>Ga0210085_1000053_pt1 | contig 51605 bp, 45 predicted proteins | sample China_Galinas_PW_5_FD_184866 | JGI IMG/M metagenome (GOLD analysis project Ga0210085, IMG submission 184866) | Wetland microbial communities from San Francisco Bay, California, USA, that impact long-term carbon sequestration - China_Galinas_PWC_D1... | ecosystem: Environmental > Aquatic > Marine...
CAAGTTATCCGATCTGTTTGTTAAAGAACTGTCCCGCGTCCCCACGGGAGCAGCACACTCTAGCCCCCTATGACGATAGCGTCAAGTGGAAACTATGCCAAAACCCAGCTCGCCCCTCCTCGCGAACTGACCTTCCCTTGCAGACGATCCCGGCGACAAACGGACGGCCTCGCGCCGAAATCCAGCGAAGTGCTCAATTGTGTCGAGAGCGCGAACGGTAGCTGTCGCCGTCGAGGTGTGAGAAGAAGTGGTTGAGAAGAGGATGCCGGATCGGCGCTCCGGACGGGTCGGGCTCCAGGTTGCGCTCCGCCACGTAGGTCTCGTGCTCCGCCTCGTGAACCAGGATCCGGTACCAAGGCATGTCCTTGGGGGGTCGCGAGCGCGCCATTTGTTCGTACCACTCGTCGCTGCCCAGAAACACCGGATCAACATCCAGGATAACGCCCCTATAATCGAACAGCCTGTGGTGTATGAGTTGTCCGATGTGGAACTTGGCTTTGAGTGACATCATGAGAGAGTGTCTCCCGGGGTGTTTTCGACCATGGTCTCGACAACGCTGCCCCAGGCATGCGCGATATTCTTTCGATTGTAGCCCCCACCGCCGACCGCAAGCAGACGACCGTTGCAGTATTTGTCGGCAATCCGGCACAAGGATGAAGCAACCTCACGATACGCAGCGGTGGTCAGGCGCAAGTGGGTGATGGGATCGCCTGCGAGGGAGTCCGCCCCGCACTGAAGAAGGATGAACTCGGGCCTGGACTTGTCGATGAAACGCTCAGCCTGGGTCCACAAACGAAGGAACAGCCCGTCCTCGGCATAAGGAGGGAGGGGAACATTAAGCTTGGTTCCCTGTGCCGAGCCGGTTCCGGTCTCGCTCGCGTGGCCGGTACCCGGATACAGATAGCGCCCATCCTCATGAAAGTCGGCGATGGCGAGATCGGGGTCGTCGGCGAAAGAATAATAGACCCCGTCGCCGTGGTGAGCGTCGATGTCCACGTAAGCGACGCGCCGAATTCCGTGCACCTGGCGCAGTGTCTCGATGACGATCCCGCAATCATTGAAGACGCAGAATCCGCCCGCCCTATCGCGGCGCGCGTGATGAAGACCGCCTATAGGCACCATGGCGCGCGTCAGGTCGCCGGTCATGACCCGCGCCACTGCATCCAGCACGCTCCCGACGACGTAGAGTGCGGATTCATAGATCCCCTTCACGGCAGGTGTGTCACCGTAGTCCAAATACCCCATACCTGTAGCGGATTGCTCTCGCACCTTCTCCAAGTACCCGGCGGTGTGGAAACGCAGCACCTCCTCGTCCCGTGCGCGCACCGGAGCCATCACGCGGATCTTCGCCTCCAGCCCCCACTCGCTGAGAGCATCCCAGAAGACGTCGTGGCGGTCCGGACCGAAGGGATGACCATCGCCGAAGCCGTAGCGAGCGAGCTGCTCACCTCCATATACACCGACCGATTTCTCGACTGTCGATTGGGGGTTCATCGTATTGCTCGCTCCTCAACCGAAATGACCGTTGTCTCAGATCTTACCCCAAACTCGTATGCCTACGATCGGGGATCGAGGCGTTCTCGACAACCTCAGACTGGCGGGGAGAAGGATTCTACGCAGAGACTCTACGATGAACTTCGCGAAGCACGTTTGCTGCCTCTTGCTCTGGGTAAGGCTCGGAGGGCGATCAAGGGCGAGGCGGCACCTCATTCGATGGGGCGACTCGGCCTACGACCGGTAGCCCTTGCGTGCACCGATCCCCGTGCTCGTGCACAATACCCCGAGCGGTTTCAAAAGGAGTTAAAAGATACGTGACCAAGAAGATCCTGATCCTTCCGGGAGACGGCATAGGCCCCGAGATCATCACCGAGGCCGTCAAGGTGCTCGCGCACCTGCGCGACGAAGGCGTGCTCGAAATCGAGATGCACGAAGCGCTGATCGGCGGGGCGGCGATCGACGCGACAGGGGTATCTCTCCCGGATACAACGCTGCAGGAGGCTCGGGAGGCGGATGCGGTGCTGCTGGGAGCGGTCGGGGGACCGAAATGGGATTCGCTGCCCATCGAGATTCGCCCCGAGAAAATGGCGCTGCTGGGCCTGCGCAAGGGGCTTGGGCTATTTGCCAATTTGCGCCCCGCCATCCTGTATCCCCAACTGGTCGATACCTCTTCCTTGAAGCCGGAGCTGGTCTCGGGTCTGGACATCATGATCGTGCGCGAGCTCACCGGCGGCATCTACTTCGGGCAGCCTCGGGGCGTGAGTACCCGAGAGGACGGCGAGCGAGTGGGCATCAACACCCTCATCTACGGCGAGTCCGAGATCCGACGCATCTGCAAAGTGGCCTTCGACATCGCCCGCAAGCGCAACCGGCACGTTTGCTCGGTGGACAAGGCGAATGTCCTCGAGTCCACTGAGCTGTGGCGAGAGGTGGCTACGGAGGTGGGAACGGGGTTTCCGGACGTCGCTCTCAGCCACATGTACGTGGACAACGCCGCCATGCAGCTGGTCAGGGCGCCGAAACAGTTCGATGTCCTAGTCACCACCAACATGTTCGGCGACATCCTCTCGGATGCGGCGGCCATGTTGACGGGCTCCATCGGTATGCTGCCCTCCGCCTCCCTGAACGAGTCGGGGCAGGGTATGTACGAGCCCATCCACGGCTCTGCCCCGGACATCGCCGGGAAGGGAATCGCCAACCCCCTGGCCACCATCCTCTCGGTAGCCATGATGCTGCGCTACTCCCTGAACGAGGCGACCGCTGCCGACCGCATCGAGGGGGCAGTCTCCGCCGTCCTGGACAAGGGTCTGCGCACCGCGGACATCGTGTCCCCGGGGACACGTCAGGTCGGTACGGCGGAAATGGGTGATGCGGTGGTGGAAGCGATGAGCTATGCGGCCTGAGGATGCGCGGATGAATCGGGTCGGTTTCGTGGGATGGCGCGGCATGGTGGGCTCGGTCCTCCTGGACCGCATGCGTGCAGAGAACGACTTCGCAGAGATTGCGGAGCCGGTCTTCTTCAGCACCTCCCAGGTCGGCGATGAGGGCCCCGACGTAGGAAGGGGAAGCATGCCCCTGCAGGACGCCTGGAATCTGGACGCCCTGGCAGCCATGGACGCCGTCCTCACCTGTCAAGGCGGAGACTATACGAAGAAGATCTACCCCGATCTAAGGTCGAAAGGCTGGTGCGGCTACTGGATCGATGCGGCCTCGGCACTGCGTATGGAACCCGACAGCGTCATCGTGCTCGATCCGGTTAATCGCGACCTCATCGAGGCGACCCTCGTTGAGGGCAAACGGGACTTCATCGGCGGCAACTGTACCGTCAGTCTGATGCTCATGGCCCTGGGGGGATTGTTTCGACACGGCATCGTGGAATGGGTCAGCGCCATGACCTATCAGGCCGCCTCCGGTGCCGGGGCTCGGCATATGCGCGAGCTGCTTCAGCAGATGGGCACCCTCCACGCGGGGGTGGCTTCGATATTGGATGATCCGACATCTGCGATCCTAGATATAGACCGCGTGGTCACAGAAACCATGCGCGGTGCCGATTTTCCCAGAACGCAGTTCGGCATCCCCTTGGCGGGCAGCCTGATTCCCTGGATCGACACCCAACTCGACAACGGTCAGAGCCGGGAAGAATGGAAGGGCATGGCGGAAACCAACAAGATCCTCGGGTGGAAGGACCGCCCCGTTCCCATCGACGGCATCTGTGTGCGTGTAGGGGCCATGCGCTGCCACAGCCAGGGCCTGACCATCAAGCTCGCCAGGCAAGTTCCGATGGACGAGATCGAAGACATGATCGGCTCGGACAACGACTGGGTGAAGCTGGTATCCAACCAGCGGGAAGCATCCGTGCAGGCACTTTCACCAGCCGCTGTCGCTGGCACTTTGGATGTGCCGGTCGGACGACTCCGTAAAATGAAACTGGGCAAGCGTTACCTCACGGCCTTTACCGTCGGTGATCAGCTCCTCTGGGGAGCGGCCGAGCCTCTGCGGCGCATGCTCCGTTTGCTGATCGAGAGCCGATGACAAGGGAAAACCTTGGTGTACTCCAATAGGTAGGATATATTCTTTAGAAATATGGGTTAGATATAGGCCCGAGAGATACGGTTTTACTTGAAAAAGATCGTGAGCTTGGCGCATGGCTTTTCGCGTACGTTTCGAAGACCGGTTGCCGTTCGGTAAGCGGGGGAGCAGGATGTTTCGCTATTCAGCTCACGTATCCACGCTCGCCCTCGCTCTCTTGTCGGGTGTTTCGGGCGCGCTTGAGCTCGGTGGCATACGGGCCCAATCAGCCCTCAACGAACCCTTCGTCGCACAAATCGACCTGTCGGACGTTGCGACCGATGAGCTGGATAGGGTCAAGGTATCACTCGCCTCCGAGGCCGAGTTCGCGAAGGTGGGCACCGAGCGGCCCTTTTCTCTCTCGAATCTCGAGTTTCGTCCGCAGATATCCTCGAACGGACGAGCCGTCATCCTGGTGACCAGCCGCGAGCCGATCAAAGAGCCATTTTTGGATTTTCTCGTCCGGGTCGATTGGCCGAAAGGTCAGTTGATCAAGGAGTACACGGTCCTCCTCGACCCCCCGGTCACGGTGAATCGCCCGCCACCGAGGCGGGTGCAACACCCCCACTTGCCTGCGTCAGTCGACACATCTGCGTTTCCGATGCATCACGGACCCGTGCAGAAGGGCTCGAATCTGTGGGGGATTGCGCGCAACATGGCCCCTGCCGCCGGGGCGTCCGTCGCCCAGACCGCGTTGGCCTTGTACCGAGCCAACCAAGCGGCATTCATCCACGGGAATATCAATCAAATCAGAGTTGGCGCGGTCCTGGAAATCCCATCGGCCAATGAGCTGTTCGCCCTCAATGAAGGGCAGGCGGATCGAGAGTTCAAGGCCGCCATTCGCGGAAAGCGTGTAACCGCGGCTCCCCTGACCGATATCTCCGCATCTCAGCCGGAAGACCGGCTCCAGATCGCCGGCATACCGGAGCGCGCGCCTTGGGCCAAAACCCCGGACGCGGCGCAGACACAGCCGGTGCCATCACCGCAGCCCTCATCCCAAACGACTGCGGAGACAGCAGAGCATGACCGAGCATCGGGGGCTCCCGCGGAGACGGCACCTACCGGGCTCGCAGGCCAGCATAAGCAAACTCCCACCGGGGGTGAGGGCCGACCTGGGATCGGTACAATCAATGACGACCTTCTGCTCGTCCAGGAAGCCGGAGAAAGCACCCGCCAGGAGACGGAGGAGCTTCGCGGCCGAATCCGCGAGCTGGAGGGTCAACTGTCTGATATACAACGGCTGCTCAAGCTGAGCAACGAACGGTTCGCCGCCCTCCAGAAGTCCGAATCCAGGCAATCGGAGGGCGCCGGTCTCGACCCCTTGGCCGATGCTCCTGCCTCCCAGATCGAGCCCCACGAAAAGCCGGAAGAAACAGTAAGAAGCGGCATTGCAGCGGCTTCGACTCGCGAAGATGCCCCGTCTGCGGGTACATCGCACTCCGACCCCAAAGATGCCACCAGCAGCGATCACTCACAGGCAGCGTCGGATACCGTTCGTTCCTTCTGGGAGTTTGTCTCCCGCCCCCCCGTCCCGTTGATCCTGTCGCTGGCACTTCTGCTCTTGATTCTCGGCTGGATCTACGTCCGACAGCGCCGACGACCGGAAGAGACCTTCGTCCCTGCAGATCTTCCACCGGCCACCCCGGTTACGGCGCCGGCAAGCATCCGCACCGCCTCTCCGGCGACGGAGCAGCCACCACTGGATGTTGCCTCGGATCTGAAGGACCCCTCCCCTTCCAGCGAGCTCGGAAACTTGGGAGCGGGGACGGAAGAAAGAGACGTCCTTTCCGAAGCCGACGTTTACATCGCCTACGGGCGCTATCGGGAGGCGGCAGCCATCTTGGAGGAAGAAATCAATGCCTCACCCAATAGGCTCGACGCCAAATACAAGCTCGCCGATGCCTATTACGGCGCGCGAGATACGAAGCACTTGAAGGCACTCATGGAGCACCTGCACAGGGTGGGGAGTGATCGGGCCGATCCGGACCGATGGAACAGGATCAGCGGGATGTTGGAAAATCTCGAGGGTGACGGTAGCGAAGGTCCGCACCCGATCGTTCCCGGTGGAGCGGTACGCGCCGCCGCTCCGTCCGCAGAGAACGTCGAGCGATCGATGCCACAGGAAAAGATTCCCAGCTCGGGGAAGGTACGTCCTGATCCAACGCCGGAGCTGGATTCGCAAACCGGGCTGCGTCCGTTGGACTCTCCAAGCCAGAGCCAGGCCACGCCGGCCCAAGTCGACTCGCCTGGACCGCCGTCGCAGGACATGGATCTCGACATCGAAGATCTGGACATCATGAGTACTGAGCTTTCCGCCCCTCTCGACGAAGCGTCGTTGCCGACACGCGAAGCAACTTCGGATTTGGAGATTCAGCTCGAAGATCTCGATGATCTCGAGCAAGACGGCTCTACCGCGGTTTCCAGCGCCTCCCCCCACCTCGATCCCTTGTCCCTGGAAGATGTCTCGAAGCTCCCACCCGATTCTCAAGTGGATCCCCTTGACGTTTCGCAGCCGAGCATAGATATCCTCGATAGTAATTTCTCCTCGCCCCAGTGGTACTCGTCCCATTGGCAGAAGGATTCCGGTATGTCGGGCGAAGTGGCCACCAAAATCGATCTCGCACGGGCCTACATAGAGATGGAAGATCCGGAAGCGGCGAGAATCCTCCTGGAGGAGGTCGATCGGGAGGGCAACGAGACCCAGCGCGCCGAGGCAAGGGCGATGATGGAGCGGCTGGGCTGAGCCGAGTCCCGCCGCCTGGTGCGGATCTCGCTCATCTACAGCCATTCGCTTGAGTGATCGGAATTTTCCATCTCTACCCGAGATGCGTCGGGGCCGTGGACGCAGTGGTTGAGGCAATGCCGACCAACGGAACGATACGCATCGCAATGGGGGTGGAATATGACGGCAGTGGGTTTCACGGCTTCCAGCTGCAGAAAGAGGCACGTACGATCCAAGAGTGGCTGGAGCAAGCAATCGGCAAGGTTGCCGATCACGCCGTGCGCGTTCACTGTGCGGGACGCACCGACGCCGGTGTTCACGCCATTGAGCAGGTCATCCATTTCGACACGGGTGCGCTTCGCGGCGAGCGCTCCTGGACGCTCGGGACAAACGCCAATTTGCCGCCGGACATCAACGCGCTCTGGGCACGATCGGTAAGCCCGGAATTTCACGCCCGTTTTCGGGCCACGGCTAGGCACTATGTCTATATGATCCTCTCGCGACCGACGCGACCTTCCTTGATGCGAAGCAGGGCGGCATGGGTGCACCGAGACCTGGATTTGGACGCAATGCGCCGTGCCGCGATGGATCTCGTCGGCACACATGACTTCTCCAGCTTCCGCGCCCTAGGGTGCCAGGCGAAGAGCCCGGTGCGATCCGTGAGCTACCTCGACTTCGAAAAGCATGGGCAAACGCTGATTCTGCGTATCGGGGCCGACGGCTTCCTCCATCACATGGTGCGCAATATCGCCGGGGCCCTCATGGCGGTTGGATGCGGAGACAGACCCGTGTCCTGGATGAGCGAGCTGCTGCAGATCCGCAACCGGGCGCAGGGTGGTGTCACCGCCCCACCCCAGGGTTTGTATTTCCTGCGGGCGGACTACCCGGCGCGGTTTGACCTACCTCAGTCTGCACCGCAGGCAACGCATCTGAATCTGTGACGAAACATACACGAACGGGGCGGACCCGAGTTAAGATCTGCGGATTGACGAGGGACTCAGACCTGGAAGCAGCCGTCGACATCGGCGCCGACGCCATCGGGCTGGTGTTCCACGCACCGAGCTCGCGTGCCGTGGAAATCGAGCAGGCTCGGAGATTGCTGAGCCTGCTGCCACCTTTCGTGACCGGCGTCGCGCTTTTCGTGGATGCCCAGTCCGATTTTGTGCGAGCCGTGCTCGACCGCGCTCCGTTCGATTCTCTTCAGTTCCACGGTGAAGAGCCCCCGGACTACTGTGGAGCATTCGGCAGGCCCTGGATCAAGGTGATACGCATGCGTCCGGAGACGAACCTCCAGGCACAGTGCGAGCGCTATACCGGAGCCCGCGGATTGCTCCTTGACACCTACGATCCGGCAACCGCCGGCGGAACCGGCCGCCGTTTCGACTGGGAGCTGGTGCCTGAATGGCTCGCCCCACGTATCATCCTGGCCGGAGGGCTGACCCCGGACAATGTGGCAGAGGCGGTACGGCGGGTCGGTCCCTACGCCGTGGACGTCAGCGGGGGGGTCGAGTCAGCGAAGGGTGTGAAAGATCGGGCCAAGATGGAGGCATTCCTGCAAGGTGTGAGAGATGGCGACAAATCCCGATGACAGGTATCGACTGCCGGATGCCGGAGGACACTTCGGGCATTACGGCGGTATGTTCGTTCCCGAGACGCTCATGTACCCCCTGCAGGAGCTTCGGATGGCCTACGAACACTACCTGCAGGACGAGACCTTTCTCGCCGAGCTGGACGCGGACCTGCGCGACTATGTCGGGCGCCCGTCCCCGGTCTATCACGCCGAGCGCTGGAGCCGGGAGCTGGGCGGCGCCCAGATCTTCCTCAAGCGCGAAGACCTGAACCACACCGGCGCCCACAAGGTGAACAACACCGTCGGTCAGGCCCTGCTGGCAAGGCGCATGGGCAAAACCCGCATCATCGCCGAAACGGGGGCCGGTCAGCACGGGGTCGCCACCGCCACCGTAGCCGCGCGACTGGGTCTCACCTGCGTTGTCTACATGGGCAAGGTAGACGTGGCGCGCCAGGAGGCCAATGTCTACCGGATGCGACTCCTGGGTGCCAGCGTAGCCTCGGTAAAATCCGGCTCGCGCACCCTGAAGGATGCGCTCAACGAGGCGATGCGCGACTGGGTGACCAACGTGGACGACACCTTCTACATCATCGGCACTGTGGCCGGCCCGCACCCCTATCCCGCCATGGTCCGGGACTTTCAGACGGTGATCGGGCGCGAGGCACGGGCCCAGATGCTTGAGCGAACCGGACGCCTCCCCGACGCCCTGGTGGCCTGCGTCGGCGGTGGATCCAACGCCATCGGACTCTTCCACCCCTTCCTCGACGACGCGAACGTCGCCATCTATGGCGTCGAGGCGGCAGGTGAGGGACTGGTGACCGGCCATCATGCGGCGCCCCTCTGTGCCGGTAAACCAGGTGTGCTGCACGGCAACCGCACTTACCTGATGGAGGACGAGGACGGACAGATCATCGAGACCCACTCCATCTCCGCCGGTCTCGACTACCCGGGTGTCGGGCCCGAGCACGCCTGGCTCAAGGACAGCGGGCGCGCGCGCTATGCGGCGATCACCGACGAAGAGGCCTTGGGCGCCTTTCATGCCCTGACCCGTATCGAGGGCATCATCCCGGCACTGGAATCCAGCCATGCCCTCGCCTACGCGGCCAAGCTGGCCCCGACCATGAACAGGGACCGAACGATCCTCGTCAACCTTTCCGGGCGCGGCGACAAGGACATGCACACGGTGGCCGCGCGGGAGGGCATGGTGCTGTGAGCAGGATTCCCCGGCGCTTCGAGTCCCTCGCGCAGCAGGGCCGGACGGCCTTGGTTCCCTTCATCACCGCCGGCGATCCGGCCCCATCCGTCACCCTTCCCCTGATGCATGCGATGGTGGCGGCAGGTTCCGACATGATCGAGCTCGGGATCCCCTTCTCGGACCCCATGGCCGACGGGCCAGTCATACAGCGCTCCAGCGAGCGTGCCCTGCGCCATCACGTCAGCCTGCACGACGTGCTCGGAATGGTCCGGGCGTTCCGTGCGGACGATGCAGAGACGCCGGTCATCCTCATGGGTTACCTCAATCCCATCGAGGTCATGGGATACGAAGACTTCGTGACGCGAGCGAGAGACGCCGGCCTTGACGGGGCGCTGGTGGTCGACCTACCGCCGGAGGAAAGCCACGATCTGGTGACCGGAATGCGCTCGGCGCAACTGGACCTGGTCTATCTCCTCGCCCCGACCTCCAACGAGGAACGGATCGCCAAGATTGCAGAGGCGGCCTCCGGATTCGTCTACTACGTCTCCGTCAAGGGCGTGACGGGCGCAGGACACCTGGACCTGGACGAGGTAGCGGCCAAGCTGGCATCGATTCGACGGATCATCGACCTGCCGGTGGGCGTGGGCTTCGGCATCAAGGACGCCGACACCGCCGCCCGTATCGCCCAGGTGGCGGATGCCGTCATCGTGGGCAGCGCCATCGTCCAACGGATGGAAGATCTGGCGCCCGAGCCGGAGCGCATTCCGGAGGTCGTCGCCGATTTCCTCCGGGACCTGCGGGCTGCGATCGACGTCGCGGCGGGCCTCTGAGCAGAATCCCATATCGCGGATCCAGACCTGATGGAAATGAGCTGGCTCGACAAGTTGATGCCCGGGAGCATCCGTACGGAGGCGATTACCAAACGTGGGGTACCGGAGGGGGTGTGGGCCAAGTGCCCAGCCTGCAGTGCCATCCTCTACCGTGCCGAGCTGGAGCGTAATTTGGAAGTCTGCCCCAGATGCGGTCACCACAATCGGCTCACGGCGCGCCGCCGGTTGGAGTCGTTTCTCGACCCCGAGCCGCGCGAGGAGATCGGGTCCGAGATCGCCTCGGATGATCCACTTAAATTCAAAGACCTGAAGAAATACAAGGAGCGCCTGTCCGCGGCACAGAAGCAGACCGCGGAGTCGGAGGCCCTGGTGGTGATACGCGGACGCCTCGAGGGCCTGGACGTGGTGGCCGCCGCCTTCGAGTTCGGCTTCATGGGCGGGTCCATGGGATCGGTGGTGGGCGAGCGTTTCGTCCGGGGGATCGACGCGGCCCTCCGGAACGGCGCGGCGGTCGTCTCCTTCGCGGCAAGCGGCGGCGCGCGCATGCAGGAATCCCTCTTCTCCCTGATGCAGATGGCCAAGACCAGCACTGCCCTTGGACGGCTGCAGGAGCGCAGCCTGCCGTTCATCTCCGTGATGACGGACCCCACCATGGGAGGCGTCTCGGCCAGCCTGGCCATGCTGGGAGACCTGAACCTGGCCGAGCCCAATGCCCTGATCGGCTTCGCCGGTCCCCGTGTGATCGAGCAGACGGTTCGCGAGAAGCTGCCGGAGGGCTTTCAGCGAAGCGAGTTCCTGCTCGAGCACGGCGCGCTCGACATGATCCTGGACCGTCGCGAAATGCGTGACCGCATTGCCGACCTGATCGCCATGCTCACCCATCGCCCTCGGCTCTGAGACGGCGCATCTATTGAGATTCGATGACCTGCAGGGGTGGCTGCGCTGGCAGGAAACCCTGCACCCGACGGCCATCGATCTCGGGCTGAAGCGGGTCGCCGCCGTCTGGTCACGGCTACATTCGGCTGCGGTTCCCTTCCCCGTCATCACCATCGCCGGCACCAATGGCAAGGGCTCCTGCGTCGCCATGCTCGAGTCCATCTACCACGCCGGCGGCTACCGTACCGCCTGCTACACATCCCCGCACCTGCTGCGCTACAACGAGCGCATCCGCCTGGATGGCCGAGAGATCGAGGATTCGGCCCTGTGCGCCGCCTTCGAGCGGGTGGACCAGGCACGCAGAACAGAGACCCTGACCTACTTCGAATTCGGTACCCTGGCAGCCCTGGACCTGTTCGTCCGTGCAGCACCGGAAGTGGCCATCCTCGAAGTGGGCCTCGGCGGACGCCTCGACGCCGTGAACATCCTGGATCCGGACGTATCCCTGGTAACGACCATCGGGCTGGACCATACGGACTGGCTCGGAGACTCCCTGGACCAGATCGCCGCCGAGAAAGCCGGCATCTTTCGCCCGGGACGGCCCGCAGTCGTCGGACATCGCGCCCCCTCCCCCGCACTCATTGCGAAGGCTGACGCCCTGGGATGTGATCTCCTGGTGCTCGGGCGCGATTTCGACTGGGCGCGAGGACCTGCCGGCTGGAGCTGGAGCGGTCCCGGACCTTCTAAGACGGGGCTGCCTGCGCCCGCCCTGCGCGGGGACTTCCAGCTCGACAACGCGGCGACCTCGTTGATGGCATGCGCCTGCCTGCAAGGGCGGTTGCCGGTGACCACCGGGCAGCTGGGCCTCGGCTTGAGGCAGGTGCGCCTGGACGGACGGTTCCATGTCCTGTCGGGACCTGTGACCTGGATACTGGATGTCGCCCACAACGAACAGGCGGCCCGAGTCCTTGCGGAGAACCTGCGCTCATTCGGATGCAGCGGTCGCCTGCACGCGGTGCTCGGCATCCTGAAAGGGCGGGACCCGAAGGCCATCGCCGATCCCCTCGCCGAGCAGGTTCATGCCTGGTATCTGGGGCAGAGTACCGATCCACGTTCACTACCCGTCTCAGATCTGCGCACAGGAATGGCAGGCATCGAAAAGCACAAAGATCTGCATTGTTGCGGGACCATCACCGAAGCGCTTCGGAATGCGGAAGCAAAGGCACGTCCTGGCGACTGCATCCTGGCTTTCGGGTCCTTCACGACGGTCGAGGCCGCGTTGCACTGGAGGCACAGCCGACCCTCGTCCTGATATACTTCGACAATCGACTCGGACGGGGCTCGCCCCTCCGGACATTCCACTCGGTGCTAAGCTGTTGCGGGAGTTCTAATGGAGGAAGGGGCGAAACGACGTTTGGTCGGTGCCGCCGTTCTGGTGGTGCTGGCGGTGATCTTTCTTCCCATGCTTTTGGAGGAGAAGGCCCCACCTCCGATACCGGAGAAGGATATGTCCATCCCTCCGCGCCCGGACTTCGATCGGGCGTTTGACGCCTCCCGCGGGGAAGGATCGGCCGAGTCTTCTCTCTCCTCGCCGGGCGCGTCCGGACAGCCGGCTCCAGAATCTCTCCCACCGCCTCGGGAGCTCCCCCCGACGAGCTTCTTCGAGGCCCCGGCTACGGCGGAGCCGGATTATCAGCCCGAAATCGAGAGCGGCCCAGAGTCCGAGTCACCGACTGAATCCGAGCCTACCGTCGAGTCCGAGCAGCCGGCATCCACTCCGGTAGAGGAAAGGCCACCCGAGGTAAAGCCGGTAGCCAAATCGAGACCCGCCCCGACATCCAGGCCGACACCCTCGCGCCCACCGGCGCAAAAGTCCACAGGCTCCAGGACCTGGGTCATACAGGTGGCGAGCCTGAGGGATCGCGCGCGTGCCTCCGCCCTGGTACAGGAGCTGCGCGCCAAGGGATTTCCCGCCTACATGGAAGAGGCCGAAGTGAAGCAGAAGCTCTGGCACCGGGTGCGCATCGGCCCGGAAGCAGAGCGCAAGCAGATCGAGTCAATAGCCGCGTCGCTGCAAGCGAAGACGGGAATGAAAGGCCAGGTTCAGCGTTACCCCTGACAGGCGATTTGAAATGGTCTGGGTCGATTCAACAATCGTCGGGCTCATTGCGCTATCTGCGCTGGTCGGGCTCGCGCGCGGTCTCATGCGCGAGGTGCTTTCCTTCGTCATCTGGCTCGGCGCCCTCCTGATCGCCTGGGCCTTCCACAAGGAGCTCGCCGGCGAGCTCATACGCTGGCTCCCGAGCCCTAAAATCCGGCTCGGCGTGGCCTTCGCGAGTCTGGTCGCCCTGATGTTGATCCTCGGGGCGATTTTCGGACATTTTCTGTACAGGCTGGTGCGCAAGACTGGGCTTACAGGCACGGATCGCACCCTGGGGCTCGTCTTCGGCGTCGCCAGAGGGGCAATCATGGTTGCAATGCTGGTGTTCCTCGGCGCGCTCACCCCCTTGCAGGAAGACCCTTGGTGGCAAGAGTCGTCCCTCATCGGGCGCTTTCAGGTCCTGGCGCAACGGGTCCTCGACCAGGTCCCACCGGCGGCCGTGGACAAGCTGAAGACCCTCTAGCCCAACGAGGTGCTCCATGTGCGGCATAGTCGGAATCGTCGGCAGGGGGCCTATCAACCAATCCCTGTACGACGCGCTGCTCGTCCTGCAGCACCGTGGACAGGACGCCGCCGGCATCGTCACCAGTGAGGGAGAGAAGCTCCACCTGCGTAAGGACAAGGGATTGGTGCGGGACGTCTTCCGCACCAGGCACATGATCGATCTGCGGGGCAACATGGGCCTGGGGCACGTGCGCTATCCGACGGCGGGCGTTTCGAGCTCGGCGGAGGCCCAGCCCTTCTATGTCAATTCTCCCTATGGGATCGTGCTCGCCCACAATGGCAATCTCACCAATGCCGAGGCACTCAAGCGCGACCTGTACGTGGAGGACCTTCGCCACCTGAACACCGAGTCCGATTCGGAGGTCCTGCTCAACATCTTCGCTCACGAGCTCCAGATTCAGGGCAAGCTGCGCATCGACGAGCAAGACATTTTCGATGCGGTGGCGGGGGTCCATCGGCGCTGCCGCGGGGGCTATGCAGCGGTCCTGATGATCCCGGGGTTCGGCATCTGCGGCTTCCGCGATCCCCACGGTATCCGGCCCATCGTCTACGGCAAGCGCAAGACCGAGGAGGGCATCGAGTACATGATCGCCTCCGAGAGCGTGGCCCTGGATACCCTGGGGTTCCAGCTCATTGCGGACATCGCGCCCGGCGAGGCGGTCTTCATCCACGCGGATGGCAGGCTTTACAGGAGGCAATGCGCGGAGCAACCGGTGCTCTCGCCCTGTATCTTCGAGTTCGTCTATTTCGCGCGGCCGGACTCCATCATCGACAACATCTCGGTCCACAAGGCGCGCTTGCGCATGGGCAAGAAGCTCGCCGCGAAGATCAAGCGCGAGTGGAGGGGCATCAACATCGATGTCGTCATCCCGGTGCCCGAGACGAGCCGTACCGCTGCCCTGCAGGTCGCCAACGCGCTGGGTATCGGCTTTGCCGAAGGATTCATCAAGAACCGCTACATCGGGCGTACCTTCATCATGCCGGGGCAGAAGGTGCGCAAGAAGTCCGTACGCCAGAAGCTCAACGCGATCAATCTGGAATTCCGGAAGAAGAGCGTGCTCCTGGTGGATGATTCCATCGTACGGGGAACCACCTCTCAGCAGATCATCCAGATGGCGCGGGACGCCGGTGCCAAGCGCGTGTATTTCGCCTCCGCAGCCCCGCCGGTGCGCTACCCCAACGTCTACGGCATCGACATGCCCGCCGCGAGCGAGCTGATCGCCCATGGCCGTTCCGAAGAGGAGGTCTGTCGATTGCTCCAGGCGGATGGGCTCATCTTCCAGGATCTCGACGACCTGATCGAGGCGGTACAGAAGAAGGGTAAGAGCGACGTCGACCGCTTCGATACCTCGGTATTCGACAGCGATTACATCACCGGGGACGTTACGGTGCAGTATCTGGACCGGCTCGAAAGAAACCGCAACGACGGTGCCAAGGAATCCAGATCCGGGCATAGCGAGACGATTATCGAGCTCTACAATACCGCTTAGAGCGGCTTCACCTCTGCGCCTGTATCTTCCTATTGGAACTGACCGCAAAACCCTGGTCCAGCGAGACGTCGAAACCCGCATGTTCAGTCATACAGCAACGATCCGCCCAATCACCCTGACCCAGGGCCCCGGGAACGGGGCGGGGAGTCCCCGTTCATGAGCGAGAGAGATCGGCCAGCCCTCGCCACCCTCGCCATCCGCACCGGCCACCACCGGACGCCGGAGGGCGAGCACGGCGAGCCCATCTTCACGACTTCCAGCTACGTCTTCGCGAGCGCGCGCGAGGCGGCGGCCCGCTTTGCGGGGGACGAGTCGGGAAACATCTATTCCAGATTCACCAACCCGACGGTGTCCACATTCGAGGAGCGGCTGGCGGCCATGGAGGGGGGAGAATGTTGCGTCGCCACCGCATCGGGCATGTCGGCGATCCTAAGCATCTGCATGGGGCTGCTGAAGGCGGGGGATCGAATCCTCTCCTCCCAGAGCATCTTCGGCTCCACCACCATCCTCTTCAACAAGTATCTGACCCGCTTCGGGATCCAGACAAGCTATGTGCCGCCTGCGGATCTGGAAGCCTGGAAGAGCGCGATCGATTCCGATACACGCTTGCTTTTCCTGGAAACGCCTTCGAACCCCTTGACCGAGATGGTGGACATCCAGGCACTGGCCGCCCTCGCCCGTACCCACCAGTGTCTGCTGGTCGTCGACAATTGCTTCTGTAGCCCGGCCCTGCAACGTCCCCTGAGCCTGGGGGCCGACCTGGTGATGCACTCTGCAACCAAGTATCTGGACGGCCAGGGACGCTGTATCGGCGGTGCCGTCGTCGGCAGCCGCAAGCTCGTCGGGGAGGAAGTCTTCGGCGTGCTGCGCACCGCGGGACCCAGCATGAGTCCGTTCAATGCCTGGGTCTTCCTCAAGGGACTGGAGACCCTGGAGCTGCGAATGCTCGCCCACTCGCACAATGCGCTGGCCCTGGCCCAATGGCTCCAGGAACAGCCGGACGTGGAAAGGGTGCACTATCCCGGACTCGACTCCCATCCCCAGCACCACTTGGTCGGGGTACAGCAGCGCACCGGCGGCGGCATCGTCTCCTTCGAGGTCCGCGGCGGTAGGGAGGCCGCTTGGCGGGTCATCGACTCCCTACGCTGGATCTCCATCACCGCGAATCTCGGGGACACCAAGACGACCATCACCCATCCGGCCACCACCACCCATGGCCGTCTCACCGATGCAGAGCGCGAGGCGGCCGGGATCGGCGAGGGCCTCATCCGAGTTGCCGTCGGGCTCGAAGACATCGAGGACATCGAGGCGGATCTGGCGCCAGGGCTGGCAACCCTTTGATCCACCGTGTATTCCGGCAACGACCCCCAACCTCCACCGGACAGCCCCCCGGTCAAGGGGAGCCAGAAGTCTTCTTTTTGGCGCGCGGGTGTGCCTTGTCGTAGACCTGGGCCAGATGCTGGAAGTCCAGGTGGGTATAGATCTGGGTGGTGCTGATGTCCGAGTGACCGAGGAGCTCCTGGACCGCACGCAGATCGCCGGATGACTCGAGCAAGTGGCTGGCGAAGGAATGGCGAAGCAAATGGGGGTGAACATTGCGGGTGGCGCCCTGCGTCGTAGCCCAGCGCTGCAACCGCTGCTGCACGGTGCGGGGGTGGATGCGATTGCCGCGCCGGCTCACGAACAATGCGGGCTCGTCCGTTCCCGCATAGCCGCCACGTACCCTCAGCCAGCGTGCGATGGCCTCCAGGGCCTTGCTCCCCACCGGGACCCGTCGGGTCTTGGCCCCCTTCCCGGTGACCTCCAGGGTGGCGTCATTTGCGTCGATGTCGCCGACATCGATGGCGATCAGCTCGGCCAGCCGCAGTCCCGAGGAATAGAAGAGCTCGATCATGGCGGTGTCGCGGAGCGCCAAGGGGTCATCATCCCCCTTGTCGAGCAGCCCGCAGAGCTGATCCGCATCCAGGGTGGCGGGCAGCTTGCGGGGGGTCTTCGGGGCGCGCACGCCCTGGGCCGGGTTGTGCCCGACCAGTCCCTCCCGCAACAGGTATCGATAAAAGCTGCGCAGGGTGGACAGCTCCCTTTGCAGCGTCCTGCCGGAGGCGCCCCCACGGTGGCGCCAGGCGACATAAGCGCGAACCCTCTGTTGATCGACCTGCCCCCAGGTGCAACCCCGTCCGCTGTCGAGCCACTCACGGATGCGGTCCAGGTCGCGACGGTAGTTGGTCAGGGTGTGTCGGGACAGACGGCGCTCGTGGGCCAGGTGATGGAGAAAGGCTTCCGCAAGGTCTTCGGGGCCGATCTCAGCCATCCGTTTCTTGCAGCACCCTGAGCTTGTGGCTGACGATCTCGCCGAGCCGGTCGAGCAGATCCGTGCCCATGTCCGCCCCGAAGCGCCCGGGATCGCTGCTGCCGATGGCGAGGACCCCACAGCGGCCATCCGTGCGGACGGGGATTAGGGCAGCAGACCGGATGGCTTCGCTCCGATCACCGAAAAGCACGAGGTTGCGCTCCGGCTCCAAGGGACCACAAAGGGAGTTCTCCCGATCCAGAAACCCGACAAATGCGGCTACTACCGGATCCGAGTCGACAGCGTCGGACTCGCCAACCGGGAAAAGCTTCAGGGACACCGCCTCGGCATTGAACTCCCGGCTCATGACTTCGTGCAGAACCGAATCGACCTGCTCCAGGTCCCCGGCGGCGATGAGATGCAGAGACAGATGATGGAGGCGTGCGGACAGGGTCTCGAACTCCTGGGCCCTGGCGATCAGATGGGCGAGGCGCCGCCGCTCGGTCTGCAGCTGAGTGCGCAGCACCGCGACCTGGTGCTCGATCAGGGATACGGCACGCCCACTCGCATGGGGCACCCTCAGCCTGGCCACCAGGTCCGGTTGATGCTCGAAGAAATCCGGGTGCGCTTCGAGAAAAGCGGCAACGTCGCTCTCGGCCATGGGCTCCGCCGATCTGCCGCTCTCCTCTGCCGGTTGGCTGGTCATGGGTCGATTTCCCCCTCGTAGAGGATCAGAGCCGGTCCCTTCATCCGGATGGGTCGGGACTCATCCCGCAACTCTACCATAAGATCCATGGTGGGAAGCCTGAAGCCTCCTGATGCGAGAATGTGTTACCGCGAAAGTACGCACCGGAGGCGCTCCGACTCCCCCTCTCCCTTTATGGGAGAGGGTCAGGGTGAAGGCACGATCAGGGGGGAGGCGACCTTTCATTGCCTCTGGGGTGGCTCTACTCGCCCTATGATCGTTATCCCTATAGCTCAGCTACATCCAGAAGTCAGCCCTCCTTGGCCCCCGCAATCCCGGCATTCCCTGCCGGAATCTAGTACAGCTGCGCCCAAGTAACGGTAACGCGTGAATGGTGGATCCGGGATCTTCTCTCCCAAGCCCGACGAGCGCCCAGAGGGCATGACAAGCTAGCTCACCATCGTGCATCAGCGCATGGAGCTGAAGATCCTGCTGCGCAGATATCCCGGTATGCAGCGGCTATGGTCGGTGGCGCTGCAGGCGGCCTATTCTGATGCGCGTGAGCTCGCGGTGGCAGAGACCGGGCTAGCGATCGATACCTCTTCTCTCCAGTGTCCCTATCCTGATGCATCGATCCTCGACGAAGAGTTCCTGCCGCCGACCGAATCCCCCCACGTAAGCGGGGAAATCAGACTGAGAGATATGGGCTTGCGGCACGCCGAACATTGCCACAACGCTGCACCATCGCAATGAAACCATTCGGCCGGCAGCCGACGCGGACGCCCCCGATGATGTGCGCCCCGGCGAACACCGACACGTTCGATCTGAACGACGGGGGCTTGAAACCCATGCTCCCAGCGTCACCCGCTGCTAGAGGTCCCAGGGGCGCTTCCAGCTCAGGTTGAGGAATACGGCATTGGACACGGCATCGCCGGGAATTCCATTGTACTCCTGCCAGCGAAACTGGTAGCTGGCAGACACCCGCCAGGATTCATCGATGTCGTAGCCAATGCTCGGACGAATGGAGGCATTGGTCAGGTTGCCCGCAGGCCGGTCGCCGCCGACGCCAACACCTCGGTTACGATAGGCGCTCGCTGCCAGTCCGAAGCGAAAACGCTCGCTCAATGGCAAGCTGAGATTCGCCAGCAATCCGATGGTATCCAGCACCTCGCTGTTACCGCTCGGCGCCAGATCGCGGCGGCCCTCCAAGCGCAGGCCCCCCCCCCCGCCTCGAACCGCTTTGCGAAGCTAAGGACATAGGTGGGACCCGAGCTGTCGCTGGACCCGCTGATACCATCGCCAATCTCGAATCGCTGTCGCGTACGGCGCAGACCAACCAGTGCGGCGAGGGTTGACGTCTCGGAGAGCTGGTACTCCGCACCGCCTTGGATACCCAGGTTCTCGTAGTCGTTGGTAATTCCCTGGGTTTCGTAACGCCCATAGCTCACTCGCCCGGTGAGCTGGAGCCGCTCGGACCACAGGTAGCTGCCGCCCAGATCGACCACGCCGACGTGGTAATTCGAGAAAGGCACGGCATGGCCTCCGTCGTAGGAGACGTCCTGGTAGCTCGCAGCGACATCCATCGCGACCCGCTCGCTGATCTGATAGTTCCACCCGGCGTTCACCGACACCTGGTTTTGCTGTTGGTTGAACTGGGTCAAGCCCGTCGTCGTTGCCTCACTGTAGAGTGTCGACACGGAGTCGAAGCGGGCACCCACCCGAAATTGCTGCCGTTCCAGGCGGTAGCTCCAGTCCAGCCCGGCAAAGCCGGCGGTGTTGTCCAGGTCCGGGAAACCTGAGTAGCGGGTACCGGCGAGGCCGAGTGCGAGTCCGAGCTCGCTGATCTCCGTGCTGCGAATCGCGCGCAGGGCACCACTCAGACGAGTCGAGAAGGCCCCCTCGGGATCCACGGACGTAAACCGGACGTTGTCGTCGTAGCTGGACCCCAGGCCAACCGCCGGCTCGAGCTGCCACCGTTCGGCAACTGCCGTTCCGCAAGCAACGATGGACAGCAGTATGCCCAGCAACAGTTGAAGACATCGAGAAGTACCTGGGTGAACCATCAGGTCCGATCGGAAACAGACCAACAGGCGCCCTGCCGCCACGCCGGGACTGTGCGAAGCTCCCATCACGGCACCAAAACAGTGTCCCCGGGATGCAGGATGATATTCTGCTCGAGCCGCTCGCCACGCTGCACCTGCTTGAAGTTGAAAGGAATAGCACGTTCGACACCCTTCTCGCGCCGCAGGATCTTGATGTCGTCCCGGTCGGCAAACGGGGTCAGCCCCCCGGCAAGTGCAATCGCCTGCAGCACATCCACGTCCTGGTTGATTTGATAGACACCAGGCCTGACTACCCGCCCGGTCACGTAGATCTTGTTACCGAGGTTCTCCTGCAAGGCCACGGTCACGACCGCGTCGGGAATGTACTGCTTCAGCTTTGCGGTGATAGCCTTCGTAAGCTGGGCCACGGTTTGGCCAGCTGCCGGCAAATTGCCGGCCAAGGGGAAGGAAACACCACCGTCCGGACGGATCAGCAAGGCGCGATCCAGCTCCGGCACCCCCCAAACGGTCACATTGACCACATCACCGGCACGGAGAACGTAATTGTCGTCCATGGCGGCCTGCGCGGTGAGCGAGCACATCGCCGACCATACGATCCAGCCAGCCATCACCCAGCGCGAGAGGCTCCACCTCTCGGGACATCTCGACTTCATTTCGCTCATCCACGGACTTCCTCTTACGCAACCGCGACCTTGCGGGGGATCTATCGTGTTTGGTCGGCGAGAATAACATGGACTGAGGTGGTCAAGCGAAAACGGACACCCCGTTTAGCCGTACTGGCCAGTTGGCCGTTTCTTTCAAAGGCATCCGGACTCTGGTAGCCCAGGTAGAAATGTAACCGCCGGCTGTTGTAGAACATCATGATGTGCTCGACGACGTCTGCCCGCGCCTCCCCGCGGGTGCGATAGCTGCGTCCTGCTTGAATTCCGTCGTGTGCTTCTTACGTGTTGCCATCCCTCACCTCAGCGTCAGTTTGTGCCTTAACTGAGGTGATTTGACGAAAAGAAGTTACCTGGTTTACCGGGGGTGAACTAGTTCCTATCCCCGACGAGTCGGGGCGTCGTTGCTGACCTTTGTCAACCCCGCGGCAAGCAACCTTCCGGTAAGATATGGCTCGACCTGAGCAGGTAACGGCGGTTAGCGAATGGATCCCAACCGGCCCCGCCGAAAATCTCCGCACAGGAGCAGCGTTGCATTGGAAGCACCCGCATCCATATGCTGAAGAGCGGCCTTATCGAAAACGCATTGCTCTGGATAACGGGAGCAGATCCGAGACGGTCGCGGGCCTGACCGGAGTCCTCAGAGCACCTGGTTCCGCACCTGCATGAAAGAATATGCCCTCATCCTGGTCAGCACCGTGCTGGTCAACAACTTCGTGTTGGTCAAGTTTCTCGGACTCTGCCCCTTCATGGGCGTCTCCAAGAAGCTCGAGACCGCGACCGGCATGGGACTGGCGACGACCTTCGTGCTCACCCTCTCCGCGGTTTCCACCTGGCTGGTCAACGAGTACATTCTGGTACCCCTCGGCATCGAATACCTGCGCATCATCGCCTTCATCCTGGTGATCGCGGTCGTGGTCCAGTTCACGGAGACGGTGATGCACAAGACCAGCCCCGTGCTCTACCAGGTGCTCGGCATCTTCCTCCCGCTCATCACCACCAACTGTGCAGTCCTCGGTGTCGCCCTGCTCAACCTGCAGGCGCACCGGACCTTCGTGGAGTCTGCCCTGTACGGTTTCGGGGCCGCCGTCGGTTTCTCCCTCGTTCTCGCCCTGTTCGCAGCCGTCCGGGAGCGTGTGGACGTGGCGGACGTACCGGAGCCTTTCCAGGGCAGCGCCATCGCCTTGATCACCGCCGGCCTCATGTCCCTGGCGTTCATGGGCTTTGCCGGTCTGGTGTCGTCCTGAAGGGAGCAGAGAATGCGCCATAGCCGCACGGATCCCCCGTCGAGCATATGCTGATCGCCATCACCGCTATCGCCGTGCTCGCGACTCTCTTCGGCCTGCTCCTGGGATATTCGGCCTTGCGATTTCACATCGAGGGGGACCCCCTGGCCGATCAGATCGACGCGGTGCTGCCCCAGACCCAGTGCGGCCAGTGCGGATTCCCCGGCTGCCGTCCCTATGCCGAAGCCGTCGCCAGGGACGAGGCGGAGATCAACCGATGCGTTCCGGGGGGCGAGGCCCTGGTGCTGACCCTTGCCGACCTCCTCGGCAAGGATCCCCTACCCCTGGAAGCCGGAGAAGAAAAGCCGAAGGCGCTGGCGGTGATCGACGAGAAGGAGTGCATCGGCTGCACCCTCTGCATCCAGGCATGCCCGGTGGACGCCATCGTCGGTGCGGCCAAGCAGATGCACACGGTGATCGCCGGCGAGTGTACGGGCTGCGAGCTGTGCCTGGCACCTTGCCCGGTGGAGTGCATCCACATGGTCCCGATCGCGGAAGACTCGAGGAGCTGGAAGTGGCCCTACCCGGCTCCCCCAGCCGACACCGAGCTCCGACCGAGCACGGCCTGAAGGGCGAGGAGCGACGGAATTGCAGGAGCCCCAGACCACCGGGATCCAACGTCGGCTGTGGACTTTCCATGGCGGTATCCATGTCCCCGACGAGAAGGCGCTCTCCACCGGACGGCCCGTAGCCCGGGCACCTCTGCCTTCCCTCCTGACGATACCCCTGCGCCAGCATATCGGGGAGCCCGCGAGACCCATCGTGAGGGTCGGCGACTGGGTGCTCAAGGGGCAGAAAATCGCCGAGCCCGAGGGCTGGGTGAGCACACCGATCCACGCCTCCAGCTCGGGGACCGTAGTCGCGATCGAGGACCGGCCCATACCCCATCCCTCGGGGCTCGTGGCTACCTGTGTCGTCATCAGGACCAATGGCCTGGACGAGTGGGCCAAGCTGCCCAAGCCCCTCGACAACTACAGGGAGCTGGACCCTGCCCTGGTACGCGAGCGCATCCGCTGGGCCGGCATCGTGGGGCTCGGGGGCGCCGCCTTTCCAACCAGCATCAAGCTCGATCCAGGACCGCACCTGCCGGTCCGTACCCTGATCGTCAACGGCGCCGAATGCGAGCCCTACATCAGCTGCGACGACATGCTGATGCGCGAGCACGCGGGCGACATCATTCAGGGTGCGAGCATCCTCATGCACCTGCTGCACACGAGCGAGTGCCTGATCGGCATCGAGGACAACAAGCCGGCGGCCATCGAAGCCATGAGCTTGGCCGTGGCGGAGAGCGACATCAAGGAAGCCACCCGGGTCTGCACCATCCCCACCCTCTATCCGAGCGGCGGTGAGAAGCAGCTCATCCGCATCCTGACCGGAGATGAGGTGCCGACGAGCGTCATCCCCGCCCAGATCGGGATCCTGTGCCAGAACGTAGCCACCCTCGCCGCAGTCGCCCAGGCGGTGCTCGAGGGAAAGCCCCTGATCTCCCGCTATGTCACGATGAGCGGACGCGGCCTGCGGGCACCGCGGAACTTCGAGGTCCTCATCGGCACGCCCATCGGCGACCTGATCCGGGCGGCGGGTGGGCTCGCTGGAGACGTGCGCAATTTGGTGCTGGGAGGGCCCATGATGGGCTTCACCCTGGATTCGGACCAGGTACCCATTACCAAGGCCGCGAATTGCGTCCTCGCCCTCAGCGAGGAAGAAGCCCCTGACCCCGGACCGGCGCTGGCCTGTATCCGCTGCGGCAAGTGCGCGGAGGTCTGTCCAGCCAACCTCTTGCCGCAACAGATGTACTGGTATGCCCGGTCCAAGGACCTGGAGAAGGTGCAGGACTACAACCTCTTCGACTGCATCGAGTGCGGCTGCTGCGCCCAAGTCTGCCCCTCCCACATCCCGCTGGTGCAGTATTACCGCTACGCCAAGACCGAGAGCTGGGCGCGGGAGCGGGAGAAGCGAGCTGCCGACCGCGCGCGCGCGCGCCACGAGGCCAAGGAGGCCCGTCTCGCACGTCTCGAGCAGGAGCGCAAGGACAAGCTGGAGCGCAAGAAGGAAGCCCTGTCGAAGAAGCCCGCTGCCGGCAAAGCCGGGGGTAAACCGGGAGGCACCGAAGCAACGGAGGATCCCAAGAAGGCAGCAATCGAGGCGGCCAGGAAACGCGCCGCCGCCAAGAAGGCGGCGCTGGCCGAGCAGGGGATCGGACCGAGGAATGTACAGGGCCTGACGCCGTCACAGCAGCGGCAGGTCGATGCGGCCGAAAATCGGCGCCAAGCGCCCGAAGCTGCAACCACCAAAGGAACCGGCGAAGACTGACAGCGAATCATGGCCGGCATCATTCTCTCGTCCCCCCACACGATCCGACCCAATCGGGTCGACTGGCTCATGCTGCAGGTCATCCTGGCCCTGATCCCGGGGATTTTTGCCTTGATTTGGTACTTCGGATGGGGGGTCGCCATCAACCTGGTCCTCGCGTCCCTGTTCGCGGTCCTCGTAGAAGCGGCGGCGCTCAAACTGCGCGGACGACCGCCGCTGACGACGCTCCGGGACCTGAGCGCTCTGGTGACCGCCATGCTGTTCGCCATCGCGGTGCCCCCTACCCTGCCCTGGTGGCTGACGCTCATGGGCATGGTGTTCGCCATCGGAGTGACGAAGCAGCTGTACGGGGGCCTGGGCTACAACCCCTTCAATCCCGCCATGGCGGGCTACGTCTTTCTGCTCGTGTCCTATCCCCTGGCCATGACGAACTGGCTCCCTCCCCACATGCTCGCGGAGCACAGCCTCGGCTTTTTGGACTCGGCGCGCCTGATCTTCACCGGGTCGCCGCCCCACGAGCTCGGCTGGGACGCCATTTCCATGGCGACGCCCCTGGATGAGATGCGCACCCAGCTCGCCCAGAACCGGATGATCGAAGAGATCCGTGCCAGCCAACTGTGGGGGGATTTCGGCGGCCGTGGCTGGGAATGGGTGGGCAACTGGTTCCTGCTGGGCGGTCTGTTCCTGCTCTGGCGACGGGTGATCAGCTGGCACATCCCGGTGTCCATGCTACTGGGCCTGCTTCTCATCGCCGGCTTCTTCTGGTCCCTGGACCCCCAGACCCATCCCTTCCCCGCCTTCCACGTGTTCAGCGGGGGGACCATCTTGGGGGCCTTCTTCATCGCCACCGACCCGGTGACCTCCTGTACCACACGCAAGGGCCAGATCATCTTCGGTGCATCGATCGGCGTGCTGATCTTCGTGATCCGGACCTGGGGCGGCTATCCGGATGCAGTGGCCTTCGCCGTTCTGCTCATGAACATCGCCGCGCCCACCATCGATTACTATACCCAGCCCCGCGTCTTCGGCCATGGCAAAGGATCCGAATGAGCAAGACGCCCATACTCATCGCCGGATTCATACTCGGGGCCTTCGCCGCGGGAGGCGTCGGCTTGGTAGCCATAACCCAGGCGCTGACGAAGGAGCGTATCGCCGCCAACGAGCGCGAGGCCACCTTGCGCTCGCTCAGGGAGATCATTCCCCATGAGGACGTAGGCAATGACCCCCTCGAGGACCAGATCCGGGTCAGCGACCCCGATCTGCTGGGCTCGGCGACGACCCGAGTCTTCCGGGTCCGCAGCAAGGGCGGCAGACCCTTGGCCCTGGTACTCGACCCGGTCGTTCCAGACGGTTATGCAGGACCCATCAAGCTGCTGGTATCCGTGCTGGCGAATGGGAGCCTGGGCGGCGTGCGGGTGCTCTCGGATCATGAAACGCCCGGCCTCGGCGACAGGATCGAGCTTTCCAAGTCCAACTGGGTGCTGGACTTCGACGGCAAGTCCCTGGGCAATCCGCCGGAAGACGAGTGGAAGGTAAAGCGCGATGGCGGCGTTTTCGACCAGTTCGCAGGCGCGACCATCACACCGCGAGCCGTCGTCAAGGAAGTCAAGAGAACGCTGATCTATGTCCGGCAGCAGGGCGCCGCGCTTTACGAGCGACCGGCCAAGGCAGCACCAATGCGGACGAAGGAGGACTCCCCATGAACGACAAGTCCTATCTGGAGATCGTCGGCGAGGGTCTCTGGAAGAATAATCAAGCCCTGGTAGCCCTCCTGGGGCTGTGCCCACTCCTGGCCACGACAACCACGGCGACCAACGGACTCGGCATGGGTCTGGCCACCACCGCAGTCCTGGTCCTGTCCAACGGCACCGTCTCACTGATCCGTAATCTGGTGCGCCCGGAGGTGCGGCTCCCCGTGTTCGTGCTGGTCATCGCATCCTTCGTCACCGCCGTCGAGCTCGCCATGCAGGCATGGTTCTATGAGCTCCACAAGGTCCTGGGGATCTTCATCCCGCTCATCGTCACCAACTGTACCATCATCGGGCGCGCCGAGGCCTTCGCCTCCAAGAACCCAGTGGATCGGGCCCTGGTGGACGGGCTGAGCATGGGAATCGGCTTTACCCTGGTCCTCATGACCCTCGGGGGCATACGCGAGCTTGCAGGACAAGGCACCCTCTTCTACCAGGCCCACCTGATGTTCGGCGACGTAGCTCGGGGCCTCAGCCTGAGCTTGGGACCGGATTTCCACGGGGTCTTGCTGGCCATCCTGCCCCCCGGTGCCTTCATCGGACTTGGGCTCTTGATCGCCATCAAGAACCTCGTCGACAAGCGCTCGAGGCAACGCCGGCCCTCGCCCGTGCGCGGGGCACCGAGCGGAATGGAGACTCGGGCCATGGGGTGAGGCGCCTGAGTGAGCTCGCAGATCGACCAGGGGCACGGGGCCTCCGGGAATCCAGGATATGCTGCCCCCCCTCCCTGCACGACCGGAACGGGCCTTCGACCAACACGACTGGCCCGTGCAAGCCCCGGTTGCTGTAAGGGTTTTGGCCATTCGCTTTCGTGTTATATTAGATAATCCTTCAATTCCTCGGCTGCCGATCCTCAGAGGATAAGGTGTGCCAGTAAGCCCTGGATTCGGACCTCCGGACCGGATGTCCCTCCCATCAATCGAGGTGTAGGATTCCCCGCGGTCACAGCCGCGGAGATCGATGCATACCCGCAGATCTCATCTGACCGACACATAACGGATACGAGCAGATACGAGATACGGCGCTTGGCCGGGACCCCACGAAATCAGAGAGAACAGGAGACACCCAATGTCACAAAAACATCCGATCATCGCCGTTACCGGCTCTTCAGGTGCGGGAACGACGACCGTCAAGCGCGCCCTGGAGCACATCTTCTATCGGGACGGCTACCATGCCGCGATCATCGAAGGCGACAGCTTCCACCGCTTAGACCGCGCCGAGATGAAGGCCGCGGTAGCCAAGGCGCACGCCGAGCACGAAAACCTCAGCCACTTCGGAGCCGAGGCGAACCACTTCGAGCTGCTGGAAGAGCTGTTCAGGACATACGGCGAATCGGGTACCGGCAAGAAGCGATACTATCTTCACAGCGACGAGGAGGCGGCTGAGCACAACGCCCGCCTGGGCACCAGCCTCGAGCCCGGGCAGTTCACTCCCTGGGAAGACCTTCCCGTCGGCACGGATCTGCTCTTCTACGAAGGGCTACACGGAATGGTGGTGACCGAGGAGAGCAATGTCGCCCAGCACGTGGACCTCGGCGTCGGCGTCGTCCCCATCGTCAACCTGGAGTGGATCCAGAAGATCCACCGTGACAACCTCGAGCGCGGCTACTCCGCGGAGGCGATCGTGGACACCATCATGCGCCGCATGCCGGACTACATCACGACCGTCGTGCCCCAGTTCTCGCTGACGGACATCAACTTCCAGCGCGTACCGACGGTGGATACCTCCAATCCCTTCATCGCGCGGGACATTCCGACGCCCGACGAGAGCTTCGTGATCATTCGCTTTCAGGATCCGAAGAAGCTCGACATCGACTTTCCCTACCTCCTCGCCATGATCCACGATTCCTTCATGACCCGCCGCAACGACATCGTGGTGCCCGGAGGCAAGATGGGATACGCCATGGAGATCATCCTCGCCCCAATCATCGAGCGCATGATGGACGAGTGCTGCCGCTGAGCTCGGATGCACCCGGCGGCGCAATCAGCCGCCGGTCTCCCGTCACCTCATCGATTCCGGTGGGCGACTGGAGCCGAAAAGGACATCAAGCGGAGAGGCCGGCAGATTTCTCGCCATAGATGTCCTCACTCGCCAGGGGATGAACGCCGAGCAGGTGGATCCGCCGACTGTCCGCCCGCATCACAGTGAAGCGAAAGGAGGCGATCTGGGTGCGGTCGCCACGCTTGGGCAGACGACCGAATGCGCTCAGGACCAGCCCGCCTACGGTATCGAACTCCTCGTGCGGAAAATCGCTGCCGAAGTAGTCGTTGAACTCCTCGATGGTGGTCCGGGCCTTTGCCGTGTATTCGCGCGCGCTGCGCTTGAAGATAGGAGGCCCCTCGTCGAAGTCGTGCTCGTCCTCGATCTCGCCGACGATCTGCTCGAGGACGTCCTCGATGGTCACGACACCGGCCGCATTGCCGTACTCGTCCACCACGATGGCCATGTGGTTGCGGCTGGTGCGGAACTCCCGGAGCAGCACGTTGAGACGCTTGCTCTCCGGCACGAATACGGCGGAGCGCAGGAGATCGCGGATGTTGAAGACGCGCCGCTCTCTGTTTCCCAGACACAGCGGCAGCATGTCCTTGGCGAGCAGTATTCCCACCACTTCTCCCTTGTCATCGCCGATAACCGGGAAACGGGAGTGGGCGGACTCGACCGCCACCCTGGCGATCTCCTCCAAGGGGTCGTCGCGACGGACGCACACCACATCGGCCCGAGGGATCATGATGTCGCGCACCCGCAGATCGGAGACCTGCAAGGCACCTTCCATCATGCTCAGGGCCTCCGCATCGAACAGGGCCCGGCCCCTGGCGTCCTTCAACAGCTCGACGACCTGCTCCCGGTTCTGCGGCTCGCTGGCGGCAAGCCGGGCGAGCTTCTTCTTCCAGCCTCTCGCATAGAGCCCGAGTCCGGCTCGAACGCTCCTCATCGTTTCCTATTAGTCCTCATAAGGTGGTGTGAATCCTAACCCGCAGAGTATTCGGGTTTCCAGCCTTTCCATCTCTACCGCGGCGACGTCGCCCACATGATCGTAGCCCAGGAGATGCAGTACCCCGTGCACCAGCATGTGTGCCCAGTGGGCCTCCGGGGTCTTCTCCTGCTCTTCGGCCTCCCGAGCCACGAGCGGGGCGCAGATCACCAGGTCCCCGATCAGGTCGCATTCCCCGAGGCCGGGCAAGGGCTCGAAGGGGAAGGAGAGCACGTTCGTCGCGCCGCGCCGTCCCCGAAAGCGCTTGTTGAGGTCCGCCCCCTCGGGCTCGTCAACCAATCTGACGCTGAGCTCGGCTCGCTCGCGCCGGCCGGCCAGGGCCGCCTCGACCCAGCGGCGGATCTGTGCGGTCGTGGGCACATTCGGCGCCGTCGTGTCCCTTTGAATGTCCAACTCCCATTCCACGCAGGCTACTCTCTGGCATCCGTCTGCCGGCGGTCGAAGGCATCGTAGGCACTGACGATACGCTGAACCAGGGCATGACGCACCACATCCCGGGCACTGAAGAAGGTGAAGCTGATCCCATCCACGTGGCGCAGAATCTCGATCGCCTGGCGCAGACCCGAGGCTTGGCCGCGCGGCAGGTCGACCTGGGTCACGTCCCCGGTGATCACGGCGGTGGAGCCGAAGCCGATGCGTGTGAGGAACATCTTCATCTGCTCGGGCGTCGTGTTCTGGGCCTCGTCCAGGATGATGAAGGCATCGTTGAGGGTTCGACCTCGCATGTAGGCGAGGGGGGCGATCTCGATCACGTTCCGCTCGATGAGCTTGTTCACCCGCTCGAAGCCGAGCATCTCGTACAGGGCGTCGTAGAGGGGCCGCAGGTAGGGGTCGATCTTCTGAGCCAGGTCCCCGGGCAGAAACCCGAGACGCTCGCCGGCCTCCACCGCCGGGCGCACCAGCACCAGGCGGCGGACTCTGTCCGACTCAAGGGCCTCCACGGCGCTGGCCACGGCCAGATAGGTCTTTCCGGTGCCGGCGGGGCCCACCCCGAAGTTGATGTCCATGCGCAGGATGGCGTGCAGATATTGCTGCTGGTTGGGTCCGCGCGCACGGACCAATGCACGCTTGGTCTTGATGACCAGGTCCGGTAGCCGGTCCTCGGCCTCTTCGAGGAGGGCATCGACACCGGATTCCTGCAGGTGCAGGTGCACCTTCTCAGGGGTCAGGACCTCGTCAGCGGTCGCGCTGTAGAGATCACGCAGCAGCTGCGCCGTGGCATTCACGGATCGGTGCTCACCGATCAGGCGAAAGACGCATCCACGGTAGCTGATCTCGATACCGAGCCGGCGCTCGATCTGGCGCAGGTGCTGATCGAGCTGACCACACAGGTTGGCCAGGCGCGCGTTGTCTTCGGGCAGCTCGAGGTCCAGGGTTTCCAGGTGGATGGGCAAAATGGAGCGGCTCTGGCGGGATGGCGCCTCAGATCGGGGAAGGACCGGCCCCGCAATCGGCCTGCCGGGGGCCGTGGATCACCGGGGCAGCTCTCCGCGCAGGGAGTTGGACAAGGCCCGGGTGATGTCGAGATCGACGAAGTCTCCGATCAGGTCCGGGGACCCCGAAAAGTTGACCACCCGATTGTTGGCGGTGCGCCCGGCGAGCTCCGCCGGACTCTTGCGCGACGGACCCTCCACCAAGACCCGCTGCCGGGTGCCCACCATGCGCCGGCCGATGGCCTGGGCATGATGGCCGAGACGCTGCTGCAGGCGTGCGAGGCGCGACTGCTTGACCTCCCGGGACACTTCGTCAGGGTATTGGGCGGCCGGGGTTCCGGGTCGCCGGCTGTAGATGAAGCTGAAGCTGGTATCGAATCCGATCTCTTCGACCAGGGCCAGGGTGGCGGCGAAGTCTTCCTCGCTCTCCCCGGGAAAACCGACGATGAAGTCCGAGGAGATACTGATGTCCGGCCGCGCCCGGCGCAGGCGCCGGACCTTGGACTTGTACTCCAGTACCGTATGCCCCCGCTTCATGGCGGCCAGGACGGCGTCCGAGCCGCTCTGCACCGGCAGGTGCAGGTGACTCACCAGCTCCGGAACCTCTGAATAGACGTCGATCAGGGAATCGGAAAGCTCCACGGGATGGGAGGTGGTGTAGCGGATGCGGTCGATGCTCTCGATGACGGGCACATAGCGGATCAGCAGCGCCAGGTCGGCCAGTCCTCCATCGTGAGTGGGCCCGCGGTAGGCGTTGACGTTCTGGCCCAGAAGATTGACCTCCCGCACCCCTTGCTCGGCGAGCTCCGCCACCTCGGCGACGACGTCGTCGAAGGGACGGCTGGCCTCCTCGCCCCTAGTGTAGGGTACTACGCAGTAGGTGCAGTATTTTGAGCAGCCCTCCATCACCGAAACGAAGGCCGAGGGTCCCTGCGCACGCGGTGCGGGCAGGCAATCGAACTTCTCGATCTGCGGGAAGGAGACGTCGACCTGGGGCCGGCGGCGGCCTCGTACCTCGTCGAGCATACGCGGCAGACGGTGCAGGGTCTGGGGTCCGAACACCAGGTCCACGTACGGGGCGCGCTCCCGGATCTGCTCCCCCTCCTGGCTGGCCACACACCCGCCCACGCCGATGACCAGGGCCGGATTTCGCTCCTTCCAGGGGCGCCAGCGCCCGAGCTGGGAGAAGACCTTTTCCTGGGCCTTCTCCCGGATCGAGCAGGTGTTGATCAGCAGCACATCCGCGTCCTCGGGCCGGGATACGAGCTCCAGGCGATGGGACTCGCCCAGCGCCTCCGCCATGCGGGCGGAGTCGTACTCGTTCATCTGGCAGCCGTAGGTCTGAATAAAGAGCTTTCCGGACATGTTGGAGACACTAGGCGAAAAAGCTCAGAGGATACATCAGGTTCCGGAAACGCAGCATTTCTCTGCGAGCTCGGGATCGGTGTCGGGATCTCTGTAGAATTTCTCACGGGTCGTTTCGGTACCGATGGACAACTGTTCCGACAGGTGTCGGAAAGCAAGATCGAGGTTCTTCTTCGCCCGGCTGGACAAGGTCTCGACGAAGGGCTCGAACGCATAGCCGCGTATGGCCAGGACATGGGCTGGGGTCTCCGCGCCGAAGAGGGTTCGGGCGAGAATCATCAAGGCTTCGGGGGAAACACCGTGGGTATCCAGCTCGGCCCGTGTCGCGTCTTCTTGGAGCGGATAGTATTCAAAGGGGGGATCTGCGCTGTAGGAGGCGTCCACGAAGATGACCTGACGAAAGCAGCCGATGTCCAGGGCATCTTCCACGCACAGCTGATAACCGACCCGCGTCTCCACTTGCGGGAGACTCGCCCGCTCGAGCCTTTCGATGAGGGCCGGCCCCAGGCCATCGTCGCCCCGTGCAGGGTTACCGCAGCCGAGAACCAGTATCCGTTTGCGAGTAGGCACTGCCGAGAAACTACCCTCGTACCGCGCTGTCGATCTTTTCGCCCGCGGCATCGAACAGATCCACCTTCAGTGCCATCCTCCCCAGGGCATGAGTGGCACAGGAAAGGCACGGATCGTAGGCGCGCACCGCCACCTCGATCTTATTGAGCATTCCCTCGGTGATCTTGTCCTTACCGGAGAGATACTGGCGAGCCACCGATGTGACGGCCCGGTTCATGGCCTGGTTGTTGTTCGTGGTGGAGACGATCAGGTTGCAATAGGTCACCTGGTCGTTCTCGTCGACCCGATAGTGGTGAAACAACGTGCCCCGAGGCGCCTCGAGGACCCCGATACCCTCATACCGGCGCTCGCCCCTGAGCTGCAGCTCCGAGCCTTGCAGGTCCGAATCATCGAGCAGATCCCGGATCTTCTCGGTGCAATGCAGTGCTTCGATCATTCGCGCCCAGTGATAGGCGAGCGACATCTGGTTGGGGCGCCCGCCGGTAAAGGCCATGAATTCCCGGTGGGCCTCACCCGCGAGCGGTGTATCGATGAATCCGGCCGTATTCATGCGCGAGAGCGGTCCCACCCGGTACCATCCGTCGATGTGCCCGCGGCTCTTGATGAAGGGAAACTTCATGTAGGACCAGGGCCGTACCTCTTCCATCAGATAGTCGTTGAAGTTGCGGTAGTCTACCTGATCGAAGATCAGGTTACCGGAGGCATCGATCGCCCGCAGCTGTCCGTGATAGAGGTCCATGGCGCCGTCTTCCCGCACCAGAGACATGTGGCTGGAGTTGAAATTGGCAAAATCCCGGACCAGCTGGGTATGCTCGAGGCAATAGTCCCGCGCGATGCCGAGCGCTTCTCGCGCCCACTCGATCATCTGATCGGCATCTTTCAACAAGTGGTCGCGCTCGGCCAGGCTCAGGTTCTTGTTTACGCCGCCGGGCACGGAGCCCGTACCGTGAATCTTCTTGCCCGCTGTCGCCTCGATGACTTCCTGCCCGAACTTGCGAATCTTGATCCCTTTGACGGCCAAGTCGGGGTAAGCCTCGATGACGCCGAATATGTTGCGCTTCTCCACCTCGCTGTCGAAGCCGAACAACAGATCCGGCGAGCTGAGATGAAAAAAGTGCAGAACGTTGCTCTGCAGGACCTGACCATAGTGCATCAGGCGGCGGATCTTGTCCGCAGTCGGGGTCGGACAATCGACGCCGACGATGCTGTCCATCGCCTTCGAGGCGGCCAAGTGGTGGCTGACGGGACAGATGCCGCAGAGCCGCTGGACGATCACCGGGACTTCCCAGAAGAGTCTGCCCAGGATGAAGCGCTCGAAACCGCGAAACTCGACGATATGCAGCCGCGCCTCGTCCACCTCGGTGCGATCGTCGAGATGAATGGTCACCTTACCGTGTCCCTCGACGCGGGTGAGCGGCTCGATCTCGATTACGCGGGTCTTGGCCATGGTCGCCCTCCGGCGTCGCAGACGGCTCAGTCGTACTTGATCAGCTCGTAGGGCAGCTCGCCCGGCGTGCCCGCCAGCAGCGCCTGGAGGCTGCGCCACAGGGTCTCGCCCGAGGGCGGGCAGCCGGGGATCTGGCAGTCGACCTCGACCACATCGGCCAGGGTATAGACCTTGTCCAGCATCAGCGGCAGTGCCACGTCGTTGGGAATATGATTGGCAGGATTGTAGACCGTTGCGCTATCGAGGTAGGCGGTCTCCAGACATTCGCGCAGGGGGTCTTCGGCATGCATGATGGCATTGCGCATCACGGGCAGACCGCCCATCACGGCGCACTGTCCTACAGCAACTAGGACATCGCAATTCCGGCGAAAATCCCGAAGGGTGTGGACATTCTCCTCGTTGCAGCAACCCCCTTCCACCAGCCCGATGTCGCAGCGCTTGCTAAAACGCTTGAAATCGTTGAGCGGCGAGCGGTCGAATTCGACCTCTTCGAGCAGCTCGAGCAAGTGCTCGTCGATATCGAGCAACGACATGTGGCAGCCGAAGCAGCCGGCGAGGGAGACGGTTGCGACACGCTTCTTCATGCCTCGTGGTCCTCGCCGCGCTGTTCGATCTCCGAGCCGATGGGAGCCTTGTCGTATTCGCGCTCGCCGATCGGGGCAAAGAACCCTCGCCCTTTCTGGATGATGCACCCTACGGGGCAGGTCTCGATATCCATCGATCTGTCGTGAATCGAGGCATCGGTGGCCGCCAGGCTCGGGCCATTCACGCCCACCCGCTTATGGATACCGCGCCCGATGTACCCGAACACGTGCTTGCCGTCGATGTCTCGCGAGGCGCGAATGCAGCGGCCACAGAGGATGCAGCGGTTGGTGTCGAGGACGATGTCTGGGTGCGAAGCGTCCACGGGCCGCACCGGCTGCAGATAGGGATACTTGGTCGGCTGGATGATCCCGAAGCGATAACCCATGGCCTGCAGCTCGCAGCGCCCGCTGGCTTCGCAGATCGGGCAGAGATGGTTCCCCTCGTGGAAAAGCATGCGGACCAGGTCGCGGCGATAGTGCCGAATCTCGTCGGTATCGTTCTCGACCTCGGAAGCGGCGACCGCGGGCTGGGTGCAGGCGGAAACCGGACGCCCGTTCAATTTGACGACGCAGATCCGGCAGCTGCCCTGTGGCGCCAACCCTTCCGTGTCGCACAGGCGCGGAATGTAGATGCCGGCCTCGTCGGCGGCATCCATGATGCTCTGACCGGGCGTGGCACGGACCGTCCGTCCGTCGATACGAAAATCGAAATCCTCGTTCATCGCTAGGGTCCGCTGTCGTAGGCAGGGTCGTAGATCATGGAGCGGCGCTTGGCGAGTCGCCGGGACTCCTCCAGTGCAGCCTGGATATCGAAGGATGCCTGCAGGCCGTCTCCGCCCTCCTTCAGCAACACCGAGTACACCAGCGGGAAGTTCCTTATGGTGGACAAGATCGGGTTCGGTGAGGTGTGACCCAAGCCGCAGCGGCTGGTCATCGCAATGGTCTTACCGAGCTCCTCCAGGTAATCGATGTCATCGCGCTGGCACAATCCCTTCCTGATCGTCTGCAGCCGCATCTTCATGAAGACGTTGCCGACCCGGCAGGGAGTGCAGTAGCCGCAGCTCTCCTCGATGAAAAAATCCATGAAGTGCTCGACGATCTCGAGAATGTTGCGCCATTCGGAGAAAACCATGACCGATCCGCCGGTCGCCAGATCTTCCAGGCAGAACCGGCGGTCCAGCTGGCCACTGTTGATCATCTCTCCGCTGGGTCCGCCCACCAGAACCGCGGCCACCTCTTGCGCTCCCACCCGCTCCATCAGGTCCGCAACACTGGTGCCAAAGGGCAGCTCGTAGACTCCCGGCCGTGTGCAATCCCCCGAGACGCTGAATAGCTTGGTGCCCGTGCTTCTCTCCGTGCCGATCCGAGCGAACCAAGGGCCACCACGGTCGAGGATGCGGGCGGCGCAGCAGAAGGTCTCGACATTGTCGACCACCGTCGGGAAGCCGAGATACCCCGATTCCACGGGAAACGGCGGACGGTTCTTGGGCTCGCCCCGCAATCCCTCGCAGGAGCTGATCAAGGCGCTCTCCTCGCCGCAGATATAGGCCCCGGCGCCCATCTGGATACGGATGTCGAAGTCGAAGCCCTGCTTGCCGCCGATACCGGCTCCGAGCAAGCCCCTGTCCCTGCGCTCCTGCAAGAGCGACTCCAGCCAGGGCCTCAGATAGGCGTACTCCCCGCGCAGGTAGATCAGGCCCTCGCGGCTGCCGATGGTGTAAGCGGTGATGGTCATGCCCTCGATCATCAGCCCGGCGCGCTCGGTCAGCAGCACCCGGTCCTTGAATGTACCCGGCTCCCCCTCGTCGGCATTGCAGAAGACAAAACGCCGCTCGGCCGGCACATCCGCCGCCGTCTGCCACTTGCGGGCGGTCGGGAAACCGGCGCCGCCCCGACCGGACAAGCGGGACGAAGCGATCTCCTCGATGACCGCTTGCGGCGACATGCCGAGGGCCCTTTCCAGACCTGCGCCGTCCGGAAGGTCGCACAGCAAGACCTCGCCCGGCTGGCGAATGTTGTTTCTCACCATCGAGCGGATCAGGGGATGAGCGTTTTTGCCGTCCCCGGCAGGTAGATCGAGGGCGTCGGGCCTGGTCCCCGCCGCGAGTGCCCGCGCCGTCTGCCGTGCAGATTCCGGTGTCAGGCGGGTGATGACGGTTTCGTTGACCAGCGCCGCCGGCGCCTGGTCGCTCATCCCGATGCACTGGGTGTATTCGAGGGTGAAGCGCCCGTCCGGGCTGGTCTGCCCGACTTCGACGCCCAGCTCCTCGCTGAAGACTCGGGAGATCGCTTCGAGGCCCGCGTGACGATCGATGATGTCGTCGCAGAGCCGGACCACCACTTCGCCTTTCTTGGTTTCGGAGAGGAAGGCGTAGAAAGTGACCATCCCTTCTACTTCGACGCGGTAGCTGCCGATCTCGCGCGCGATGATATCCATGGCGGACGATTCGACGCACCGGAGCTCCCGCTGCACCTCGAGCAAGATATCCAGAAGCCTCGACTTGTCGTTGCCGAATTTCCCGCAGATCGCGGCTACGCGAGATTCCATGAGCTCTGTATTCATCTCAATTCACTGCATTTGGACCCTTCACCGGGCCCAACCGCACATGGGTCGGGCGCACTGTTCGGGAAACCGGGAGCGAGGCAGAACGAGCTGGAATACCGAGAAACGCTACCACCAAAGGAATGATCCGGCAAGGCAGAGTCCCACCGACATGTCATCGATCAAAGGAGGTGCAGAGGCGGTTGCCTCACCTTAACAGAGCGACCCGGTTCCAGGGGGCCTCGAGAAATCCCATCCTCGGGATTTCTCGAGGTGGTCTCCTGTATGGGTGCTCCGCCTGGAGAACGGGTCGACGGGATGAGTTACTATGATGCGCGCCGGGCGATGATGCACTCGGGTCGTGATCGTGCGCAAGGGTGATCCAATCGGTTTCGGCATCGATGTGCGAGTCGTCCCGCACTGGTGGCCCGTCTATTCGGGCAATTCGGGGTGACCGGGTGGGCTCGCCTGTGGGCAAGCATGAACGGAGGGTGAGATCAGTGCAGATCGGAATGATAGGTCTCGGCCGCATGGGCGCCAACATGGCGACACGGCTCATACGCAACGGGCATCAATGCGTCGTTTACGACCGCGACACCCAGACGGTACAGGACTTGACTCGCACGGGGGCGACCGGCGCCGCGGACGTCGCCGACCTCTGCGCCAAGCTTCAAGAGCCACGGGCCGTCTGGATCATGGTCCCGGCGGGGGTGGTGGACTCGGTGATCGACGGGCTCGCACCACACCTGGCGGCGGGCGACATCATCATCGACGGCGGCAACTCCTACTATAAGGACGACATCCGACACTCGCAGAGACTCGCTGACGCTGGCATCCATTTTCTGGATTGCGGTACCAGCGGCGGCGTTTGGGGCCTGGAGCGCGGCTACTGCCTGATGATCGGCGGTGATACCGGGGCGGTCCGCCACTTGGATCCCATCTTCAAGACACTGGCACCCGGACCAGGCGATGTGGATCGCACGGACGGCCGCAAGGGCGACTACAGCACCGCCGAGCAGGGCTATCTGCACTGCGGCCCGAGTGGTGCCGGCCACTTCGTCAAGATGGTCCACAACGGCATCGAATACGCCCTGATGGCCGCCTACGCCGAGGGCCTGAACATCCTCGGACACGCCAACGCGGGGCGCGCGGACCGGGAGATCGACGCGGAGACGGCGCCCCTCAGTAACCCGGAAGACTACAGGTACGACATCGATCTCGCGGAGGTCTCGGAAGTTTGGCGCCGGGGCAGCGTCGTGGCCTCCTGGCTGCTGGATCTCACCGCCAACGCCCTGCACCAGGACCCGCAGCTCAGTGGATTCGGGGGACGCGTTTCCGACTCGGGGGAAGGGCGTTGGACCAGTATCGCCGCGATCGAGACTGGAGCCCCGGCGCCCCTGCTCACGACCGCACTCTACGAGCGCTTCAGCTCCCGAGCCGAGGCCGATTTTGCCAACCGGATCCTGTCCGCCATGCGCTACCAGTTCGGCGGGCACCACGAGAAGCAGGAGTAACGAACCGTGTCTCTGATGCAGACCGCCTACACAGATACTCCGCCTGCACCCCCGAACGTGATGGTCATCTTCGGCGCGGGGGGTGACCTGACAAAACGCAAGCTGGCCCCGTCCCTGTTCCACCTCTACAGCGCCGGCCTGCTGCCCGACAGCTTCGCCGTGCTTGGCCTGGATCGCCTCGATATCGACGACGATGCTTTCCGCATTCTGATGGACGAGCACATTCGCGAGCATGTCGGGGGTGCGTTCGATCAATCGGTCTGGGAGCGTCTGATCGAGCGTTTTCACTATATGAAAATCGACATGCTCGAGGGCGCGGACTACGAGCACCTGTGCGAGCGCCTCAGCGAGATCGATTCCCTGCGTGGAACCGACGGAAACTATTTGTTTTACATGGCGATCCCGCCCAGTCTCTTCACGCGTGTAACCGATGGCCTGGGTGAGGTCGGACTGCTGCACGAGACCGAGAACGACTGGCGTCGGCTGATCATCGAGAAGCCTTTCGGGCACGATCTGGAGTCCGCGGTGGCACTGAACCAGGACCTGCACCGCAACATGGACGAGGACCAGATCTACCGCATCGACCACTATCTGGGCAAGGAAACGGTGCAGAACATCATGGTGTTCCGCTTCGCCAACGGCTTCATCGAGCCCCTCTGGAACCGTCAGCATATCGACCATGTGCAGATCACGGTCGCCGAATCTGTCGGTGTCGAGCACCGGGGCGCCTACTACGAGGAGGCCGGGGCCCTGCGCGACATGATCCCCAACCACCTGCTGGTGCTCTTGGGCTTCATCGCCATGGAGCCGCCGAACTCCTTCAATGCCGGCGCCCTGCGCAGCGAGGTCAACAAGGTGCTCGACGCCATCGCGCCCCTGTCGCCGGAAGAGGTACTGACCCATGCCGTTCGCGGACAGTACGGGGAGGGCACCATGCGCGACGGTGAGAAGGTCATGGCCTATCGCTCTTCCCCGAGCGTGGATCCCATGTCCCACACGGAGACCTTCGCCGCGCTCAAGCTCGAGATCGACAGCTGGCGCTGGGCCGGCGTGCCCTTCTACGTGCGTACCGGAAAGCGGCTGGCCGGACAGTACACGGAGATCGCGATCCAGTTCAAGCGGGCACCGACCATCATGTTCAAGGATACAGACGTGGAGCAAGTCGAGCCGGACATGCTGGTGCTGCGCATCCAGCCTGCCGAGGGCATCCAGATCAGCTTCGGGGCCAAGGTGCCCGGGCCGACCATGCAGGTCGGCACCGTGAACATGGACTTCTGTTACGAAGACTACTTCGGCAACAAGCCCGCCACCGGCTATGAGACCCTGATCTACGACTGCATGAATGGCGATGCCACCCTGTACAAGCATGCGGATACGGTAGAGAAGGGCTGGGAGATCGTCCAGTCGGTCATGGATGTCTGGGCGGCGCTCCCGCCGCGGGACTTCCCCAACTACGCGGCAGGCACCTGGGGCCCGGCGGCGGCGGAAACCCTGCTCGAGAACGACGGCCGCCTGTGGCGTAGGATCAAAACGCCGACTTGAATCGAGGCTTGCTACACCGAATCCCCAGTTACGCCCGACCAGCCGGTGATCTACTTGGACCCTTCCCGGAGCATGGGTGCTAATCCGGGGAGGCGGCTGGTCGCCCTGCCACCGGCTTCCCACCGCCACCGCCGCCAGCAGGGATAGCATCCGACGGCGCCCGTGAGGGCACCGTCGGATCCAAGACCAGTCTTCCCAGCTCCGTATTCGGATCGGGTCCGCCCCAGGGCCAGGAATGCAGGCGGCCGCCGAGCCAGTCCGCGAGCTGGTCCGTTCGGTACGGCGAAAGCCTGTGCCCGGACTGCCCCAGGTTTAGGATCCCACGGGTCTTGGACCAGTCGGACGGCGTGAAGACCACCCGCATGGAGGGAACGACCAGCACCTTTTCCGGTGCGGTCGGAGACGTCTTTGCGGCATTCACCGTGTTCGTATCGCCGCCGAAGGGGATGGGACCGACGCTGAACAGGCGTCCCAGCAGGGGAATGCGGTCGAAGGCATGAACGAAGGTCAGGTGCCGGATACCATCCAGGCGTTGCTCTCTCGACTCGGGCATGCGCTCGTCCAGCGCGAGCTTGGCACTGCGCAGGGCACGCGCCCAGATCTCGGCCTCTCCCTCCTGCTCGGGGGTGCGTACATCATCCCAGAAGCTCGACTTTCCCGTATACATGGCCTCATCCAAGGCGTCGTAGCTGTAGATGGCAATGGACATGAGCAACGGCAGCTCCTCTTGGAGCTCGTCGCCGAACAGATGCTCGAACAAGGCCGGTCGAAGCAGGGCGAAGAACGCTGCCGCCCGACTCCTTGGCTCGAAGTTATCATCCCAGCGCTTCAGGTACCGGTCGGCGATGCGACGGGCCTCCGGGTCCAGCGAGTGCAGCTTTTCGGCGACCCGCGCCAGGGCGTCTTTGAAACGCTCGGCCTCCACGCTGATGCGATCGAGCTGCATCCGCGCCATACCCTGCGCGTTCAGAGGAAAGGATTTGGAATTGAGCAGCTCCACGATCCGGTAAGCACGGTAGGGGGCCATCCATGAGCGGGTCAGCTCCACCGGGTAATCGATGGGTACGGTACGATTGTTTGCCGTCACCAGGGCGTAGCCGGGGGGATTTGTGAGCCCGGGATTCCTGCCCGGCGGGTAGTATCCCTCCCAGCCGTAGCCGGGGTCCCAGCCCGGGGAGGGGAAGGCCCCAAAGCCTTCGGCGCGCCGGGGAATTGCCCCGCTGACCTGCCAGGCGATGCCACCCTCACGATCGGCCACCATCAGATTCTGGGCGCAGTGCTTGAGGTCCAAAATCGCAGCACGCGCCTCATGTAGAGCATGCGCTCGATTCAGCTTGTAGAAAGCGGCGATACCGTGCTCCGGGACCTCCAGGTTGGTGCGCAGGGCAAGCAGGTTGTTGGTGCTGACCGTCGGGAGATCCATTCCGCTGCCCGTGACGCTCCCGAGGATGTCGTTGAGGATGACCCCGCGACTGGTGCTGCGGACCTGGAGCCGCACCGGGGCCTCGCGCCCCCTTACCTTGATCTCTTCTGTCCTCGACTGGATCTTCTCCGGCTTGCCGATCAGTCTGACAACCGAATCACCCTCCGCCGTCGGCCGCTCCACGAACAGGTCCTGGACATCCGCCACGGCGGTCGTAAATCCCCATGCCAGATCCTCGTTGTGTCCGATCAGGACGAAGGGAATGCCTGGAATGGCGACACCGGCCGCGTGGAAGTCCGGCGCGCTCATTTCCAGCTCGTACCAGATCCCGGGCATGGTCGGGGCCAGATGGGGGTCGTTGGCCAGGAGCGCTTGGCCATCCTCGGTACGCTCGCCATTCACGGCCCAGGCGTTGCTGGCCGCGCCGGGCGTGGGCAACCCCCAACGGGCCGGCATCGCCAGAAAACGGTCGAAGCCCCGGATGAGACTTGCCGAAGCGGTTAGGTCCTCGCTAGAGGGCTGCGGGGCCGGTATCCCCTCGTCGGTCGGGAAGAGCTCAGCGGCCTGCTCCGGGCCCAGCTTGGCTGCCATCGTCAAGTAGACCAGTTCCTCGCGGGCGTTGAAGGACAACATCCAGGACATGTACTCGCTGATCGCCAGACTGTCCTCCGGTGTCCAGGTCGCGGGCTCGAAGCGGCTGATCAGATACTCGACCGGGAGGTGGCCGGCGGCCTGCTCGCGGTAGGCGTTCACGCCGGCAGCGTAGGCCCGGAGCATGCCGGCATAGGGCTCCCCCAGGGCCTCGTAGGATTCCCGGGCTGCACGCCCGAGTCCCAGGGTGCGAAACATGCGATCTGCCGGGAGGGCCTTTTCGCCGAGCACCTCTGCCAAGCGTCCCCTCGCGAGCCGGCGCATCAGATCCATCTGCCACATGCGCTCGGAGGCCACCAGGAAGCCTTGTGCGAACAGCAGGTCGTCGAGTGTCTCCGCCTCGATGGTGGGGACCGCGTAGGGTCCGAAATGCACCTCGACCCGACCCTTCAGACCCGCCATGGTCAGCTTGCCCGAATAGACCGGCTCCGCCTCCTTTGCCGCCCAGAACAGGAAGACCAGAGCAGCGATGCAGAGGGTGGCGAGAACAGCCAGGGAGACGAGCAGGATACGGCGGACCATGGGGGACTCCGGGTGGACGATACCTGGTCTGTCAGAGAAGCATGATCGTCCGCGAATGTCCACCCGCTTCCCCGATTGCGTGAAGGAGCGAGCCCATCGTTCCGACCCATGCCAATGCGCGCAGGGGTTTGCAGAACCGATCTTTCCGGATGGGAGCCGGCTTTGACCGCCGCCGGGGGTCCGAAGGCACGGATTCTGTACAATAGAGTCCTTAGAGTCCTTTGGGATGTCTTAGCTCAACCCGTGTAACGACTACTGCGCATCCCCTGCCTGCCCTCGGAGACCAAGATGCCCACTTATCGCTCCCGCACCACGACCCAGGGTCGCAACATGGCCGGCGCCCGTTCCCTATGGCGCGCGACCGGAATGAAGGACGAGGACTTCGAGAAGCCCATCGTCGCCGTCGCCAACTCCTTTACCCAGTTCGTTCCGGGCCACGTCCACCTCAAGGACCTGGGCCAGCTGGTGGCCCGCGAGATCGAGGCCGCCGGCGGCGTGGCCAAGGAGCTCAACACGATCGCCATCGATGACGGCATCGCCATGGGGCATGGCGGCATGCTCTACTCCCTGCCCTCGCGGGACCTGATCGCCGACTCCGTGGAGTACATGGTCAACGCCCACTGTGCGGACGCACTGGTGTGCATCTCCAACTGCGACAAGATCACGCCGGGCATGCTGATGGCCGCCTTGCGCCTGAACATCCCCACCGTCTTCGTGTCGGGAGGACCCATGGAGGCCGGCAAGGTGCTGCTCGGGGGCAAGGAGCTGCACCTGGACCTGGTGGACGCCATGGTGGTGGCGGCGGATCCCGCCCAGCGTGACGAGGAGGTGGCGATCTATGAGCGCTCCGCCTGCCCCACCTGCGGGTCATGCTCCGGGATGTTCACCGCCAACTCCATGAACTGCCTGACCGAGGCACTGGGCCTGAGCCTGCCGGGCAACGGCTCCCTGCTAGCGACCCATGCGGATCGACGCGACCTGTTTCTCGAAGCGGGGCGCTTGGTCGTCGCGCTGGCGAAGCGCTGGTACGAGGGGGAGGATTCGAGCGTCCTGCCACGCTCCATCGCGAGCTTCGATGCCTTCGAGAACGCCATGAGCCTGGATATCGCCATGGGCGGCTCCACGAACACGGTGCTGCACCTGCTCGCCGCCGCCCATGAGGCCCATGTCGATTTCACCATGGCGGACATCGATCGCCTCAGCCGCAAGGTCCCGAACCTGTGCAAGGTGGCGCCGGCCACCCAGCAGTACCACATGGAGGATGTGCACCGGGCCGGAGGCGTCATCGGTATCCTGGGTGAGCTCGACCGGGCGGATCTGATCCACCGCGATTCGCCCACCGTCCACAGCAGCTCCCTCGGGGCGGCACTGGACGAGTGGGACGTAGTGCGAACCGGCATCGAAAAGGCCAGGAGCCGGTACCTCGCTGCCCCCGGCGGGCGTCCCACCCAGACCGCCTTCAGCCAGGACAGCCGCTGGCCGGACCTGGACCTGGACCGGGCAAACGGCTGCATCCGTGATCTGGCGCACGCCTACAGCCGTGACGGTGGTCTGGCCGTCCTCTACGGCAACCTCGCGGAGCAGGGGTGCATCGTGAAGACGGCCGGGGTAGACCCCTCGAGCCTCACCTTTACCGGCCCCGCCAAAATCTACGAGAGTCAGGAGGCCGCCGTGGAGGCCATCCTCGGCGATCGGATCGCGGCGGGTGACGTGGTGATCATTCGCTACGAAGGTCCAAAAGGCGGCCCCGGAATGCAGGAGATGCTCTATCCCACGAGCTATCTCAAATCAAAGGGGCTGGGCAAGGCCTGCGCCCTCGTCACAGATGGGCGCTTCTCGGGCGGGACCTCGGGACTGTCCATCGGCCATGTGTCGCCGGAGGCTGCCGAGGGTGGAGCGATCGGCTTGGTGCAGGAGGGCGACCGGATCGAGATCGATATCCCCCACCGTAGAATCAGCCTACTGGTCCTGGACGAGGAGCTTGCGGAACGGCGGCGAAGACTGGACGCCAAAGGCGCGGCGGCATGGCGCCCCACCCACCGGGAACGCCCAGTTACCACGGCATTGAAGGCCTACGCGGCCCTCACGACGAGCGCTGCTCGGGGAGCAGTCAGAAACCTCTCGCAGCTTCGCGATCCGCGTTTCCGAGACGAGGGTGCTTAGAGCGACCCCCAGGAGCTCTTGCGGCGACGAAACCGCAAGTGAGGCAAGATCAGGCCGAGGAGGATTCCGGCCCCGGCTACGCCGGCGCCGATGAGGAACCAGCGCTGCTGAGTCTGATTCTCCGCTTCCTTGATTGCCCCTTTTAGCCGCTCCAGCTCTGCCTCGAGATGGGTGGTCTCGTCCTGGAGTTCCAGTCGCCTCTGGTTGATGCTCACGGCCTCGGCAGTGGCTTGATCGATGGAGGCGAGCTGTAGCTGCAATCGCTCTTTTTCTCCCTTCAGCTCCGTACAGGTTTTCTCGAGCGCTTGGTGCTCGGACTGCAGCTCGGCAAGCTTTGCCGCCAGCTGATCGGGCGCCTGCTGGAGCTCCGCCAGGCGTGCCTCCATTTCGGCCAGTCGGTCGCGGGCCGTCGGCTCGTCCAGCAACTGCCGCGTCAGCACGTAGCCGGTGGTCCCGTCCTGGGTCCGAATCCGCGAGTAGCCGGTCTCCTTGTTCGTGGACAGCTCGTCCACTGCCTCGCCGCTCGGCAGCATACGCTCGATTTTGTAATCCGTGCTTTCGCCCCGCCGCATGGTGACCTCGGATTGATCGGTCACATAACGGGTCACAGCCCAAGCCTGACCGGTTCCGCAAAGGCAGAGCAACAGTAGAAGGAGAAGACGGTTCACGAAAGATCTCTGTAACTGGGCAAAAACCGCGACATCGGCATCCGGGATTCGAGCCTAACGATCATGGGGCGAGGCGAGCCACCCCAGAGGATGAAAGGTCGCCTCGCCCCTGATCGTTCCCTCACCCCGACCCTCTCCCATAAAGGGAGAGGGAGGAATTGGAGCGCCTTCGGCGCGTGCTTTCATCGTAACCATCAGGCCGCAAGCAGGAGCTCCAGCAGGGCCTTTTGCGCATGTAACCGGTTTTCCGCCTCGTCCCAGACCACCGAGTGCGGACCCTCGATGACCGCCGAGCTGACCTCCTCGCCCCGATAGGCCGGGAGGCAATGCATGAAGAGGGCGTCGGCTGCGGCATTGCCCATCAGGGCTTCGTTGACCTGAAAGGGAGCAAATATTTTCGCACGCTCCTTTTTCTCCTGCTCCTGGCCCATGCTGGCCCAGACATCGGTGACCACGAGATCCGCATTGCGGGTGGCCTCCACGGCATCCTCCAGGAGCCTGCAACGATCTGCCGCCCCAGCGAGAATGTCGGGGTCCGGCCCGAAGCCCTCCGGGCAGGCAATACGCAGCTCGAAGTCGAAGAGCCGAGCCGCATTCACGTAGGAATGACACATATTGTGGCCGTCACCGATCCAGGCCACTCTCCGCCCACGGATGTCTCCACGGTGCTCCTGATAGGTCATCATATCCGCAAGGAGCTGGCAGGGATGGAAACGATCGGTCAGGCCGTTGATTACCGGTACCGCCGAGTGGCGCGCGAAGAGCTCCAACCTCTCGTGCTCGAAGGTGCGGATCATCACCGCGTCGACCATCCGGGAGAGCACGCGGGCGCTGTCCTCGATGGGCTCGCCGCGCCCGAGCTGCGTGTCGCGAGCCGAAAGAAACAGCGCATGACCACCGAGCTGGGACATGCCGACCTCGAAAGAGACCCGGGTCCTGGTCGAGGACTTCTCGAAAAGCATGGCCAAGGTCTTGTTTCTAAAAGGCTCGTAAATCTTCCCTTCACGCAGCAGCTGTTTGAGCTCAACGGCACTCTTCAGCAGTCCACGGGCCTCGGCGGGTGACAGGTCCAACAGGGTCAGAAAATGCCGTAGCGGCTTGCCGACGGAATCCATGGTGTCAGCTTCCTGGCTAGATCGAGCCCCTGGGGGCATCCAAAAAGCCGCGAATCAGCCCCGTGAGTCGCTCGAGCAGCAGATCCGCCTCTGCCTGCTCGAGAATCAGTGGCGGCAGCAGGCGAACGACGCGCTCGGCGGTCACGTTGATGAGCAATCCCTCCTCTAGGGCCCGGATAACCAGATCGCCACAGGGCCGGTCGAGCTCTATGCCGATCATGAGCCCTCGCCCCCGTATCTCGACCACGCCTTCGATCCCGCCCAATGCCTGTGCAAGTCCACCGAGCAGATAGGTGCCCATCCGTGAGGCCCGATCCACCAGACTCTCCCCCTGCAAGGTCTCGATCACCGCGAGGGCGACCCGGCTTGCCAACGGGCTACCACCGAAGGTGCTGCCGTGAGTGCCGGGACCCAGAGCCCGAGCAGCCTCGCCGCGCGCCAGGCAAGCGCCGATCGGGAAGCCATTACCGAGACCCTTTGCCAAGGTAACGACGTCGGGAAGAATACCGTTGCTCTGGTAGGAGAAGAGAGCTCCGGTCCGCCCCATGCCGGTCTGAATCTCGTCGAGTATCAGCAGCCAGCCGCGGCGGTCGCAGAGCTCGCGCAGCCGGCCGAGATAGTCTTCGGAAGGGACGTTGATTCCCCCTTCGCCCTGAATGGGCTCCACGAGGATAGCGGTGATATCGGGTCGGTGGGCGGCTGCCGTCTCCGCTGCTTCCAAATCATCGTAGGGCACGCGGACGAAGCCCTGCACCAAGGGCTCGAAGCCTGCCTGCACCTTGCGGTTGGCGGTCGCGCTCAGGGTGGCCAGCGTCCGCCCGTGGAAGCCCGATTCCATTACCAGCACCGCGGGTTGCTCGAGGCCTTGGCGATGGGCATGAAGTCGGGCGATCTTGATCGCCGCTTCGTTCGCCTCCGCACCGGAATTGCAGAAGAACGCGTTATCCATACCCGACAGCGCCGTCAAGGTCTCTCCCAAGGTCTCTTGAGCATCGACCCGGTACAGATTCGACGTGTGGACCAGGAGTCCCGCTTGGTCGCACAGAGCCTGGCTTACGGCGGGATGGGCGTGTCCCAGGCCACAGACGGCGATTCCGGACAGCGCATCGAGATAGCGTCTGCCTGCGGTATCCCACAGCCAGACGCCCTCGCCGCGGGCAAAGGCGACCGGAAGCCGATTGTAGGTGGCCATCAAGGGCTGGTTCATGAGGTGAAGCCGCTCCCCAAAAAGCAAAAGGCGGTTCCGCACGGACGGGAAACCGCCTCTGATGACTCACAAGGGATTGGAGTATAGCCTGATTCGAGAGAGGCAAACAAGCTCGGACAAGAGCCCATTTTCAGGTAGCACATGAAACTAAGAGAAGGGGCACTTACGCGCCCCTTCTCCGTATCTGCTCCTACCTATTGCTTTGCTGCAGCCCCATCTACCAGGGATAGGAATAAACCCCCGCGTACATGAAGTAGTGCCGCAGCAGATAACCGCCAACCAGAACAAAAACAGACGCGGCGATAATGGGAAAATGGCTGGCCCAGCCCTTGATAACCCCCTTGAGCTCCAGGAAGAAGGGTACGATCAATCCGAATCCGATGAACCCGATCAGCCAGCCCATGTCGTGGAAGAGCAGATTCCAGGAATGGACGGCAGACTCGGATCCGCGCTGCAGGTAGAAGAAAAAGGAGAAGATGATCACCAGCTCCGCTGAGATCAACACCAGGTCGATACGCTCATAAAGCACCCGGATGTGCTCGTCCTCTGCCTCGTGCAGAATGGTGTACATGATGAGGAGCAAAAAGGCCATGGCGGTAGAAAAGGCGGACACGGTGAACAACAGAGGAACACCTGGATTCGCCCACAACGCCACAGCGGGAAAGGACTGCAGCACCAAGCCCGTATAGACGGCAACCCCCACTCCGTTGACCACCGCCAGCCAGCCGATGACCTTACGGTAACGCTCGACCAGCTGACTCAGCTTCACCACGAATTCCCATTCCAGCGCCTTTCCTACCAGCTTCATGTTCTGGAATAGAGGGGTCACACGCGCATAGGGCAGTGCGTAGACCACGCCCCAAACCATCATCCAGAGAATGAACTGGGTACCCCAGGCGATCCAAGCGGTGGGCTGGTTGATCATAGCCAAGGGGTTGAGCACATGGATAGCCGCCAGATGATCGAGCAAATGGATGAACAACATAAGGGAGCCGAGGGACAGCAGCACAACCCCGGCACCGGCCCCCCACAGGACGAGATTACGGTGTGCCTTGAGATACATATCGGTAAGAAAGGTCACCGCCAAGGTGGCAGCACCGAGTCCGCCCGTGTACAGGTAGACGGCGAACCACCAAGTCCAGAAGTCCTGGGTCGCATAGGTGACGTTGACTTCCATCTCAGCCCCTCCACTTCAGATCGTTGATGTAATAGACATTCGGTCGTGTGCCGATGTGGGGCATCAGGGGTTGAGCCACCCCGCTCGCCACCATCTGCGCAACCGGATCGTTGGGGTCGTCCAGGTCGCCGAACATCCGCGATGAGCCCACGCAGGTCTCCACGCAAGCCGGCTTCAGGCCCTGCTCGACACGGTGATCACAGAAGGAGCACTTGTCCACGCTGGGTCTGGTGCGACGGTAGTCCGAGCCGTAGAACTCCTTCCCCTTCCTGACATCCCCGTAGGTGACCTCCACCCGTGCGTGATAGGGACAGGCCATGGCGCAGGCCAGACAGCCCATGCAGAGATCCTGATCGACCACCACGATGCCATTGGCCTTCTTGGTGGTCGCCCCGGTGGGACAGACGGTCATGCAGGGCGGGTTGTCGCAGTGGTTGCACAGGCGCGGGAAGAAACGGCGGTGTACATCGTCCCCCACACCGATCTCCTCGTCGTGGACATAGGTGCGCCATGCCTTGGTATCCCAGACGGGGGTCTGGTTCTCCATGGCACAGGCAGCCATGCAGGCATTGCACCCGACGCAGGTGTTGAGGTCGATGACCATTGCGTATTTCGTCATGTCGTTTCCTCCTCAACCTCAGGCGCGGGCCACGTTGACAGTGAATTCTTGGGATCGGAACCCGGCCACCACGGGCTCCACCTGATAAGGGATCAGCTTGTTGATGGCGGTTCCCACCCCCACCGCCTTGGTGAGCGCCTTGTTCTCTACGCCGAAAGACGAGGACATGAACAAGGTGTCCTTCTCCACGAGGCGGGTAAGGTGGGCAAAGCCGCTGGTCTCTTGGCCGGATAGGTTGTTGGTGAGCTTGATCGAGTCACCGTCGGCAATACCCAATTTCTCGGCCCGCTCCGGGTGAATCCAAACGCCCTCGTAGATGCTCGCCTTGAATTTGTTGATGCCCGCAGTCACGGGATTGTTGTTGTTGGTCGAGGCGTGGGAGACGGTCGGTGCCTTGCCGTAAGTGAAATAGAACTCGTTCACCGCCAAAGGATCGGTTACGGACTTGCCTTCCCGGCACCGGGGGGCGATCCAGCTGGCCAGTACGCTGAAATTGTCATCGGTATGGCCGCCGTCGCGCAGCGAGCGCATCAGACCGCTGTAGAACTCCACCCGGCCGCTGTCGGTCGGCACCGGCATCTTGCGCGGCATGCCCCGGTGGGCGAGGATTTCATGTTTGTCTTCCTCGTGATAGACGCCCTTGTCGCGCAGCTCCGCATCGATGCGCTCCGGCGTTACCTCCAGCTCATCGGCAACCACCTCGAAGGATGCCCTCCGGCAAGCGGCCGAGAAGGCCCCCTTCGCGTGGGTTCTTTGAGTCTCGGCGTAGGCCGCCTTGATGAGGTCCGACTTGATCCCCGTGAGCTGGCCGATCATCTGGAGGAAGCCTTCCGTATTTCCGCTGATGATCTTCGTCAGCTCGAGCAGGATGTCCGGCATCTCCTCGGTGTCGTACATGGAGCGGATGGCCGCGTAGCGGGTGGTCAGCGCCAAGTCCTGATTGACACCGTTGCCGTAGATGGTGGGCTCGTCTCGCTCCAGGTAGCTGCTGTTGGGCAGAATCACGTCCGCGTAGGGCGTGGTATCCGACGGCAGCACATCGACCGCGATGACCAGCTCCATGTTCTCGTGACTGAGGATATCCTTCCAATAGGTGTCCGGATAATAGTGACGGACCGGGTTGGCGGCGTTGATGAAGACGGCGCGGGTGCGATAGGGCTCACCGTTGAACTGGAGCTTCCCCGCCACCGAATCGCGCAGTCCCGTGTCGACCATCACCGGCAGGGCCACGTTGAAACGACCGGCCTTCTTCTCCTGCTCGCTGAAGGCCCAGGACCAGCCGGGCTTGCCGTGCTTGAAGAACTGGCCGTCCTTGTTCGAAACGACGTTGATGACCAACTTGGCAAAGCCGAACCCGGCCATGCTCGCCAGGGGTGCGCCCATCTCGTGACCCTGGGCCATGGCCTCGTACATGTGGGCCGCCTTGTGGTGCAGCTCACCGGAATTCATCCAGCCGCCTACGGCATCGAGGCCGCCGGTGAGTGCCTGCACCATGGCCTGTACCCGCCGCAGCATGAGGACGTTACCGAAGCGTGCGCCATGCCAGCCCGGGTCGACGATGGCCGGGCGGGTGTTGCCGAACTCGCGGGAGATGCGGGTGATCGTCTCGGCGGG
>Ga0210085_1000054_pt1 | contig 49462 bp, 42 predicted proteins | sample China_Galinas_PW_5_FD_184866 | JGI IMG/M metagenome (GOLD analysis project Ga0210085, IMG submission 184866) | Wetland microbial communities from San Francisco Bay, California, USA, that impact long-term carbon sequestration - China_Galinas_PWC_D1... | ecosystem: Environmental > Aquatic > Marine...
GCCGGGCCTTCGGCTTTCACTCACCCCAGGCGTTGATTTCCCTGGCGATGCTGAAGCTCGGTGGTCTGTGTCCGCCTCTGCCCGGCCGAGTCACCGTCACGTGACCCACGGAAACGTCAGGAGAGCCGCAAATAAGACCCCTACACGCGAAAGCGTGCTCCCTGCTCAAGGGGTTTCCCAACCACAGGGTTTCGTGGATCCCGCGAAGATGGAATGCCGAAGCGGACAAACTTGCAACCAAAGCGCTTCGTGGTCGCTGAGCGCAGCGGCCTGAACCGTCCTCTTCACTTCCGCTTCCGGTGAAAGCATGGGTCCGGTGAGATGGGACGGAGCGCAGAGGAGCCGCATCGGCCAGATGGAGTCGGAGGTGCTCGACCTGGGCGAGATGGTCTGCGCCCGGCACCGTATTCCGGCCGGCTTCGACTCGGCGCCGCCCTACCGCGGCCTTCCCGACGAGATGTGCCCCTGCGAGCACTGGTGCTTCCTGGTCCGGAGGAGGCTGCGCTATCGCTTCATCGACGGCGAGACCAACGAGGTCGAAGCCGGCGACGCCTTTCACCTTCGGGCGGGCGATCTCGCCGACGTGCTTGAGGACGCCGAGCTGATCGAGTTCACCGCCGCAGACGACTATCGGCGGAAGGCCGTGCACCTGGCGCGGAGAGCGACGTAGTGGGCGAGAGCGTCCATCGCAGCCGAGTGTGCTGGAGCGGCGGCGAGCCTCGGGACATCCGCGCCCACACGATCGAGTTGGCCGAGCAGACGCTCGCCGCCTCGAGCGCGCCCGACTTCGGCGGCGAGTCGCGGAGGGCCGACCCCGAGGAGCTGTTCGTCGCCTCGCTGTCGAGCTGCCACATGCTCTGGTTCCTCGCCCTGGCGCGGGCGGAGAAGATCCGCGTGGCCGCCTATGAGGACGAAGCCGAGGGAACCCTCGACGGCGCTCGCTTCATTCGGGTCGTGTTGCGGCCGCGCGTCGTCTTCGACGGCGAGGTCGATGCCGAGAAGGTCGACTCGCTGCATCACCGCGCCCACGAGCGCTGCTTCATCTCCAACAGCGTCAGCTGCCCGGTCGAGGTCAAGCCGGTGAGAAAGGGCGATGCGACCCCGAGCTGAGGGGCCAAGAAGCTTTCCGGACGCGGTCAGCCACGATTGTCGGTATCTCCAACCTCGTAGCGTCCCTCGCCCAACCCGATGAAGCTGGGCCTGTAGGTGATGCCGTCGAGGAGCTCGGCCGGCGGGACCGAGACGGCCCCTGCGAGCCTCACGAGCACGTCGAGGATCGGGACGTGGACCTCGGCCTCGTGTTTCCAGACCGTGTCGCGGCCGAGCGAGGCGCGGGCGGCTACTTCCTCCTGGGTCAGCCCGGCGCGCTTGCGGGCGCGGGCGAGGTTCTGGGCGAAGCGGGCCTTGAAGGTCACGGCGCTTCGGGCTCCCCGTCGATCTCGAAGCCCCCTTCCACGACCTCGATGCGGTTCGGCGTCCAACTGAGGCCGTCCAGCAGCTCGGCCACCGGGGCCGAGATGCCACCGGCGAGCTTCACGATCGTGTCGGCTCGCGGGGTGCGCTCGCCGCGCTCCAGGAGGCTCACCTCGGTGCGGTGGATCTGCGCTCGGTAGCCGAGCTCTTCCTGGGAGATTCCCGCCTTCTTGCGGCAGCGAGCCAGGTTGCGGCCGAACTGCGCTGCGATCTCGGCCGAGGGCTTCACGGGAGGACCCCCTTCGCGTGCTCGGCCGGGCCGCCTTTGACCTGGGCAGCGACGATCACGCCGCTGCGGCTCGTGTGCCCGCCCTCGATCATCCAGCGGTCGCTGATCTGCCCGGCCACGAGCACCGGCATGCCGCCACGCAGCTCCTCGACGTCCTTCGCGGATCGAGCGGCCGGGACTTCGACCAGGCAACTCGCGCAGCGCCAGAGCGAGCGCGGACGGTCGGGGTCGATCACCGCGAAGTCGACCCGCAGCAGGCTGACCGGCTCGCCGGTGGGGCTGCGGCCCTGCTGCGGGTCGGCGCTCAACCTGCCGGTGAGGACGGCGTGGTTGAGCTCGGGTGGGGCCGACACCGGGACGAGAGGCGGCAGATCGCCCCGACCTCCATGCTGCCCGCCCATCGCTACCTCGCCTCCTTCAGAGCGTAGGCGCGCGGCTTGCGCTTGGCCTGGCGGACCCGTTTGTCCTTCGCAAGGCGCGCGAGGCAGTTGGCGACGGCGCCCGAGGAGCGGCCGATGCCCTTGCCGATCGCGCTGGCGGTCAGCGGGCCGTCGTCTTCGTGCTTTCGCATGTGCGTGAGGACGAGGCCATCGAGTTCGCCGGGGCGCAGGCGCTTTGCTTTCTTGCCTTTCATCGTGCCCGCACCTCGCCGCCCTGAAGCTCGATCAGCAGCTCGGCGCTGGTCTGCAGGACTAGTTCGTCGCGGCGCTTCCAGGCCTCCTCGGCTTCGCGGGACTCCCGCTGTTCTGCGGACTCCGAGAGCGCCCCCTTGGCGTCGCGGTGAAGGCGGTGGAAGGTGTCGACGAGTTCCTCGGGCGGCATGCTCAGCGCGACCTCCAGCCGGGCGTCCGGGCCCCAACCGAGATCCTCGAGCAGGCGGAGGTCCTGGCCGAACTCGTGCGCCAGGCGCCTCGCGGTGGCGAAGTCCTCCTGGCGGATCGCCAGGGGCAGGTCGCCGATGCAGCTCAGGTGATCGACCACCAGGTCATAGATCGCGGCGCGCTGCTCGCCGCTGATCGTGGGCGTTGGTCGGGGCATGGACGGCTCCTTTCGGTCGCTGCACCGAAGAGCCGTGGGGATGCCATCGCCGGAGGACTCCGGCGGGTAGCTTTCCGCTTGCATCGAAGCGCTGTCTTCGGTGCCGGCCCCGGGGCGTGTCGAGCGCCGCCGGGGCGCTTGCTTATGTCGGCCGGGCGACGTTAGCTCGCCGGGGCATCGGAAGCGAGTGCCGAAAAGCCGAAATCGCCGTCAATCGAGGGCAATCGCCGCCCGTTCTGCCACTAGTGGCGGTATTCCGGGTCGCGCAGACCCGCCGTGAGCGCGGAATCGGCCCCTCGAAGGAGCCGATTAGCAGGGGGTTCGCTGAAGCCCGGAACGAGACTCGAACTCGTGACCCCTTCCTTACCATGGAAGTGCTCTACCAACTGAGCTATCCGGGCGCTGCGAGCAACTTTAGCGACGATCGCTCGCCACAGCGTCGGCACGCCGTGGGCGGCGACGGCGGGGCCGCCGGTGACGACCGGCACGCCCTCGGTCGTCGCCTGGGCCACGAGCAGGCGATCGAAGGGGTCGGAAGCTGGCGGCGAGGGCACTTGGCTTGCTTACCCAGATCAAGCTAAGCCAGCTTTAGCTAACCTGCATTATATGAATGTGGACGCCTACAGCTGGCCCTCCCGGGACCGATTCCTCAACCGCGGCGAGGAGCTCGCCGCGCTCGAGCGCTGGTGGAAGGGCGGCAGCCGGCGGCTGCTCGCCATGCTCGGCAGGCGGCGGGTCGGCAAGTCGTGGCTGTTTCGCGCCTTCGCACACGGCAAGCCGGCGATCGTGCTCGTCGCCGAGCGGGGAACCCCGGGCGACCAGCTCGGCAAGCTCGCCGCCGCGCTCGAGCCGGCCCTGGGCCTGCGCCCGACGATCGCCGACGTCGCGGACCTCTTCCGGCTGCTCCTGCGGCTCGGGCGCGACCAGAAAGTCCTCGTCGTGATCGACGAGTTCCCGCACCTGCTGCCGAGCAGCAGGGCGAAAGCCACGGCGGCGCTCAGCGCGATCCAGGCGGCGATCGAGGACGAGCAGGACGCCTCGCGCACCAGGCTTATCCTCTGCGGGTCTCAGATCGGCCAGATGGAGGGGCTCCTGCGCGGCGACAGCCCGCTCCACGGCCGCCTCCAGCGCTTCGCGGTCGAGCCGCTGAGCCCGGAGGGCGCCGCCCAGTTCATCGAAGCGGCGTCGCCGCGCGAATGGTTGGAGCGCTTCGCGGTCAGCGGCGGGATCCCCCTCTACCTCTCCGACCTCGGGGGCGGCGGCCCGCTCCCGCGGCGGCTGCGCGAGCAGGTCCTCGACCGCTACGGCGCCCTGTTCAACGAGCCGCCGTACGTCCTGCAGCAGGAGCTGCGCCAGCCGGGCTTCTACCTCTCGATCCTCGAGCGGCTGGCGCGCGGCCCGACCCGCGTCGACGGCATCGCCGGGCCGCTGGGCGAGACGAGCCAGTCGCTGAGCGAATACCTCCGCACCCTGATCGAGATGCGGATCGTCGAGCGAGAGCTGCCGGTGACGGCGCGCCCGGGCTCGGTCGGCTACCGCTACAGGTTGGCCGACGGCTTCTTCGGCTTTTGGTTCCGCTTCGTCAGGCCGTATCAGGACGAGCTGGAAACCGGGATGAGCGCAGACGACCTCTGGGAGTCCGAGGTCGCGCCGGCGCTCGCCCAGCACGTCGCTCCGGCCTTCGAGCAGCTCTGCCGCCGCTGGGTGCGAACCGAGCTGGGCGATACGGCGAGCCGGGTCGGCTCGTGGTGGGGGCCGGCGTTGCACCGGCTGCGCCGGGCCGGCGAGCGCGAGAGCGAGGAGATCGACGTCGTCGGTACGCGCCGCGGCCGCGTGACCCTCGTCGGCGAGTGCAAGTGGACGCGCAAGCCGCTGAGCGCGCGCATCCTCCGCGAGCTCGACGAATTCAAGCTGCCGGCGCTCGCACAGAGCGACGCCAAGCTCGACGTCGAAGGCCCGACCATCCTCCTCTTCTCCCGCTCCGGGTTCACCCAGGGACTCAAAGAGGCCGCGAGGCGGCGAGGCGACCTTCGCCTGGTGCGCCTTGAGGAGATCGTCCCAGCGGATGCGCCGGGATGAGCTTGCCCGCGAATTGCGTCGATGGCAGGCGCCGAACGCTCACCGGAAGGGGTTCTCCACCCGCAAAGACCTCGGCTACGTGGAGCGCATCCCGCCTTCGACGCGCTCGGAGGGGGTGTACCGTACGTCTGCGCGATCAACGTCGAGGAGGTGTGGCGCGGAGCGAGGGCGAGCGAGGCCGACGCGGTGGGCCGCCTGCTCGGCGCACTGCGGATCGCGCCGATCGGGCGGCCGGAGGGCGAGCGCGCCGGTCGCTGGCGAAGGCGGAGTCGACGCTGATGACGACCCGCTCGGGCAGGTTCTCGGGGGCCTCGAGCCTGCCGAGCCAACGCTGGGATCCGCGCTACCCTTCCCTCATGTCCACGCTCGTGCTGGATCCGGCAGCTCCCGAGCTGGAGGCGATGAAAGCGCGGCGTCGGCGCGCGGGCTTGGACCGCCTCGATGAGGTGTGGGAGGGTGTCCTGCACATGGTTCCGGCGCCGTCCCGCAAGCACGCGAAGATCGCCACGCAGCTGGCGCTCGCTCTGGACGCTCCGGCGCGCGACGCCGGCTTCGAGCTGACCATGCACGAGTTCAACCTCGGTGAGTCCGAGCGCGACTTCCGCGTGCCCGACGGTGGGCTCCACCGGCCGGGAGGCGATGAAATGTGGCACTCGACCGCGGCGATGGTCATCGAGATCGTCTCGCCCGAGGACGAGACCTGGCAGAAGCTCCCCTTCTACGCCGCGCACGAGGTCGACGAGCTGCTGATCGTCGACCCGGCCGAGCGCTCGGTGCACTGGCTCGCCCTCTCGGACGGGCAGTACGGCGAGGTCGAGCGCAGCGGGCTGATCGAGCTGGGCCCGGCCGAGCTGGCCACGTCGATCGAGTGGCCGTAGGCGAGTAGTCCGGGTCCCCACTGCTCGTAACCCGCGGGCACAGAGAAAAGGTGGCGCGACAAGGAGCCGGCGCTCAGCGAAGCGCCAGGACCAGTGCGAGCGCGTCATCCACGCCGCGCATCTCCCCCGCGTCCAGGCGCCCGGCGAGGTCGCCGAGGCGTTCGACGTCGAGCGCGCGCAGCTGCTCGACCATGACCCGGGTGCGCTCGCCACCGACCCGCACCTCGGGGCGGAAGCTGGCGGCGAGGACGCTGCGCGAGGTCGGCGCGACGAGCGCGGTCGAGAGGCCGAGCAGGTCGTCGGCCTGCACGACCACCGCGTAGCGGGGACCGTGCTGCTCGCGCCCGCCCCGCTTCGGCAGGCGCACGCGGTAGACGTCGCCGCGGGTCACTCAGGCCAGTCGGCGGCGACGGCGTCCATGTCGGCGGCGACGCGCTCGCGCGCCGCCCGGTCGGCCGGGTCGGCGGCGAGGCGGGCGACCTCGGCGGCGAGCCCCGAGCGCCGGCGCTCGCGCTCGGCGGTCTCGGCGATCGCCTGCCGCGCGGCCTCGGCGCGGGTGACGCCCCGCGCGCGGGCGATGTCCTCGAGGGCGCAGCGGCCATCGTCGCCGAGGCGGAGCGAGAGAGGCTGCGAGGAGGCGCCGGAACTCATATCAGGGATTGTAGCGCGTATTGCGCTACTTCGATTGACGGGTCGCTCGCGCTCGAGTGGGCGCCCGCGCTCACCACAGCGTCGGCACGCCGTGGGCGGCGACGGCGGGGTCGCGGGTGACGACCGGCACGCCCTCGGTCGTCGCCTGGGCCACGAGCAGGCGATCGAAGGGGTCGCGGTGGGGCCTGCCGTTCAGCTCGACATAGGGCAGGCGACGGTAGGCGGTCGCGTGCGCGGTGGAGATCGGCAGCAGCGAGAAGCCCTCCGCGAGCAGCTCCTCGGCCCACTCCTCGGCCGCCTCCAGCTTGCCGAGGGACGCCTTGATCGAGACCTCGAGCAGGGTGCCGGCGCCGAACAAGGGCTCCTCCGAGCCGGCGATCGCCTCGCGCGCGGAGTCCGGGAGGCCCGGGTCGTCGGCGAGCCACCACAGCGCGGCGTGGGTGTCCAGCAGCAGCCTCAGTCCTCGACCCCGAGCGCGCGGGCGACGTCCTGCGGCCAGACGTCGAAGTCCTCGGCGAGGCGGATGCGCCCGGCGAGCGCGCCGGGCTCGCGCCGCGGGGCGCCCGATCGCGCCAGCGGAACGAGCCGCACGACCGGCTGACGGCCACGGCGCAGCTCGACGCTCTCGCCCCGCTCGGCGAGCGCGACGAGCTTGGAGAGATTGGTCTTGGCCTCGCCGATGCTGAAGGTGCGCGTCACGGGAAGACCGTAGCACAGTGGTTGGCCAAGTTGGTCAAATGGCGTCGCCCACGAGGACGACCCGGGCCCGCAGGCACTGGTGTCGCTGTACCCTTGGAGCATGTCGATGGTCGTTCTCGATTCGGCGACGCCCGGGCTGGAGGAGCTGAAAGAGCGCCGCCGGCGGGCAGGCTTGGACCGCCTGGATGAGGTGTGGAAGGGTGTGCTGCACATGGTCCCCGCGCCCAGCTACGAGCACGCCGTCGTCTCCCAGCAGCTCGCGGTGCTGCTGGACGGGCCGGCGCGCGCCGCCGGGCTGGTGCCGGCGATGGGCGAGTTCAATCTGGGCGAGTCCGAAGACGACTTTCGCGTGCCCGACGGCGGGCTGCACCGGCCCGGAGCGAACGGTATCTGGCTGCCGACCGCGGCGATGGTCATCGAGATCGTCTCGCCCGAGGACGAGACCTGGCAGAAGCTCCCCTTCTACGCCGCTCACGAGGTCGACGAGCTGCTGATCGTCGACCCGGCCGAGCGCTCGGTGCACTGGCTCGCCCTCTCGGACGGGCAGTACGGCGAGGTCGAGCGCAGCGGGCTGATCGAGCTGGGCCCGGCCGAGCTGGCCACGTCGATCGAGTGGCCGTAGGCGAGCAGTCCGGCCGTCGGCAGCCCTCGAGAGCCGGCTCGTTGTGGCGGGTTCGGCCGGCGCCGATCGCGTAGAGGACCTGGCGCGCCAGCTCGCCCGCCTCGGCCTCGGTGGCGAGCACGAGCTGGCCCTCGGCGACCTTGCCGGCGCTCAGCGAAGCGCCAGGACCAGTGCGAGCGCGTCATCCACGCCGCGCATCTCCCCCGCGTCCAGGCGCCCGGCGAGGTCGCCGAGACGCTCGACGTCGAGCGCGCGCAGCTGCTCGACCATGACCCGGGTGCGCTCGCCACTGACCCGCACCTCGGGGCGGAAGCTGGCGGCGAGGACGCTACGCGAGGTCGGCGCGACGAGCGCGGTCGAGAGGCCGAGCAGGTCGTCGGCCTGCACGACCACCGCGCAACGGGGACCGTGCTGCTCGCGCCCGCCCCGCTTCGGCAGGCGCACGCGGTAGACGTCGCCGCGGGTCACTCAGGCCAGTCGGCGGCGACGGCGTCCATGTCGGCGGCGACGCGCTCGCGCGCCGCCCGGTCGGCCGGGTCGGCGGCGAGGCGGGCGACCTCGGCGGCGAGCCCCGAGCGCCGGCGCTCGCGCTCGGCGGTCTCGGCGATCGCCTGCCGCGCGGCCTCGGCGCGGGTGACGCCCCGCGCGCGGGCGATGTCCTCGAGGGCGCAGCGGCCATCGTCGCCGAGGCGGAGCGAGAGAGGCTGCGAGGAGGCGCCGGAACTCATATCAGGGATTGTAGCGCGTATTGCGCTACTTCGATTGACGGGTCGCTCGCGCTCGAGTGGGCGCCCGCGCTCACCACAGCGTCGGCACGCCGTGGGCGGCGACGGCGGGGTCGCGGGTGACGACCGGCACGCCCTCGGTCGTCGCCTGGGCCACGAGCAGGCGATCGAAGGGGTCGCGGTGGGGCCTGCCGTTCAGCTCGACATAGGGCAGGCGACGGTAGGCGGTCGCGTGCGCGGTGGAGATCGGCAGCAGCGAGAAGCCCTCCGCGAGCAGCTCCTCGGCCCACTCCTCGGCCGCCTCCAGCTTGCCGAGGGACGCCTTGATCGAGACCTCGAGCAGGGTGCCGGCGCCGAACAAGGGCTCCTCCGAGCCGGCGATCGCCTCGCGCGCGGAGTCCGGGAGGCCCGGGTCGTCGGCGAGCCACCACAGCGCGGCGTGGGTGTCCAGCAGCAGCCTCAGTCCTCGACCCCGAGCGCGCGGGCGACGTCCTGCGGCCAGACGTCGAAGTCCTCGGCGAGGCGGATGCGCCCGGCGAGCGCGCCGGGCTCGCGCCGCGGGGCGCCCGATCGCGCCAGCGGAACGAGCCGCACGACCGGCTGACGGCCACGGCGCAGCTCGACGCTCTCGCCCCGCTCGGCGAGCGCGACGAGCTTGGAGAGATTGGTCTTGGCCTCGCCGATGCTGAAGGTGCGCGTCACGGGAAGACCGTAGCACAGTGGTTGGCCAAGTTGGTCAAATGGCGTCGCCCACGAGGACGACCCGGGCCCGCAGGCACTGGTGTCGCTGTACCCTTGGAGCATGTCGATGGTCGTTCTCGATTCGGCGACGCCCGGGCTGGAGGAGCTGAAAGAGCGCCGCCGGCGGGCAGGCTTGGACCGCCTGGATGAGGTGTGGAAGGGTGTGCTGCACATGGTCCCCGCGCCCAGCTACGAGCACGCCGTCGTCTCCCAGCAGCTCGCGGTGCTGCTGGACGGGCCCGCGCGCGCCGCCGGGCTGGTGCCGGCGATGGCCGAGTTCAACCTGGGCCTCTCCGACCACGACTTCCGGGTGCCCGACGGGGGTCTCCACCGGCCGGGAGCAAGCGGCACATGGCTGCCGACCGCGGCGCTGGTCGTCGAGATCGTCTCGCCCGACGACGAGACCTGGCAGAAGCTCCCCTTCTACGCCGCGCACGAGGTCGACGAGCTGCTGATCGTCGACCCGGCCGGGCGCTCGGTGCACTGGCTCGCCCTCTCGGGCGGGCAGTACGGCGAGGTCGAGCGCAGCGGGCTGATCGAGCTGGGCCCGGCCGAGCTGGCCGCGTCGATCGAGTGGCCGTAGGCGAGCAGTCCGGTCCGCGGCACTCGTCACCCGCGGGCACAGAGGAGCCGAGGCGCTCGACGTCGTTGCGGTCGCGGGGTCGGTCGCTGAGGCGCTTGAAACCGGCGATGCTGAGGCTCCTTCCTGCCGAGCACGTCATCGGGGACGCACGCTCTCACCGTAGCTCCGCCTTGCCCAGCGCCGCGCGCGTCCGTCGCGAGACGAGGGTGCGCAGGCGAGGGCTCCGGATCCGGCCGGTCCAACGCCGCAACTCACGCCGGTCGAAGCTGCGCGGCAGGTAGAGCTCGGTGAGGTAGGCCTTGCGCCTGCCATGCCTCCTCGCCCTGGTAGAGCTCGCGAGCGCCCTCCTCCAGAAAGGGCAGAACCTGGTCGCGGAAGGCTTCGTAGGGCAGCTCCAGCGCGATCGCCGCGGCTCGGCTCAGCAGACCCGCATCGACACTCCCGACCGAGCGCGGGTGCAGGCGCAAGAGAAGATCGAGGTCGAATACGTCCCGCGCCTGCGTCTCGGGCCGCCCCGCCAGCGCCGCCACCTTCTGCTCGAAGGGCGCGTCGTCGAGGTAGTGCTGAACGGAGGGGGCGCGCAGGGCGTACGGCGAGGCTACGAGGACCTGGTCGAGATGAAGTCCGGGTCCCCCTGGCGACGATCAGAGTTGCGTGGCCAGCATGGCCGCGATTCCGCCGACCAGGGCGGCGATGATCGCGCCGTTGCTGACCAGAAGCGTCCGCTGCAGCGCGGCGAACCGGTCCTCGAGGCTCTCGAGGCGCCCATCGACTTCGTTGAACCGCCGGTCGACATCGCCCTCCAGCTTGTCGAACCGCCGGTCTACATCGCCTTCGAGCTTGTCGAACCGCCGGTAGACCTCGTCCCGGAAGTCGTCCATCCGCTCGTCTGTCCAGCCCTCGTCCATCTTGTACATGATGACAGGTACTAAGACAACTAGTCGCACGAGTGTCGCGCACGATCCAAATCTTCAGCGCAGGTTTTGTGACCAAGTTGTGCCAGCCGACCGCTCACCGCTCGTCGGCTGAGGCGCGGCGAGGTCTGGTGGCACGAGCCACCCGATGCGAAGCCCCGGCCCGCGTTGATCCTCAGCTCAACGCGCTTCGCTTCGCCACGCGCGCCCGCCGCGCGTGGCGCTTGTGCCGCTTCACCCGGTGCTTACGGCAGGCGACCGCGCGCATCACCGGCTTCGTCACGTCGCGGCGCCCGTTCTGTCCCCCGGCATTGACCCGCGCGCGGTTGCGCTTCTGATTCCGGCACAGGTAGCGGCTGTTGACGAACAGCCCCTTCTGGCCGCCCTGCATGTTCACCACCGCCCGCGACACCGGGGCGTCGGGGGCGCCGTTGACGATCGCCCGCAGGCGACCGTGGGTGGAGTCGATCCGGGTCGCCAGCTCGATGTCGACCAGGCCGTGCAGGGCGAAGACGGCGTCGGGCAGATTGTGGTTGGAGGACCTGAGGTAGACCGGTCCCTTGAGCGGATCGTCCAGCAAGGGCGTCCAGACCTTGACGTGGCCGTAGACCGAGCCCTTGGGGCACTGCGATCCGAAGCCCGCTCCGGCGGCGAACTGCACCCTGGTGCAGATCGTGCGGAAGTGGCCCTGTTCGATGAACTCCGAGTTGGGAAAGGTGAGCGCAAGGCGCGAGAGGTTGGCCTGGTTGTGCTTGCGGGGCGTGTAGACGGCTCTGAGGGCGGGGAACTTGCCTCGCTTCGTGCCGCCCCTGAGCCTCAGGGCGAGGTGGGGCTTGAAGCCGAGGCTCGCGCAGCCGGCGGCCTGGAAGCGGCTCGAGAGGTCCACCGGGTGCGGAGCCAGCGGCGCCAAGGCGGTGCCGTCGCCCCAGATCGTCGAGCGCGCCTGAAACGGTTCGCAGGAGGTCGGGTTGAGGGTGAAACCGCCGGGCCGCTCAGCGTAGACGCGCAGGTCCCTGAGGCTCAGGGGGATGCCCTTGAGGATGTGGGGAATCGGGTCCGAGGCCGAGCCGTCGACTTCGCCCACGTGGGTGACCGGGTTGAGGCGCAGCGCCTCCCTGACGACCACCACCCCGGCGTCGAAGGGGCCGGCCACGGCCGGGGTGATCGCCACCGCGGAGATCGGGTCGCCGTGGTAGGGGCCGGCGAGGTAGAGCTTGCCGGGCACGTAGGTGAGCTGAGAGCCCACCCCGGCTCCGGCGACGGTACGGCCGATCTGCGAAGCGGCCGGGCAGGAGGGGTGATCGATCTCCTCCTGCCCCCCGTGGGCGCCCTGCCTCGCCATCGCCTTGGCGATGTCCACATCAGAGCAGTAGGGGATGCCGGCGAGCTTGGGCACCACTCCCGGAGGCAGGGTGAAGGAGAAGCGGCCCATGTCCTGTTCGCCGTCCCCTCTGGTGAGCCGCATCGTGAAGGGCGAGTAGCGCCCGGCGGCGTTGTTGAGCGTGCCCGCTTCGAAGCCGGGGGCGAAGGGGGCGCCGCCCTGCGGGCAGTCCGCGTCGATTTCGAAGCTCGAGGTCGAGGTGACCGGCTGCCCACCCGAGGAGGGGTAGAGCTGCGCCTGCACGTCGAAGCTCCCGCAGCCGGGCGGGCTGATCAGCGGGCTGCGCCCGCCCTCGCGGAAATGCAGGCGGAAGTGGCTGAAGGGCAGTTCGGGCATGTCGGAGGCGGTGGTGAGGAGCTGCCCGGTGTCGGGGTCGGACTCGACCTTGAGCGCCTGGGTGACCTTGATTCCCAGCACCGGTTCCTTGATCACCACGTAGAGGGCGATCAGCGAGCCGACCGGGTTCTCGTAGGGCCTGGCCACATACAGCGATCCCTTGAGCAGCTTTCCCTCCAAGAGCGGCGTTTCGACTTCGATCGTGCCGATCTTCGAGGCCTCCGGGCAGCCTTCGCCCGGTTCGGAGGAGGCGGTCTCGCGGGCCAGCTCGGCTTCGGTGCAGGCCTCAAGCCCTTCTGCCTGGGAGGGGTTCACGGTCATCCCGCGGGGCAGGGTGACGACGGTCTTGGCGATGTCGGCGGCCGAGACGCCGTCGGGGTTCTGGAGGCCCTGATTCTGGCTGACGTCGAGGCCGAAGTCCAGGCCGGTGGGGCTCGCGGCCGCCCTGCTCGTGGGTCGGGCTGAGATTTCCGGGCCGAAGGCGAGCCTGCCGCAGCCGGTGAAGCCAGCGGGATTGCCCGCGTCGTCGTGAGTGAGCGCCGAGCCTTCCAGGAAGGCTCCCGGGCGCTGCCAGGAGTCGATCCGGTAGGAGGTCTCCTGCGGGCCGCGGCAGGCGCGCGGCAGGGTGAGGAACGGCGTCTCGGCCCCGTAGGCTGGGCAATTGCCCAGCGAGTAGACGCCGAGCACGCTGAGGCAGCGACCGCGCAGGGCGTCGTGGCGCGAGTCGGCGGGGTTGCCCCAGAGCGTGAGTTCCGCGCCAAGCACCGAGAGGACCTGGGAGATGTTCGTCGGGCCGCCGACGATGCGGTAGGGCGGGGATTCCTCGAGGCCGAGTTCGATCGTCACCGGCACCCCGATCACGAAGAAGCCGATCTTGGACGCCACCCCCCGGGGGGGATCGAGGTTGAACACGGCGCCGACCGCCGTCGAGGAGGTGATACCGCTCGCCACGGTCACCTTGGTGAAGCCGACCGCCGTGCTGTCAGGGCAGTCGGGCACGGAGTTGCCCTCGACGTTGCCCACCGCGGTGACGAAGTCGGAGATCGAACAGCGCGGCGCCGCCGTGGGGTTGCCCGCGAAGCCGGGGGGCTGGGCGACGACGATGTCCTTGGGCGCCTCGTCGGGGTATTCCCCGCCATCGCCGGTCGGGGTCGAGTTGAGGCGAAGCGAGGTGGTCATCTCGTAGGGGTGCGCTCCGGCCTGGCTCAGGGTGGAGCCGTCGGGGCCGGTGAAGGTGGCGTCGAATTCGGAGAACCCGAAGTCCGCGCCCGCCGGGGCGGCCAGGGCCAGGGCGCCCAGCGCCACGAGCGCCAGCGCGGTCAACTCTCGTCTCAACAAAGTCATCGAGGCCCTTCCTCTCGCGTTCATCGACCCGCCCTCCCGCTCGTCCGCGCTCGCGCCCGGCAGCGCTTGGCGCGGCCGGACTGCCTGCGGGCCCCCTTGGCGTAGCGCCTTGCCGTGCGGCGCAACCGCCGGGCCCTGCGGATCGCCCTAGGGCCCGCGCGATGGCGACGGGCCATGCGAGCGGCGGCGCGGCGCAGCCTTCTGGCCCGCGTCGAGAAGGCCCTCGCCCTGCGCCCGGCGCGGTTGCAGCGGGCGAAGGGGCTCGGGGCTCCGCTCGGGTTGCCGGGGCCGCTGTAGGTGGCCGAGGCGGGGCTCGGGCCCTGCGGAGCGCCGGCCGGGTTCTGGCAGGCCTCGCCTTCACACCCCATCACGCCCGACGGGGCCGCGAAGCCGCCGCCGACGCGGGCGTCGTAGATGTCGATCAGGCCGTAGTCGCGGGACACGAGACTGGAGGCGGTGGCGAAGAAGACGTCCTTGCCCGAGGGGCTCGCGTCGACGAATTCGGCGTCGGCGGCGCCCTGGCCCGATGAGATCAGGTCTATGCAGCCGCCGGCTGCGGCCGAGAAGGTCGCCGCGGCGGTGTCGCAGCCGCCGGCGCCCGACGCCTCCCACTGGTAGACGTCCTGGCGAGCGTTGGTGTCGCGGGGCGTCAGGGCGTCGTAGCTCTCGAAGTAAAGCCGCGAGCCGTCCTCGGAGAGCGCGCGGCCGGGGTAGAAGTTGTTCTGCCAGAACGGCAGTTGCGCCGCCGTGGGGACACCTTTCACGGTCGCGCCCGCGGGCCGCGCGCCGCTCGGGTTACACGAGACGCAGAGCAGCCTGCCCGCGCCGCCGTCGGCCTCGGCGTCGAACAGGTAGACCTCGGCGTCGGCCTTCCCGCTCGCCACGTCGGCGTTGTCATAGCCGGTCGGGCTCGCGGCCGACACGAAGGCGAGGTGGGCGCCGTCGGGGCTGACGCGCGAGCTGCGCTTCCGGGGCTCGTCGCCCGCCACGCCGATGTCCCCGCTGCTCGCAAGCGTGGCGACGAAGGTCAGGCTCCCGCCCCCTTCGCCGGCCTCGTGGAGGTAGAGGTTGCGCCGGCCCGCGAGCGCGCCGCCGGCGAGCGCCCGGGTCGAGACGAAGTAGACGCGCGAGGCGTCCGCGCTCACCCCGGCCACGCCGCGCACCCCACCGGCGATCAGCCGCGCTTCGCCGGCTCCGACGTCGAATTCATAGAGGTCGGTGCCGGTGGTGAAGATCGCCTTCGAGCCGTCCGCGGCGGCGGCCCAAAAGGACGATCCGCTGGTCTCCGAGGCCGCTTCGGCGGCCTCGGAGACGGGGACCGTGCAGGCTCTCTCCGGTTCGGTGCACGGGCTGGTCGCCGAGAGCGGCGCGCCCGCTTCGCTTGCCAGCGCCGGGGCCGAGAGGGTCAGCTTGTCGCCTTCCACCGCGACGACCGTGGCCCCGTCCGGGATCCCTCCCCCGGCCGAGGAGATCGCCTGGCCCACCTCGAAGGCGCCGCTTTCCGCCGCTGCGTTGGAGACCATATCCGAGGCAGCGCCGACCAACGCGGCGCCGAGATGGTTCTGGGTCGGGGCTTTGTCGAGCGTCAGCGTGAACACTCCCGGGTTGCCTTCGGGGTCGGGCTCTTCTACGTCGACGATCTCCGTTTCGGGGGGCAGCTCACCGCCCGGGGCGGTGAGCTGTTGGCCGACCGCGAACGAGCCTTCGGACGGGGTGGCCCCCCTCACCACGACCCGATTCCTGAGCAGGTTGCCCGACCCCTGCACCGGCCCGATCAGGTCGCCGCTCCCCGCGGCGGCGCCGTGCTCGCGTTCGCTCTCGCTCCGGGCAGGGTGCTCGCGCAGGTAGATCCTGCCTTTCGACCCGGTCCAGAAGACCCGCTCGCCGTCGTCCGAGATCGCACCCTGCAGGTGAGACGTGCGCGGATTCGGGTGGGAAGAACTCGACCAGCCTGCGACGCAATCGCCGTCGTGATACGGGCTGCCGTCGGGCAGCACACAGACGAAGCGCAGCCCCTGTTCCTTCACGTGCAGGTAGAGCTGCGCTACGCAATTGTTCAGGTTTTCGCTGCACTTCGGCGGCTGCGCGGGGGCGCCGGCGCTAATCGCTTCCGTGGCGGCCAGCAGCGTGCGGGAGCCGTCGGCGGAGGCGCCCTGCATCTCGACCAGGTAGTCCCGCCCCGGCTCGAAGCCCGGCACGGGGCCGAGCGCTTCATAGCCCTCCCCGCCACAGGCCGAGTCGTGGCGCCGGTAGAGGTTCCGGTTGCCCGCGACCCCGCCGGGGGCGAGCGGGGGGTCGTCGACCGTAACCAGCCACCCGTCGCAGAGGTCGGGTGAGAAGAGCCTGTACTCAGTGTCGAGGCGGTCGAAGCCTTCCACCGTCGCCCGCTCGGCGGGCGGGGAGATCGCGTGGCTCGCCCAACCGGCCCTGGTTCGGGCGGCGACGTACTGGGAGGTGTAGGGGGCGGACTCGGCGTCGCCGAAGGCGCGGAAGGAGCCGTAGGCGAGGCGCTCGCCGGAGAGCGAGCTCTGCCGCAGCACCGCCGGCAGGCCGGAGAACGGCTCGCCCAGTGCGATCACGTCGCCCCCGTCTTTGTTCAGCGGGCTGACCAGCTCGTAGGCCCGGCAGTCGGGCAGGGCGGCCGAGGGGCCGCTGCGGTAGGCCCGGTTGGCGGGGCAATCGGGCGGCTCGCCGGGCAAGGCGAAGGTGGTGAAGCTGCGGTCTTCGCCGTAGCTTCCGCCGACCGCGTTGTGGGCGTAGACGCGGAAGTGGTAGATCCTCCCCGGAACGAGGCCTGCTATGTCGACGCCGACCGTGTGCTCCTCGGTGTCGCGGCCCGAGGCTACCGTCCGTTCGGCGCTCGCCTCTCCGTAGCCTGCGTCGGCGCCCCATTCGACGCGATAGGTCGTTTCGGCGTTGCCGGGGTTGATCCTCGCCTCCACCCTCGCTTCGGTGTAGGCGGCGGAGGCCGTCCACTCGTCTTCGATCGCCGGCTTGGTCGGGGTCTGCAGCGTCTTGTCGGCTCCCTTGACCACCGCTTCGGGAGCGTCGGGGTAAAGCGCGGCGTTGGCGTTCTCGGCGACGAGGCGGTAGTGGTAGGTCGCTTCGGGCGCAAGGCCGCTGAGCTCGGCGTGCACCGCGACGGCGCCGTGGCCCGAGCCGACTTCGGCGGGGCTCTCGGCGCAGGGGTCGGCGTGTTCGTAGGGTTCCGCTTCCCCGCTCGGCTCGGCCAGGCCCCATTCGAAGCGACACGCGGTCAGTTCCTGGCCGTCGGGGTCGACCGTGCCGTTGACGGTGGCCGAGGTGTTGCCGGTGACTTCGTAGGCGCCGCTGGCGACGTCGGGGATCGTGACGAGCGGTCCGCGGACGTCGACCCCGCGGTGGTACCCGGCCACGTACATCCTCTGCGCGTCGCCGTCGACCGCGACGCCGCCGAAGTCCTGGCTCAGGGTGCTGAGGAGAGACTGGCCGGAGTACTCGTTGAGCAGGTCGGCCGCGGGGTCATCCGGGAAGCTGAACTTACGGTTGTTGACGACGAAGAGGTGGCCGCTGCGCGGGTCGACGCTCACGGTCCGCCCAGAGGGGTTGAAAGCGCGCCGCAGCGCGCCGGTCGCGCTGTCGAGGTCGAGGACGCTGACCCCTTCGTACTCGCCGGCCCCGGCGGCGAAGAGGGAGCCGGCACTGGGCCCCGCCCCGGCGGCAAGGCTGCAGCTGTAGGGAAGCGGCGAGCTGGAAAGGAGCGTGCCGTCAGCGACGGTCAGCGGGTCGTGAGGGGCGGCAGGCTGGGTGAACCTGTAGAACTTCGATTCCTCGCCGCCGTCCGCGACGAAGAGGTCGCCGCCGGGGTCGACGGCGACTCCGCAGGCGCCCGTGAAGGAGCTGCCGCCGGCGCCGGAGAGCTGGCCGAGGTAGCGGCCGTCGGGGGCGAAGACGTTTATCGGCCGACCGCTGCCGAAGCGCTGCGCGACGTAGATGTCGCCATTGGCGGGATCGAATTCTTCGCAGGCGAGGCCGCTCAACGGGGGGTCATGCAGGGCGCAGGAGTTGTCGACGGCGATCTCCGCTTCGCCGGGGAAAGTCCCGAAGCTGAAGCCGTTTTCGGGGGTCCTGTCGCAGGAGGCAGGCTCTTCGGCGCAGAGCGGGCCTTCGGGGCCCGCCTTGGCGTCGATCGCGTTGGTGCCGAGGGCGGCGAACGGGGCCGGGGTGCCATCGGCGTGGAAGCGGAGTAGTTCCACCGGAATCGGATGATGAACGGGGTCGGTGGTAGTGATCACAAGCACGTCGCCCGTGGACTGGTCGACGGCGAGACCGGCGATCCTGCCCGTGTCCGGCGGCGTGGCGCCACCGAGGGGTTCGATCAACAGGTGGGTCGGCTTCGCCGATGCCGCCGCGGGGAGAGCGAGCAGGGCGAGGGCGCAGAGGACGGCGCCGACCACCGACAACGATCCGCGGCGTGATACCTCCGCTCTCTCCTTCGCCCTGCGCCCATGTCCCATACCCGGTTCCCCTCTCATGTTCCTCAGGTCCTCGTCCCTCTGCTATCGGTGATGCCTCCGCCCCGGGAGCCGGATGGCTCCCGGGGCTTCGGCCTTGCTTCTGTGCTCCTAGGCGGCTATTCCAGCTTCGCCACCAGTTCGTGCGCTTCGTCCATCGTCACCTTGCACTGGCCTTTGGCTTCTTCGGAGGAGCCGGTGCAGGTGCCCGCTCCGGTCGTCCATTCGATCGAGCTGGTGCCCGCGTTCAGTTCCCAGGCGATGACGGCTTCCTGGGCGGTGGGCGCCGAGAAGTACTCGACCTGCTGCGATTCGCAGCTGTTGTTGCAGAAGGTGCCGTTGCCTTCCAGCTTGGCTTCCCCGCCGCCTTCCTTTTCGATCGAGAGGGTGGCTTTGGGCCTTTCTTCGAACAGCGCTTCGGCTGAGGAGTCTTCTTCGAGCGTGAACGTGCATTCGGCCGTCCCGTCACAGGAGGCGGTGGAGCCCGTTCCGGCGGTGAATTCCTTCATGTAGGTGTTGCCGAAGGGGGTCGCGGTGTAGATCGTCACTTCGGCCCCTTCGAACAGCGAGATCGTCGAGGTCGAGCAGCGCACCGCACAGGTGACGCCGTTCTTGCTGTTCAGCACGACGCCGCGCTGGGAGCCGCCCTTGTCGATCGTCAGGTCGTAGGTCTTTTTGAACTTGGCCCGCACTTCGGTGGCTTCGCTCATCGTGACCGTGCACTGGCGGCCGTTTGCCGAGGGGCACAGGCCCCAGGAGAAGAAGCGGTAGCCGGCCGCCGGGGAGGCGGTCAGCGTGACTTCTTCGTTTTCGGCGAATTCAGAGGTGCATTCTTCGCCCGCCGAGCCGGTGCAGGTGATGCCCGCGGGGTCGGAGACGACCGTGCCTTCGCCTTCTTTGATTTCGAGGGTGAGGGGGAGGCCGCTCGGCGCTTCTTCGTCGAAGTTGGCGGTGATTTCGAAGACTTCTTTGCTTTCGAGGCCTTCGGGCATCGTCACGATGCATTTGCCTTCAGCTTCGGATTCGCAACCGGTCCAGCCGGTGAATTCGGAGCCTTCTTCGGCGTTGGCGCTGAGGGCCACTTCGGTTTCCGGCGCGAATTGCCCGTCACAGGATTCGCCACAGTCGATCGCGGCTTCGTCAATTTCTTGGTTTGCCTTCGGTTCGCTCGTGATTTCGCCTTCGCCCGAACCGGTCTTCGAAACAACGATTTCGTGGTTGCAGGTCGGCACCTTGGAGCCTTCTTGGCAGGGTTCGAATTCGGCGTAGACGGTGTATTCGTTGTTCGTACCTTCTAGATCGCCCAAGTTGCATTCCATGAACGCTGGGGAGCTGCACTTGGCTGCGATAAACGGGCTAGGTTCGACAACCCATTGACTGATTTCGTCACCGAATGCCACAGCCGCGCCGAGTTCGAGCTGTTCGGCCCCGCCGCCGGCAGTCATGTCGACCGGGCCGCACTCGCCGCTGGCTTCTTCGGTTTCGCCGTCGTAGGCGCATTCGATCGGCGGGCTGCCGGGGAGTCCTTTCCCGGCGCTGCTGACTTCGCCGCTGCTTTCACCGAGCGGAACGACCGTCACGGTGCCGGCGGCAAACGCGCCCGCGGCCGGCACGAGCATCAGGGCCCCGAGCGCGGCCAACAAGATGGTCAAACGTCTCACTGTGTTATCTCCCTTGTGTAGTAACGCCCGCCGGGGGTGGCCCGGCCGGCCGGATTGAGTGCGGCCGCGGGGTCCCGCCCCGCGGCCGAGCTGGTCGATCAATGAGGCCGACGGGAGCAGGAGCGCTCCCGGCGGGTGCTGCGTTGAAGTCCGTGGTCACTGCGGGGTCTCTCTCCCTCGTCCGCGGGCCGTCCCATCGGCCCGGTCCCTGTTTCCCTGCCCGTCCTGTCGGCGGACCGGATCGGCGTCCGGTGGATAACCGTGTTTACCGATCTGACGAGAGAGTAGATACTCGTGTTCCTCATGTCAAGGCGAATCGTTTTCGCCCTCATGCCTTCCGTCGCTATCCTTGGCGCGTGTTGAGCGCGTCAAGGCGGCACAGCCGGGCCGGCCGGGACGGCGAGAGCCGGCGGACGCTCGTCATCGGCTGCGGATTCATCGGCTCGCACATCGTCGATGCGCTGCTCGCCGCCCCCGGTCGCCGGCCGGGCGTCCTGACCCGATCGCGCCCCCCGGAGGCCTTGGTCGAGCTGCTGGGCGAAGACGATCTGCACATCGGCGACGTGCGCGAGCCGGCGCTTCTCGACGCCGCCCTCGAGGGCGTCGGGCACGTGGTCTTCGCCGCCGGGGGACCCCTGCCGCCGGCCTCCGAGCGGGCCCCGGCAGCCGACCCCGGCGCGACGCTGGGCCCGATCCGCTCGGTCCTGGCGGCGCTGCGGTCGCGGCCCGGCGTCTCCCTCATTTACCTATCCTCGGGAGGGGCGGTCTACGGGGAGCCGCGCCGCATTCCGGTGGGCGAGCGCACGCCGACCCGCCCGCTCGGCGCCTACGGGCGGCAGCACCTCGCCTGCGAGTCGGAGGTCATGGGCAGCCGGAGGGAGCGCGGCCTGCCGGCCCGCATCCTGCGTTGCGCGACCGTCTACGGCGAGCGCCAGCGGCCCGATCGCGGGCAGGGCGCGATCGCGACATTCCTGCACCGGATCGAGCGGGGAGAACCGATCGAGCTCTACGGGGGAGGCGAGACGATCCGCGACTACGTGTACGCGGGCGACGTCGCCAGGGTCGTCGTCGCCCTGCTCGACCGCGACGACGGCCCGCCGATCGTCAACGTGGGGAGCGGGACCGGCACCTCGCTGCTCGACCTGGTGCGCCTCGTCGAGCGGCAGCTCGGGAAGTCGGCCCGGGTCGTCGAGCGCCCGGAGCGTCGCTTCGACGTCCACAGGATCGTCCTCGACACCACGCGCCTGCGTGAGCTTCTCGAGCTGAGCCCGACCCCGCTCGCGGTCGGGATCGAGCGCGTCCACCGGTGGGTTCGGGCGATCTCCCCGGAGTTCGCTTGAGGACGCCCCGCGAGCGGGCGAGCGGCGTGCGCTGGCGGATCCGGGCGACGCGCCGGCTGTGGAGCCGCGGCGTGACGCCGCAGATGCCGTTCCTCGAGCCCACACCACCGCCCGCGGCGGAGCCCGAGCCGACCCCGCCCGAGCCCCAGCAGCCCGAAGCGCACGGTTCAATCGACGGCCCACCGCCGGAGGCGCGCATCGCGGCCGGGGACTTCACGATCTTCGGCTGGGCCGCCTTCCCCTCGGGCCCCGCGACGCGCATCGAAGCGTGGATCGGGGAGGCCCGCCTGGGCCGGGCGCGACTCGGCCTGCCGCGCCCCGACGTGGCGGAGGCGTGGAGCGACCTCCCCGGGGCGGGCATCTCCGGCTTCGAGCTGGTCGTGGAGGTCGAGTCCCTCCCCGGCCCGCTTCGCGAGGGCGGGCCGCTGAGCCTGAGGATGGTCGCGAGCGGCGCCGGCGGCGAGCGGCTGGAGCTGGGTCCCGTCGCGTTCTCGCTCGCGCTCCCGCCCCGGGAGCCCGTGCCGGAGGAGCCGCCGCGACTGCGAGGGGTCGGCCGGCGGGAAGGCGGCGGGCGGGGACGGCGGGCGCTGGTCGTCACGCACCTGCTCAACCTCGGCGGAGCGCAGCTCTACCTGATGGACCTGCTGGGCGAGTTGCGCCGCCGGGAGACGATCCGGCCGACGGTCGCGAGCGGCGCCGACGGCCCGCTGCGCGGCGAGCTCGAATCGATGGGGATCCCCGTTCACATCTGGGGCGCCACCCCGATGGACGACCTGGTCCCGCACGTCCGCCGCGTCGAGGAGCTGGTGGAGTGGGCAAGGCCCGGGGGCTTCGAGCTGGCGCTGATAAACACGGCCACGACCCTCGCGTCGCCGGGGGCGGAGGTGGCCGGCGCCCTGGGCGTCCCGGCGCTGTGGACGATCCACGAGAGCGTGCCGCCGGGGATCGTGTGGGGGAGACTCTCGCCGGCGGTCGCCGCGCGCACCAGGCGGGCGCTGGGGGAGGCGGCGTTCGCGGTCTTCGAGGCGGAGGCGACCCGGCGGCTGTACGAGCCGCTGCTCGACTCGCGGCGCTGCCTGACGCTTCCCTACGGCCTCGACCTGGGGCCGATCGACCGGGCGCGCGCCGGCTTCGACGCCGCCGCGGCGAGGCGCCGGGCGGGGATCCCGGCCGACGCCCGGCTGGTCGTCTGCGTCGGGACCGTCGAGCCGCGCAAGGCCCAGATCCCACTGGCCGTGGCGTTCGAGGCGATCGCCGAGCGCCACCCGGACGCCCACCTGGCCTTCGTGGGCGCCGGCGACGACGCCTACTCGGACGCCCTCGCGGACCATCTCGGGAAGTCCCGCCGGGCCGGGAGGATGAAGCTCGTCGCGACGACCCGCGACGTGCAGCCCTGGTACGGCATGGCCGACCTCTTCGTCTGCGCGTCCGACCTGGAGTCGCTGCCGCGCACGGTGCTCGAGGCGATGGCCTGGGAAACGCCGGTGCTGGCGACCGAAGCCTTCGGCCTGCCGGAGCTGATCACGGATGGCGAGACCGGCTGGCTGTGCGAGCCGCTCGACGTCTCGCGACTGGCCGCGGCGCTCGACCGGGCGCTCGGCGCGCCCGCCGAGCGGCGCGGCGCGATCGGCGCCGCCGCGCGGGCGCTGGTCGAGCGCCGCCACTCCCTGCCCCGCTACGGGGAAGCGGTGTCGGGCCTGATCGAGCAGGCGGTCGGATGAGCAGGGGCGGCGAGAACGCGGAGGCCGAGCGGGCGGCCGCTTCGATCGTGGTCGTGATGCCCGCCTACAACGCGGCCCGCACCCTCGCCGAGACACAGGAGTCGATCCCGCGGGACCTCGTCTCGAAGGTGATCCTCGTCGACGACCACTCGCGCGACGGCACGATCCCGGTGGCCGAGGAGCTCGGGGTCGAGGTGATCGCCCACCCGCACAACGTCGGCTACGGGGGCAACCAGAAGACCTGCTACATGGCGGCGCTGCGCGAAGGCGCCGACGTCGTCGTGATGCTCCACCCCGACGGGCAGTACGACGCCAGGCTGCTGCCGGCGATGGTCGAGCCGATCCTCGACGGGCGGGCCGAGATGACCCTGGGGTCGCGGTTCCTGCCGCCCGGCGGGCCGCGAGCCGGCGGAATGCCCCGCTACAAGGTCCTCGCCAACCGCTTCCTGACCGCGGTCGAGAACCGCGTGCTGGGCACCCGCTTCTCGGAGCTGCACACCGGCTACCGCGCGTACAGCCACCGCTTCCTGGAGACGGTGCCGTTCCTGCGCAACGCCAACGACTTCGTCTTCGACACGCAGATCATCGCCCAGGCCGTCGCCTTCGGCCTGCCGGTCGAGGAGGTGCCGGTCTCGACCCGCTACTTCCCCGACGCCTCCTCGGCCAACCTGCGGCAGAGCGTCGTCTACGGCCTGAAGACCCTGTGGGTGATGGCGCGCTACCGCCTGCACCGGACCACCGGCCCCAGAGCGGCGATCTTCCGTCCGTGACCCGGCGCCTGCGACGGCTCGACCCCGCGGGCAGGGAGGCGGCCGTCGCCCTGGCGATCGTCGCGGCGCTGGCGAACGGGGTCTGGATCTTCCTCGATCGCTCGATCCCCTCGTGGGACCAGGCGCACTACCTCTCGGTCGCGCTCGAGTACAAGCGCGGCCTGCAGAGCGGCGGCCCGATCGAGCTGCTGCGGACGATCCACCTCGCGGACCCCTCGCGCGGGCCGCTGTTCCCGGCGCTGCTGCTGCCGCTCGTCTACGCCTTCGGCCCCGCCGCGCGCAGCGGCCTGCTGCTGAACCTACTGATCGCGCCGGCCCTCTACCTCGCAGCCGGCGAGATCGCCTGGACCCTGTTCCGCAGCCGGCTCAGCCGGCTGCTGGCGATCCTCCTGGTGGCGACGATGCCGCTGACGGTGGGCCTGTTCCACAACGTGCTCCAGGACTTCCTGCTGGTGACGCTGACCACGGTCTCCCTGCTCCTGCTGCTGAAGAGCGACGGCTTCCGGCGACGCGGGACGACGCTCGCGGCGGCGCTGGCGATGGGCCTCGGGACCCTGACCAAGGTGACCTTCCCGCTCTTCGTCGCCGGTCCGCTGCTGGTCCTCGCGGCGCAGGCCGTCCTCGTCCGCCGCCCGGCGGGCGGTCGCCGCCGGCTGGTCAACGCCGCCGGCGCGGCGCTCGTCTACCTCCTCGTCGTGGCGCCGTGGTACGGCGTCAATCTCGACCCGACCCTCGCGTACGTGCGCTCGACGACCGGCGGCCCGCTCTCCCTGGGGGCGGGGCCGGCCGACCCGTACACGTTCCACGCGATCGCCTCCTTCACCCTCGCGGTGGTCAACTTCAACGTCTCCTGGATCGTCGTGCTCGCCGGCGCCGCGGCGCTGGCGCTGAGCTATCCGGCGCTGCGGCGGGCCATCGGCCGCCCGCCGAGGGCCGAGCCGGCGCTGAAAGCGGCGTTCCTGCTCGCCTGGGTCCTCGTCCCCTACCTCGCCGTCGCGCTGGCCCACAACCAGGACGTCCGCCTGATGGCCCCGGCGATGCCGGGCATAGCGGTGCTCGTGGCGGGGGCGGTCGGCGCGATTCCCCGGCCGCGCGCCCGCGCGGCCCTGGCCGCCGCCACGGTGCTGGCGCTCGCCTACGTGACGCTGAGCCACACCACCCCCGTCAAGCCCGGCCCCCTGCCCGAGTACGCCCGCGTCAGGGTCGGGCCCTACCGGGCCGTCGCGCCCCTCGGCAGCGCGCCGGTCGGCTACGAGCAGCTCCCGAGCCCCGATTACGCCACCCCGGCGATCGGCTACATCGAGGGGATCGCGCGAGCCGAGCCCGGTGGGCTCTCGATGCCACGCTCCGTCTGCCTGCTGGAGTCCGAAGCGGTGGCCAACAGCAACACCTTCAACTATCTGGCGAGCGCCCGCGAAGACTCCCTCGTCTTCACCGACGTGGTGCTCGGGCCCGAGGGCATGAAGGGCCTGGAAGCGGAGTTGAAGGACTGCGAGTTCGCCCTCTACGTGAGGGCGCCCGAGCCCCGCGGGCCGCTGAGCGAGAGCCGCGTGGCGCTGGTCAACCGGCCCTACGCGGCAAGCCACATGACGCCTCGGCTGCTCGCCCTGTTCAAGCGCCCGGCCCGGGCCTTCCCGATCGGCGGCCGACCCCGCGTCGAGGGGGAACCCGCCTACCTGAGCGTCGCCGGGCGACCCGGCCGCCTCTACGTGCTCGTCTCCCGGGCGGTCGGTCGCGAGCGCGGAGGGTAGGGCGCGGACCGCGGCGGCGAGCTCAGCGAAGGCGCCAGGTCAGGCTGCTCTCGCGCCCGAGCCGGGCGCGCAGCAGAGCGTGTCCGCGCAGCGGCAGGGTCAGCGTGAACGGGCGGCCGAGCCCGCGCGCCCGAACCGAGGCCAGGGTCCGCCAGCGGCCGCCGCGGCGCGCCTGGACGCGCACCAGGCCCGGGCGCGGCGCGATCCCCCAGGCCAGGACCCGGGCGGGGCCGGAGCGGTGGGAGACGAACGGGAAGCGCACCGCCGTGCGCGACGGCTTCGGCCTGCCGTCGGCGAAGAAGACGCCCGACTGCAGGGTGTAGTGGTAGCCGCCGTTCTGGTCGGTCCCGGCGTCGACGAGCTGAAACTCGATCGCGGCTTCGGCCCCCGCCCGCCAGAACTGGTACAGGTCCTGCTCATACCAGCGCGCCTGCTTGTAGGGGGGGGTCGCGTCGGGGTCGGGCGGGTCGGTGTCCAGCCAGAACTCGGTCACCCAGAGGCCCTTGCGGCCGCGCGGCAGCACCGTGCGCGCCCGTTCGGCGCGCCGCAGGACCCGGGTCAGGCGTCCGAGGTCGGCCGAGGAGGCGTCGAGCGGGTTGTCCGCCGGCACCCAGGGCGGCTTGACGGGGGAGATCGGATGGTCCGAGAGAGCGTCGAAGCGGGCCGGCCGCGGGCAGGGGAGCCGCCGCAGGCGCCCTCCCTTCAGACACAGCAGCCTGCGCAGGAAGACGACCGGCGGCGTCCGTTCCCCGCCGGGCGGGTCGCCGTAGGGGGCCATGCTCCCACCGATCACGGTCGCCGCCGGCTGCGCGCTCTTCACTCCCGCGTAGAAGCTGTTGAGCAGGTTGCGGTAGATGCCCGGCCCCACCCATTGACGGTTCCCCCCCCACTGCGGCGAGAGGAAGTAGTCGAGGTTGGGCTCGTTCCAGGCCTCGAAGAAGCGCACCCGGGGCAGGGCGCGGCCGGGGCGGAGCGGGTCGGGGAAGGCGCCGCCGTAGCGGCGGGCGAGCGCCCGGGCGAAGCGGCCGAAGGCGGCGGGCCGCGGCTTCCAGGTGCCGGGGCGGGCGCTCGGGGCGCGTTCCGGTCCTTCCGCCCAGCGAGGGGCCGAAGCGACCGTCAGCAGGACCCGCAGGCCGTGCCCCGCCGCGGTCCTCACCGCGGCGTCGACGCGTTTCCACTCATAGCCCGGCGAGCCAGGATCCGACGGGCTGAAGCCGGCGGGACGATCCTTCGGCGCCACATCCCGCCAGCGCACGTTGATGCGGACGATCGAGGCGCCGCTGCTCACGGCCCGTTCGACCCAATGCTCGCGCACGCCGTCGTCGCCCGAGGCGAACAGCGAGTCGGCGAAGCCGAAGTAGAGGGGGCGGGGCGCCGGCGCACGCGTCGACCCGGCCGCGCCCGCCGGCGCGAGCAACCCCGCGGCGAGGAGCGCGAGCACGGCGAGCCCGCCGATGCGGTTTGAGCGCGAGCTCGCCATCCGTGAATACGGTAGCGGGGCCGGCTACTTCCTCTGCGGTGGTTAACATCCAGGTTGATCGGCCGCTGCCTGGACTGCCCCGCCAGGGTCGCTCAATTCTGGCCAATCATTCACATGACCACCACGCCAAGCCCACCCGATAGCAACCCTGAGGGAGACCTGGAGCGCATCCTCACGGTGCTGCGGCGCCACGCCATCCTGATCGTCGCCTGCACGCTGCTTGCCGGAGCGGCCGCCTTCGGCTTCTCCAGGCAGCAGACGAAGGAATACACGGCGACCGCCTCGATCGTCTTCGACAGCGGCCAGCTGAGCCAGCAGGTGGCCGGCCTGCAGCCGACGAGCTCGGGCGAAGCGGCGGTCGAAAAGAGCACCAGGGTGAAGCTGCTGGAACTCGGGCCGACGGCGGCGCAGACGGCCAGAGCGCTGAACCGGAAGGCGGAGAAGCAGCGGAAGGCGGAGGAAAGGAAGCGGCGGAAGCAACAGAAGAAGCAGAAGCAGAAGAAGCAGAAGAAGCGACAGGGCAAGCAGCAGAGCCAGGCGAAGCAGGGCGCCCCGAAGACCACCGCGGAACAGGTGAAGAGCAGCGTCTCGATCGCCCCGCAGGGAGAATCGAACGTGATCGACGTCGCCGCGACGACGACCTCGCCGCAGCGCTCGGCGGAGCTCGCCAACACCTACGCGCGCAGCTTCGTCTCCAACCAGGCCGCCTCGAACCGCAAGTACTTCGCGAGCGCCAAGAAGGTGGTCGAAAGGCAGTACGAAGCGCTCTCCGGGGAAGAGAAGGAAGAACCGCGGGGGCTGGCGCTGCTCAACCGGGTTCAGTCGCTGGCGATCCTCGCCTCGCTGAAGACCGGCGAAGCGACGCTGCTGCGGGCGGCGAAGGCGCCCTCCTCCCCCAGCTCGCCCAAGGTCACCCGCAACACGGCCCTCGGCGCCGTCCTCGGCCTGCTCCTCGGCCTCGCCCTCGCCTTCCTGCTGGAGCGGACGAACCGGCGGCTGCGCGAGCCGGAGGAGGCGCAGAAGGCGTTCGGCATGCCGATCCTGGGCACGGTGCCGGAGAGCAGGGCGATCAACGCCTCCAACAAGGGGGTCTCGGCGACCGAGCTGCCGTTCATGGAGAACGAGGCGTTCCGCATGCTGCGCGCCTCGCTGCGCTACTTCAACGTCGACGAGGACATGCGCACCGTGCTGGTCACCTCCTACAACGCGGCGGTCGGCAAGAGCACGGTCGCCTGGAACCTGGCGCGGGTGGCGGCCACCGGCTCGCGCACGGTGATCGTCGAGACCGACCTGCGCAACCCGACGATCGCCGACCAGCACGGCCTCCAGCCGGGCCCCGGCCTGGCGGAGGTGCTGACCCGCCAGACCGGCCTCGACTCGGTGGTCCAGTTCAAGCGGGTCGCCACCGAGGCCGGAGCCAACGGCGGCGGGGCCGAGGAGCCGACGTTGCACGTGATCACCGCCGGCGCGCTGCCCCCCAACCCGGCGGAGCTGCTCGAGAGCAGGGCGATGGAGGACCTGCTGGCGCAGCTCGGCCAGCGCTACGACCTGGTCGTGATCGACACAGCGCCGATCGGCGTCGTCTCCGACTGCTTCCCGCTGCTGCGCCGCGTCAACGGAGTGATCGGCGTGGCGCGGATGGGCCGCAGCACGCGCGACTCGGTGGTCAAGATGCGCGAGCAGCTCGCCCACCTCGACGCCCCGACCCTCGGCATCGTCGCCAACGGGCTGAAGCTGGGGCGGCGCGGCAGGCGTCGCTACGGCTACGGCTACTACTACGCCAGGGCGGCGGAGCGGCGCCCCACGGAGGCCGCGCCGGCGCGGCCCGCGCCCGATCCCGGCCAGGTCGCGCAGCCCGGAGCCCCGGACCCCGAGCGCGCGTAGGCCGTCAGGCCCGGCGCAGGCGCCCGCGGCGCCCGCTCAGCGGAACAGCAGCGAGCGCGGGTTGAGCGACTTCGCCCGCCGGTAGGAGGCGAGCGCGGCGACGGCGCGGCCGCGCTCCGCCTGGATGCGCGAGAGGATCGTCCAGGCGCGCCATTCGGCGGGTTCGCGGCGCACCGCCCCGCGGAGCGCCGATTCGGCGGCGGCGAGCCGGCCCTGCGCCTCGAGCGCCAGGCCCTGCTGCAGGCGCGGTTCCGCGGCGAAGGGCTCGACCCGGCGCGCGTCGGTCGCCTCGCGCAGCGCGGCGGCGTAGTCGCCCCCGGCGGCAGCGGCGCGGCTGCCGTGCAGCGAGGCGGCCGCCGAGAGCGGGATCGCGATCGCCGCGATCGCCGCGATCGCGAGCGCGACCCCCGCGAGCCTCGCGGCCGGCGGCAGGGGCCGGCGGCGCGCGCGCTCGCCGGCGCTGACGAGGACCGAGGCGAGCAGCAGGAAGGCGATCGGGATCACCGCCAGCTCCCACAGCCAGTCGTAGGCGGCGCCAAGGCAGAAGGCGGCGCAGCCGGCGAGCGCCGCGGCGAGCTGTGTGCGGCGCTGCGACGCGGCGAGCGCCCAGCGGCGCGTCCCGGCGGCCAGCACCCAGCCGAGGAAGGCGACGATCAGCGCCAGGCCGACGATCCCCAGCTCGCCCAGCGTCTCGAAGTAGAGCGAGTGGGCGTCCTTGACGAAGCCGACGGCCGTGCCGTGCCGGGTCCACCATGCTTCGAAGCTGCCCGAGCCGGTTCCCGTCAGCGGCTCCGTCGCGTTCTCCTTCAGGCTCGCTCTCCAGAGGGGCCAGCGCCCGTTGCTGCTGAAGCTGCCGAGCCGCGAGGAGTCGTGGGCGACGCTGCCGGCCTGCCTGAATTCCCGCCAGGCGTGAGAGGCCTTCCCGAGGCCGCCCGCCGCCAGCCCGACGGAGATCGCGAGGACGGCGGCCACGGCGAGCGCCGAGAGCGAGAGCTGCCGCGAGGGCCGCGTCCACGACGGCCGCCGGCCGCGCCGCAGGACAGCCGAGAGCCCGGTCTGGGCCAGCCCGACCCCGGCGCACACCGCCACGGCGATCGCCAGCAGCTGGTCGCCCTGGCTGTGGGCGAGCGGAGAGGCGAGGCCGGAGTCGAGCGCGTCGCGCTGCTGGGCCGCGACGATCAGGATCGCCGCGCCGGCGGCGGCGAAGAGCGCGGTCGCCGCCTTCGGCAGGCGGTCGTGGGCGAGCGCGAGGTAGAGCGCCACGGCCACGATCGCCGCCAGCGTGCCGCCGCGCGAGAAGGTGAAGTAGATCGTCAACGCCATCGCCGGCAGCGCCGCGGAGGCCAGCGCCCGGGCGAGCGGGCGCCGCGCCGAGCAGGCCAGGTGGAGCAGCAGCGGCAGGCCGATCGCGGTGAGCGAGGCGACTCCGTTCCAGTAGCCGAGCGGGTAGGCGAGGCGGCCGCGCGACGCGGGTAGGAAGGCGACGGTCTCGCCGGCGCGCGGGAACCAGGCCGGGTGCAGGCGCGAGAGCAGCGCGACGAGGGCGAGGACGGCGATCGCGGCGCCGAGCGCGGCGACCATCCGCCGGGCGCCGTGCGAGCCGCGGACCGCCAGCGCCAGCGCGAAGACGCCGAGGTAGGTGACGACGCGTCCCAGGTCTTCGAGCGTGCTCGCCGGGACGTCGGACCAGATGAGGCTGAGGGCGACCCAGGCGACGTAGGCGGCGAGCAGCCCCAGGGCGACCCAGGAGCCGTAGCGCAGCCGCCCCAGCGGCAGGGCGCCGACCGCGAGGCCCAGCAGCACCCCCCACCAGACCACGAGGCCGAGCTGGTCGCGCACGATCGGGTCGTAGCCGCCGCCGCTCAGCCCCAGGTAGACGACGAGGCCGAAGCCGAGCAGCCAGACGGCGAGAGCCCGCGGATCGAGGCGCCCGAGCAGCTCGCGCGGGCGGCGGGCGGCGGGCGCGGCGGCGGTCTCCATGGCCCCATTCTTACGGGCCCGTATACACTTGTCACGTGAGCAGGCTCCGAACCGCGCTCGCCGCGTCGCTGGCGCTCTGCGCCGTCCTCGCCTTCGCCGGGACGGCCGCCGCCGCGCCCGCGCACGTTCCGCCCGACAACTCCGGCGCCGCCCAGTACACGGAATCGCTACCCGGGGTGAGCGGCGACCAGACCGCCAGGAAGCTGCGCGAAGGCAAGGGCGGGAAGAACAGGAAGCGAAACGGCAAGGCGCGAACGCTCAGCCCCGCTGACAAGGCGCGGCTCGAAGCGCTGGGCAAGGAAGGCAAGGACGCGGCGCAGCTGGCCGAAAGCGGCTCGCCGAAGGCGAGCGGCGGCGCGGGCGCCCAGGGAGCCGGCGGCGGCGAATCGTCCGCGGACGGCTCCGGGGCGGAACAGGTGCTGGGAACCGCCACCGGCAGCTCGGACTCGGGCGGCATCGGGTGGCTGCTGCCGCTGCTGATCGCGGCCGCCGTCGTCGCCGCGATCGCCCTGGTCATAGTGCGTCGGCGCCCGCCGCCGGCGGCGGACCCCGAGTAACCGCGGGACGCGCGCGCAACGGCTCGCCCCGCTCAGGACACGCGCCGGTTCTTCAGCACACGCGCCGGAACGCCGCCGACCGTCGCGCCGGCCGGAACGTCGTGGATCACCACGGCGTTGGCGCCGATCAGCGCCCCGTCGCCGATCTTCACGGGCCCCAGCACCTTCGCCCCCACGCCGATGCCGACATCGTCCCCGATGACGGGAAGGCCGCCCGACGGGCCGTCGTTCGGCCGGGCCCCGCCGACTATGACCTGAGCCCTGATCACGCACCGCGCGCCGATCTTCGCCTTCTCGTGGATCACGACCGCGATGCCCCTGTGACCGCAGCGCGAGCCGGGCCCGATCTCGGCCTCGAGGGGAATCGAGCTGTTGAAGAGAAGGAAGATCAGGCCCTCGCAGATGCGAGGAAGGAAGGGGACATGCATTCGCTTCAGGGCTCGCCCTGCCCGGTGGAATGTCAGCGCTTCGATGTACATGTCCCGCCCACTGCAGCATAATGCCGTCGCCTTGCGGATCCTGCTTGTCAACAAGTTCTGGAAACCCTCCGGAGGCGTCGAGGAGCACTGCCGGAGCCTGATCGAGCTCCTCTCCCGGGAAGGGCACGAGGTCGTGCCGTTTGGGATGGCCGACCCCGAGAACGACCCGCCCCTGCCGGACGAGCGGGCCGTCAGCGCGGTCTCGTTTCACGGCGGTGGGTTGCGGGACCGCCGCCGCGCCGCCGCCAGGGCCTGCCTCGGCCTGGAGACGCGCCGCAAGATCGCCGATCTGCTGGCGCGCGAGCGCTTCGATGTGGCGCACGTGGTGCACGCCTACCATCAGTTGGGGCTGACGTTCATGCCGCTGTTGCGCAAGCGCGGCATTCCCACGATCCTCGACCTCCACGACTACAAGGTCGGCTGCCCGCGATACCTGCTGTTCAACGATCGCACCGACGCGCCGTGCACCGTGTGCCTCGACCGCAAGCGGGGCTGGGCCTGGGCGCCCACCGTTCGCCGCTGCTGGAACGGGTCGGCGCTGAGCGGCGCGCTGCTGACCGCGGAGGCGCTTTCGGCGAAGGTCGCGCGCGCATACACGGCGGCCGACAGCGTGGTCGTACGGAACGAGCTGCAGAAGGAGGCGGCGATCCATGTGGGCGTGCCGGCCGGCCGCGTCCAGGTGATTCCCAACTGGGTCGCGGACCGGGGCGACGACGAGGGCGGCGGGAGCGGCGGCGGGAACCACCTGCTCTTCGTCGGGCGGCTCGTGCGCGAGAAGGGCGTGCACACGCTGATCGAGGCCTCGCGCGAGGCGGGCGCCCCGGTCCGCGTGCTCGGCGACGGGCCGATGCGCGCCGACCTGGAAGCTCAGGCCGCGCGCGCGGGCGCCGACACGACGTTCCTCGGCTGGAAGGACCACGACGAGGTCCTCGCCGAGCTGCGGGGCGCGCGCGCGCTGGTCGTCCCCTCGACCTGGCCCGAGGTGTTCCCGCTGGTGATCTGCGAGGCGTTCGCCGCCGGGGTGCCCGTGATCGGCAGCGACATGGGCGGAATCGCCGACATGCTCGGCGAGGAGCGCGGCTACCTCTTCCCCGCGGGCGACGTCGAGCGGCTCGGGGCGCTGCTCCGCGAGGTGGTGGACGATCCCGCCTCGGCCGCGAGGCGAGCCGCGAGCGCCAGGCTGTACTCGCGGCAATACCTCAGCTATGATCGCTGGCGCGAGCGGTACGGGGACGTTTATCACGGGCTCGCGACCCAATGGAGATCGGGCTGATAGGGACACGTGGGGTACCCGCGAACTACGGCGGGTTCGAGACCTGCGCGGAGGAGCTCGCGGTCGGCCTGGTCGAGAGCGGCCATGACGTGACGGTGTACTGCCGCCCGGGCAACGCCCCCGGCGACCCGGAGGAGTACCGGGGCGCGAAGCTCGTCTATCGCAGGTACATAGAGAGCAAGGCCCTGGGGACGATCTCCCACACCGCGAACTGCCTGCTCCACGCCGCCAGGCAGAACTTCGACGTGCTGATGATATTCAACGCGGGCAACGGGCCGCTCTGCGTGATCCCGCGGCTCCGGGGCATACCGTTCGCGATGAACGTCGACGGCCTGGAGTGGAAGCGCATGAAGTGGGGGCGGGCGGCGAAACGCTATTACCAGTTCGGCGAGTGGTGCTCGGCCCGGCTGGCGACGCGGGTGGTGTCCGATTCGCGCGCGATCCAGGCCTACTACGACCGCCGCTACTCGACCCCCTCCACCTTCGTCGCCTACGGGGCGCACGTCGAACGCTCCGAGCGGGCCTCGATACTCGCCGAGTACGGCCTCGAGCCCGGCGACTACTTCTTCGTCGCCAGCCGGCTCGAGCCCGAGAACAACGCCGACACGACCATACGGGCATTCGAAGCGGTCAAGACCGACAAGAAGCTCGTCATAGCCGGGGGCGCGAACTGGGACAGCCCGTTCGTCGAGAGCCTCAAGACCACCAGCGACCCCCGGGTCCGCCTGCTGGGGCCCGTCTACGAGGACGGCCACATCCAGGCCCTGCACACCTACTGCTACGCCTACGTCCACGGCAACGAAGTGGGCGGCACGAACCCGGCTCTGCTCAAGGCGCTCGGGTACGGCAACTGCGTCCTGGCGCTCGACGTCCCGTTCAACGCCGAGGTCGTCGCCGACGCCGCGATCCTCTACCAGAAGGACCCGGCAGCCCTCGCGGAGCAGATGCAGCGGCTCGTCGACGACCCGGAGCTGGCCGAGCGGTACAGGCAGCGGGCGCCCCGCCGGATCGAAGAGGCCTATCGGTGGGACGCGGTCGTCCGCGACTACGAGCGGCTGCTGCAGCGAACCGTCGACGGCGACTATGCGAACAAGCCGGCAAGCGACTGAGGGGAGCCTCTGAGGATGGGCAGGTCACTGGTTACAGGCGGCGCCGGGTTCATCGGCGCGCATCTCACCGCCGAACTCCTGTCGCGGGGCGACGCCGTCACCGTCCTGGACGACATGAGCGGCGGATTCACCGACAACGTGCCCACCGGGGCGACCCTCGTCAGGGGCTCGGTGTGCGACCACGAGCTCGTCGACGACCTGTTCGCCGAGCATCGCTTCGACCACGTGTACCACTGCGCCGCGTACGCCGCCGAGGGGCTCAGCCACTTCATCAAGCGCTTCAACTACACCAACAACGTCATCGGCAGCGTGAACCTGATCAACGCGTCGGTCAACCACGACGTGAAGTGCTTCGTCTTCACCTCGTCGATCGCCGTGTACGGCACTAACCAGGTGCCGATGACCGAGGACATGCGTCCGGAGCCCGAGGACAGCTACGGCATCGCGAAGCACGCGGTCGAGCGTGAGCTGGCGGTTACACACAGCATGTTCGGTCTGCCATATGTGATCTTTCGCCCGCACAACGTGTACGGGGAGTTCCAGAACATCGGGGACCGCTACCGGAACGTGCTCGGGATCTTCATGAACCAGATAATGCAGGGGCAGCCGCTGTCGATATTCGGGGACGGCGAGCAGACCCGGGCGTTCAGCTACATCGACGACATAGTCCCCTGCATCGCGAGCGCACCCACGGTCGAGGCGGCCCGCCAGCGGGTGTTCAACGTCGGCGCCGACACTCCGTACAGCGTCAACCAGCTGGCGGACGCGGTGCGCGCGGCGTTCGACGTCCCGGACCACCCGGTGCGCCACTTCCCCGAGCGTGAGGAGGTCAAGCACGCCTTCTCCGACCACAGCCGGCTGCACGAGGCGTTCGGCGAGCCGCACTCGACCCCTCTCGATGTCGGGATCCGCCGGATGGCGGACTGGGCCCGCAGCCAGGGGCCGCGGAGCAGCGGCGAGTTCGAGAACATCGAGATCGAACGCAACCTCCCGGCCGCGTGGCGGGCCGAGTCAGGGGCGGGCGGCTGAGCCGTCCGCGAACCCGCCCCAGGTGTCCATGAGCAGGGCACCCAGCTCACCGGGCAGGCCCGGGGCGGCGCCCCCCCGCTCGGCGCCGGGCGGGCCCGGCCTGACGACGGCTTCGGCGTAGCGCTCCGTGCGCGGGCTGCCCGGGACGCCGCAGAACTCGAGGATCCGCGCGACTGTCGGCCGCGGGGCGGACACCAGGTCCTCGTACCTGACCACCATCGCGAGGGGGTCCCGGCGCGCCAGCTCGAGCCCCGCGCGCGCCGTGACGAGCCACTCCACCGCCGCCCTCACCCGGTCGTCCACCTCGCCGCCGAGGTCGAGGGCCGCGATGTCCGCGTTCTCCTCCCGTCCCTCCACCGCCTCCCTCCAGACGAGCTCCCACTTGCGGTCCCGGGCGCCCCACCAGTTGACGCCGCCGGCCTCGTGCGAGTCCGACCAGGCGGCCACCGACGGCAGCACCCGGTCCGGCGAGCGCACGGCTATGAGGAAGCGGGCGTCGGGGAAGATCGCCCGCACGAAGCCGGTGCGGAATATGAGCTCCGGGTACTTGTCGACGACCCGCCGCGACCTGCTGATCCGCAGGTACCACGAAAACAGCGCGTGCGCGCGCTGTACGACGGCCGGGTCGGCGTCCTCCGCGTCGAGGTACAGCCGCCCCACCGCGTCCGGAGCGTAGGAGCCGATGATGTCCTCGTCGGCCCTGATGCAGTGCCACATCGCTTTCGGCTCGTTGAGGAACCCGACCCACGGATGCGCGGCGAGGACCTGTCCGAGGATCGTCGTGCCGCTCCTGCCCATGCCGACGACGAACACCGGGCGGTCGACCCGACCACCCGTGCGGCGGGCGGCAAGCCGCAGGTTCCCGAAGGCGACGCGGTTCCACCAACGGCCCCTGGTGGTGAGAGGACGTCCCTCGAACATCGTATAGCCGACGATTCGCGAGGCGGCGCGACCGGGGGCGATGCGGACGAAGGTCGGCTCGAGCTGTGCGGGCACGCGTACCGGCAGTCTACCAACGGGGCCGCCACCCGGATCGGCTAGGGTTGCGCTTCGACCGGGCGCCCGACCGGGCGCCGTCGAGACCGACCGGGCATCGATGCGAACGAACACGGAAAGGTGGGTAGCCGGTCCACGCTCCCTGGCTGTCCGCTCGACGTGGGCCTGGCGCGGCGGGAGCCTGTGGCCCGTCCTGCCGGCCGCCGCGCTGGCGATCCTGCTGGGACTGCTGGCCGCGCTCGAATCGTACGCCGCGCTGGCAACCGCGCTGGGCCTGGGGGGAGCTTTCGCACTCGGCGCCGTCTACGCCAGCCGCCGCTTCGAGACGCTCGTCGGCCTCTGGGTGTTCTTTCTGCTCCAGCCCACCCTCGCGGGGGTGGTCGGCGAACTCTCCCCCCTCGGTCGGTTCATCAGCACCGTGGACGTCCCGATGCTGGCCGTGGTCGGGCTGGTGGGGTTCGTCTGCATCTTCAGAGAGCGGGCTGCGGCCCGGTGGCCATTGCTGCTCGGCGGTCTCGCCGCGCTCGCCTGCGGCCTCGCGTCCAACGTCGGCTCGGGCGCATCGAACCAGCAGATCGCCGTCGGAATCGCCTACAGCCTGAAGCTCTTCCTGCTGCTGGCCGCGGGCCTCGCGATCCGCTGGACGCCGCAGCTCGGACGCCGGGCCCTCAAGGTCATCGTCGCCGGAGCCATGGTCGCGGCGATCGCTGGGATCCTGGACTTCGCCTCCGGGGGTGTGCTCCGAGGCATCTTCGCCGAACACCGCGTGAAGGCGCCGAGGCTCGGCCACGTCGCCGCCGGGGGCCTGTTCCGCGACGTATCGGTTCTCGGCAGCTTCATGGTCATCGCCTTCACCATCCTGCTGGGCACGACCTGGCGCCGGAACCGCATCGGCAGCGTGACGCAGCTTGTCCTCGTCGTGCTGGCCGCGCTCTCGAGCTTGAGGTTGAAGGCCATCGTCGGCATCCCGACCGCGGCCCTGGCTCTGGCGGTGACGAGCACGCGCGCCCGCGCCCGCCTGTGGGTCGTGATAGCGCTGGGCGCCGTGCTCATGGTCTCCGCAGGCCCCCTGATAACGGGGGTCGTCGGCCGCCAGGTGGACAAGTACACCTCCTCCGTCCAGCCCAGGCAGAGGCTGCTGGACGTCAGCTACGAAATCGCCGGGGACCACTTCCCACTCGGGGTCGGCTTTGGGCGATTCGGAAGCGGGCCGTCGAAGTGGAAGAACGAATACAGCCCGGTGTACGCGCAGTACGGCCTGACGAAGTACCGCGGCTTCAGCCCCACCGACAAGGTTTCCTACACGCTCGATTCGCCGTGGGCCAGCCTGCTGGGCGAGACGGGCGTCGCGGGTCTGCTGTGCTATCTGGCGGCGCTGGCGGCGATCGGCACGATGCTATTTCGAGGGGCCCGGCGACCGGGGCCGCAATCCGAGTTCGCGGCGATCGGCTTCGCGGTCCTGGTCGTCGTCCTGCTCGACTCGCTGTCCCAGCCGACGATGTTCGACAGCTTCATCCTGCTCACCACGGCGCTGATCCTCGGGCCGGGGCTGCGACTCCGCGACCGCGGCTGAGAGCCTCTAACGGGGCGGTCGGCCCCAGCCGGAGAGATCGCGCTCGATCAGGGCTTCGAGCCGGCGATTGTGGTGCTCGTAGTGCTCGACCAGCTTCGCCCGGACGTCGTCCTCCATCGGGGGCGGTCGAAAGGGGACTTCGTTGTAGCGCCTCACGGCACGATGGATCGGCCCTCGAAGCGCGGGCGAGAGCGGACGCAGCATCCGTCGCAGGCGCGAGGAGGACGAGGTCAGCCGCGCCAACCTGTCGGATCGCGCCCGCGCCGAGCTGTTGACGCGCTCCGGCGGGACCGCCGAAGGAGGGATGGCCACCCCGAAGGGCTCGAGGACCTCGTCGGCGACCCGCCGCGTGTCGGCGTGCAGATCCTCCAGCAGGTGGACGTCGACCCGCCCGGGTTCGACGTCCTCATACAACCGTTCCAGGTAGACCGCGTATTCCCCGCGCACGATGTACTCGCGCAGATCCTGGCGGGGAATCTGCAGCGACCGCCCCGAGAGCTCGCGGTCGATCGCCTCGGAGAACGACGCCGCGGGCTCGAACCCCCTCCGCTTGGCGAACCAGTAGGCGCTGTACGCACGGTCGACGGGGTCACGCAGGACCACCACGATCCGCACGCGAGGCGAGTCGTCCAGCAGCCGTCGAATCGCGAACGGCAGCGTCAGCAGCCCGGCGTTCTTGCCGATTCGCAGCGCGGCCGGCGGCACCTCGGGGCCGAAGTACTTCCGCACCGCCGCACGACCGCCCTGCTCGTACTCGTCGTCGTGACTGTAGTACGCGATCTCCGGTCGGTGCAGCGGGGCGGCGCCGGGGGCGCACAGCAGGTGGCTCAACAGGGTGGAGGTTCCCGACTTCTGGGCGCCGATGATCATGACGTCCAGATCGAGCCGGTCGGCGGCGGCCGAGCGAGGCGGCGCCCCGTTCGATGAGGCGGCGACGTGGCTTGCTGTCGGGCGATCGGACATGTGCGGTCGGCGCGGAGCGGGACGATCGTAGCAGGGGCGAACCGGTGAAACTCCCACTCCGGCCCGACCGAAACGGTGACCTGCGCGGGTGAGCTAGGATGCCTGCTCCGGTGAGCAGCCTAGGCCTTCGAGAGTACCTGAACCGTCACACTTGGAGTGCGCAGACTCTTGACGTACACAAAGGCGTCTTCGGGCCACACCCACGGGCGGCGTAGATGGAGATCTTCATCGCCGGAAGCAGCCGCAGCGGCACGACCCTGATGGCTCGGATCCTCGGCCGCCACGGCCGGGTCCACACCCTGTCGGAGCTTCACTTCTTCGAGCAGATATGGGATCCCGGCAGTCCGGCGGAGCGTGACGAGGAGGACCTGACCGAGATCGCCGCCAGGGTCATCTCGGTCGCGGAGGGGGGGTATTTCAACCCGCACGATCCGCGGGAACATCGGGATGAGGCGAGCGACCTGGTCGAGCGTGAGTCCGCGTCCGGCGACTCAGCGACCGTGCTCGACGTGTACCTGAGCGTTCTCCATCAGCAGGCCCTGAAGAACGGGGCGTCCGTACCCTGCGAGCACACGCCGCGGAACGCGTTCTTCATCCGTGAGATCCTCGACGCGTCTCCCGACGCGCGCGTCGTCGCGATGGTTCGGGATCCTCGCGACGTGGTTCTCTCCCAGCGCGCGAAATGGCGCCGCAGGCGTCTGTCCGGCGGGGCGGTGCCTGTCAAGGAAGTGCTGCGGGCGGCCCTCGCATACCACCCGATCAACGTCTCCCTGCTGTGGCGGGGATCGATTCGCGCCCTGCGTGCGGTTCGGGGGGACCCCCGGGTCCTCATCGTGCGATACGAGGACCTGACCGGCGACGCGGAGACGGTCACGAAGGAGGTGTGCGGGTTCCTCGGCCTGGATTGGAGCCCGGACCTGCTGAACGTGGAACACCGCGGCTCATCGAAGTCCAGGGATGACCGGGGGGCGACCGGCGTCTACGCCCACCAGGCAGCCGCCTGGCGAAAGGCGTCGAGGCGAGAGCAGGCGGATCTGGCTCTATGCCAGTGGATCTGCCGGGAGGAGATGGCGTCCTACGGGTACGAGGTGGAGAGATTGCGCGCGGCACGGCTTCCGCTCGCGATGCAGGTGGCGACGTGGCCGCTGCGCTCCGCCCTCGGACTGCTGATGAACGTCAGGCGCATCGGATCTCCGCTGCGCGCGATCCGCGTCCGCCTGAGCAGATGAGACGGCGAGCTGCCCAGCAGGCAGCGCCTCCGCCGAAACAGCGGGCGAAGGGCGGCGTGCCCGTTCTCACGGTCGGCAATGCCACGGCGGTATCGACGCGCCTTCTGCTGTCGGTCGTCGTCGCACAGATCCTCGGGCCGGCCGGCCGGGGGGCTGTCGCGCTGATAAGCGTCCTCGACGAAGCGTCGACCGCCCTGTTCTCAGCCGGGATACACATAGCCGCCGGCTACCACGCGAAGGTCGGGTCGGACTCCGATCGCGCGCTGATCAATGCGGCGCTGCGGGCGGGGGTTCTCCTGCTTCCGCTTTCCGTAACGGTTGCGCTGCTGGTCGGTGTGTTGGGACTCACGGACCTCGAACCGGCCGCGCGCTGGCTCGCGGCGATGCTGATCGCCTGGACCGGTCTCGTGAATCTGCCGGGCATGACGGCGGCGAACATCCTCCGAGCGCACTGGGAGTTCAAGCGCTTCGCCATCTACCGGGGCCTGTTCAACAGCGTGACGCTGATCGTGGTTGCGATCTGCGCTGTGCTCGGCGATCTGTCCGTCGCGTGGGTCGCTGCGGCATTCGCCTTCGGCCGAATCGTGACGGGAGCGTACGGCCTGAGCGTGACCGCCTGGCCGCGCCTGCGTCCCTACGCCCAGCTCGGGCCCCTGTTCCGGTACGGGCTGAAGGCCCTGCCGGGGTCAACCGGCACGTTGCTCAACAACAAGCTGGATCAGTTGCTCCTCGTGCCGATGGTGAGCCTCAGGGAGCTCGGCCTGTACGCGGTGGCCGCGGGGACGAGCTTCGCGCCAACGGTGCTGTCGGTATCGATGGCCTCCAGCGCGTTTGCGGCGGTTGAGCACGATTCCCACCGCGGCAGACAGGCATCCGCGGCCACCGCCATCCGCCACAGCATTCTGGTGTCCGCGCTGGCTGCCGCCGCCCTGGCGCTGGCCACGCCCGTCCTCGTGCCGCTGATCTACGGTCCGGCTTTCGCGGCGGCGGTCGTCCCGACCATCATCCTGCTGGGTGGAAGCGTCGCCTGGGGAGGCAAGCTGGTCGCCTCCCAGTGCGCCAATGCGCTGGGCCAGCCAGGCTACTCCTCGACCGGTGAGGTGGTCGGCGTGGTGGTGACCGTCGTCGGCCTGGTCATCTTTGTCCCTCTGTACGGCATCATCGGCGCCGCGGTCGTATCGCTGGTGGCGTACGTCACGCGACTGGCCGTTACTCTTGTTCTGTTGCGACGGGTGGGAGTCAGGCACGTCACGCCGGGGGTCGACGACCTGGCCTGGCTCTGGCGCCGGAGCACCCGGAGGCTGAGGGGCCTCAGCCGTTCCTCACCCTGAGGGCTTGCGACCCACACCGAAGATACGAGGTGGGGAATACACCTCTCGCACCTCGAGAACGTCCAGGTGGGCGAGAAGCACGCGCCGCATGGCTTCAGGGCTGAACCGCCAGTAATCGTCAGGGCGCGCATGGAAGGGATAGGTTCGCGTCGAAATCAGGCCGCCGAAGAAACGTGACCTGATAATCCGGTTCCCCCACCCGATCCGTTGCAGCGCTCCCTTGGCGCGCAGCGCGAACCTGGCCAGGCGGCCGACCTGTGCGGAAAACCCCGGCGCGGCGAGGTAGAGCACCCCACCCGGGCGCAGTACCCGCTTCGCCTCGGCGATGCTGAGCCAGAAGGCCGGGTCGTGCTCGAGCATGGCGTTGCAGATCACCGCATCGAAGGAGGCGTCCTGAAGATCGAGATGGTTGGCGGTACCGCGCACTATCCGCCAGCCATCTCCCTCCGCCTCCACGTCGAGGTTGACTCCCAGATAGCGCGTCTCCGGGGGCAGGGCGGCGCGAAAGCGCTCCGCTGTGGTCTCGATGGAGCCAAGCTCCAGAACGTCGGGCCCAGGCGGTGGAAAACGGTGAAACGCGTCGAAGTAGGCATCGAGAACCACACTGTGCATACTCGCCGAGCCTATCAGGAGGCCGGTCCGGCAGATGCCTCTATTCCAGCTTCGCCACCAGGCTGTGCGCTTCGTCCATCGTCACCTTGCACTGGCCTTTGGTCGCTTCGGAGGAGCCGGTGCAGGTGCCCGCGCCGGTCGTCCATTCGATCGAGCTGGTGCCCGCGTTCAGTTCCCAGGCGATAACAGCTTCCTGGGCGGTGGGCGCCGAAAAGTACTCGACCTGCTGCGATTCGCAGCTGTTGTTGCAGAAGGTGCCGTTGCCTTCCAGCTTGGCTTCGCCGCCGCCTTCCTTTTCGATCGAGAGGGTGGCTTTGGGCCGTTCTTCGAACAGCGCTTCGGCTGAGGAGTCTTCTTCGAGCGTGAACGTGCATTCGGCCGTCCCGTCGCAGGAGGCCGTGGAGCCCGTTCCGGCGGTGAATTCCTTCATGTAGGTGTTGCCGAAGGGGGTCGCGGTGTAGATCGTCACTTCGGCGCCTTCGAACAGCGAGATCGTCGAGGTCGAGCAGCGCACCGCACAGGTGACGCCGTTCTTGCTGTTCAGCACGACGCCGCGCTGGGAGCCGCCCTTGTCGATCGTCAGGTCGTAGGTCTTTTTGAACTTGGCCCGCACTTCGGTGGCTTCGCTCATCGTGACCGTGCACTGGCGGCCGTTTGCCGAGGGGCACAGGCCCCAGGAGAAGAAGCGGTAGCCGGCCGCCGGGGAGGCGGTCAGGGTGACTTCTTGGCCTTCTTCGAATTCAGAGGTGCATTCTTCGCCCGCCGGGCCGGTGCATTCGATCCCCGCGGGGTCGGAGACGACCGTGCCTTCGCCTTCCTGGATCCTGAGGGTCAGGGGTTGTTCGGGGGCGGGCCCGCCGAACGCGACCAGCCCCCTGGGGGTGCCGACCCCCGTCGGGCCGTCGTAGCCGGGCGCCGCTTCGCACATGATCGTTTCGCCGCAGCTGCCGTTGGAGCCGCCTGTGACGTCGTGCAGGGAGGCCGGCGAGTCTTCCTGGTGCGCGTAGGGGCCGGCGGCCGGGTATGCGCCTTCCCCGCCGCCCGCCAGGGCGTATACCGCGGCGATCAGCGGCGCCGAGAGGCTGGTGCCGCCGACCCTGTGCCACCCGCGTTCGTTGGGGTTCTTGCTCGCCGTGTCGTAGACCGATGCTCCGGTTGACGGAGCGGCGTCGGCGGCGACGTCGGCGACCCCGCGTTTCGCCCCGCATTCCGTCAGCGACCAGTTGGCGTCCAAGAGCTGCCACGACGGCGCCGGCTCGTAGGCGCTGCAACCGCTGCCGCTGCCCGACCACACCGTCTCCCCGCCGTAGCTGTTCGAGGGGCCGAGCGTCAGCGTCGTGCCGCCGACCGCGATCACGTGCGGCGAGGCGGCCGGGAACTCGGCGCCGTAGCCGCTGTCGCCGGCCGAGGCGGTGATCGCGATGCCGGGATGTTCGTAGTAGGCGTCGTACGCCGGCTCGCCCGCGAACTCGCCTTCGCTGCCGTAGCTGTTGGAGATCACGTCGGCGCCCATGCCCGCCGCCGCGTTCACCGCCGCCCCCAGGTCGCCGAAGCCGCTCGAGTCCGCCTCGGCCAGGAGGATCCGGCAGTCCTGGCAGATCGCATGGGCCACCTCGACGTCGAGCGCGATCTCGAGCGCCCAGCCGGAGTCTTCTTTCGGGTAGGGGCCTTCTTGGCCTTCCTGGTTCACCTTGCGGAAGCAACCGTTCGCGGTCGTGCATTCCGGCAGGCCGAGCGTTTCGCTGTAGACGGCGAGGTCTTCTTCGATCGTCGGGTCGTCATAGGCGTCGACGATGGCGACCGTCTGCTCTGAGGTCGCTCCGGTCGGCAGTTCGTAGGCGCCGTGGAACTGGGCAGGCCCGTACCCGGTGGGCGCCGCGGTCACGAGCGGTGTCCCGGCCCGGTCGGTGACGACGCGGGAGTGGCAGACGGCGGCGCCGGCGGCGACCGGGCCGGGGCAGACGGGCCGGCTGGGCACCGAGGCGGGCGGGCCGGCCGCCACGGCAGCCGGCGGCGCCAGGAGGAGCGACGCCAGCGCCAGGACGATCGCGAACGGTCCCAGCCGCCTCAGCCCTTCTTGATTCGGACTTCTTCGATCAGGACGGGCTGGGCGGTCTCCTGCTCGGGGGTGGCGAGCTGGTTGATCCGGGCGACGGCCTTGAAGCTTCCGACGACCCTGCCGAGCAGGGCGAAGTCGGGCGGCAGGCCGGTCTGGGTGCTGCTGACGACGAAGAACGCGCTGCCGGAGTAACCCGGAGGCCGGTCGGGTTCCCTCGCCATCGCTACCACCCGCCTGTTGTAGCTGGTGCCCGCGGGCGGTGGCTCGACGACGCTGTAGCCAGGGCCGCCGCTGCCGTCGCCCTGCGGGTCGCCGCCGTAGATCGCGAAGCCGGAGATCGCCTTGTAGAAGTCGAGGCCGTCGTAGAAGCCCTTGCGGGCGAGGTAGACGAACGAGTTGACGGTCTTCGGCGACTTGCCGCTGGCGAGGGCGATGTCGAAGGCGCCGCAGCTCGTCTGAACGACCGCGGTCAGCTTCGCGCCCTTCCTGACGGTCTGCTTGGGCGCCGGGAGGCTGACCTGCTTCGGATCCGACGCCGAGACCTCCTTGCAGCCCGCCACGGTGGCGGTCGTCGATTCGCCGTCACCGCCATCGCCGCTGCCGCCGCCGAGGATCGCGACGAGCACGACGACCACGAGCGCGGCCAGGAGGACGGCGACGACCCACTTGAGAACCCGGACGGCATTCATCGCGGCAACCCTAGCGGCATCAATTTGCGCCGCGCCGGCGCAGGACGACCGGGACCGTGCGCACCAGCAGCTTCAGGTCATGCCAGAGCGACCAGCTGGCTACGTAGGCGTAGTCGACCTCGAGCATCTCGCTGAAGGGGATGCCGTTGCGGCCCAGCACCTGCCAGTAGCCGGTGATGCCCGGGACGAGGTCGAGCCGGTGGCGACGCCAGCCGCGCACCGCGCGGTCGTCGCGCTCGCTCAGCGGCCGCGGGCCGACCATGCTCATCTCGCCGCGCAGCACGTTCCACAGCTGCGGCAGCTCGTCGATGCTGTTGCGGCGCAGGAAGCGACCCACGCGCGTAACCCTCGGGTCGCGCTCCATCACCAGCCAATCGGGGTCGACGCTGCGCGTCATCAGCTCGTCGTCCATCGTGTCGGCGCCGGTGACCATGGTGCGGAACTTGAACAGCTCGAATCGCCTGCCGTCCTTGCCGACACGGGTCTGGCGATAGAGCACGCCGCCGCGCGAGTCGAGGGCGACGGCGAGCGCAGCGAGCGCCAGCAGCGGCGAGAGCACGACCAGCAGGGTCGCCGCGAGCAGCAGGTCGAGTCCGCGCTTGATCGCCGCCGAGCTGGGCGAGAGCACCGGCGGGTGACAGCTCAGCACGCCCATCCCCTCGAGGTGATTGAGGTCGGCGCCCGGCGGGAGCAGCCCGGGGACTCCGGGGAAGTAGCCGAAGCGCACGCCCTCGCGGTGGCAGGCCCGCATCAGCTCGACGACCCGCTCCTGCGGCAGGTACTCGGCGTCGAGACGGACGATGACGTGGTCGACCTGGCCCGAGCCGACCAGGTCCTCCACCGCGTCGAGCTCGGCCGCGAGCGATAGGCCGGAAGTCTCACCCTCCCCGTCATCTCCTTCCTCCGACCCTTCGGTCACCGCGCCGACCAGCTCCATCTCGTACTCCGGATGCCGGCGCAGCTTGCGGCCGAGCGTCAGCACGTCGTGCGGGGGGGCGATCGCGAAGACGCGCTCCGGCCCCTTGAGCCGGACGTTGACCAGCCGCAGCGCGACCCGCAGGCTGGCGACCAGCGGCAGCGCCAGCAGGCCGAAGATCGCCACCTCTTCGAAATTGAGCCGCTGCGGGGGTGCGATCCTGTAGGCGAGCCAGAGGCCGAGCGTGCCGAGGACCACCGCGTGCAGCAGCGATCCCGCGTCGTCCAGGTGGGTGGGCTCGAACTGGCGCAGCGGGCGCCGGTAGAGGCCGTAGGCGCGGAAGAGAAACGCCCAGAACGGCAAAGTGGGCAGGATCCACACGGCGTCGGCGAGCGGAGCCCCCCGGCGCCCGGCGATCAACAGCGTCAGCGTCAGCGCCAGCGTCACGCCCAGCAGGTCGGCGACGAGCAGCGCGCGCCGCAGGGCGAAGTCGCGGTCGCGATGACGCGAGCGAATCACGCGGCGCGGTCTGGCCGCGGGAACCGGTGGCGCAGCGCCGGCGGCCCCCCCAAGAGGGGCGCGCAGGCCATCGGCGACGGCATCGGCCTCGCTCACGGCGCCTCCCTGCCCCTCCAAACGACTGCGGACCCCACGTCCGACCTCCTGGATACCCGAATCCGCACTCGGACTCGGTACCGTCGCGTTTATCGAGTACGTCCCTGTGTATCACGAATCACGAGGCGCGTCCATACGCAATAGTGGGGCGGCGCTTGGAGGGCGGGCCTCAGCCGGGGTTGTTGAGGCCCGCCACGGGCTCGCCGTAGCGTTCGATCGCGCAGCCGGTGGAGCGAGGGTCGAAGGTGTCGGCGAGGGCGCGGCCTTCGGGCTTGCCGCCGGGGCGGGCGCACTGGATGGAGAAGTCGCGGACGCCGTCGCGGGCGTCGATCACGTCGTCGCCGCCGTTGCCGTAGAAGCGGTCCTGGCCGGGCTGGCCGAGCATCGCGTTGGGGCCGGCGTCGCCGATCAGCACGTCGTTGTCGAAGGAGCCCTCCATGTCCTCGTCGGAGGGGTCGAGGCGGACCGGCTTGCACTTGCCTTCGCGGTAGAGGGTGTCGACCCAGGCTTTGTGCTTCGGGAACGAGATCCAGAGCAGGCCGGGATGGGCCTGGGTCTCGGCGAAGGAGGCGTCGTCGCGGCCTTCGCCGCCGACCAGGGCGCCGCCGGCGCAGCCGCCGCCCGCCGCCATCAGGTCGCCGTCGCCTTCGCCGTAGATGTAGGTCGGGCCGGGCAGGCCGCCGATCAGCCCGTCGGAGCCGTCGCCCCCGTAGAGCCTGTCGGCGCCCGTGCCGGACTCGATCAGGTCGTCCTCGGGGCCGCCGTGAATCACGTCGTCGCCCTCGCCGCCGGCGAGGCGCACGTTCTGGGCGCCGGCGAGCGAGCCCTCGACCCGCAGGCGGTCGTTGCCCGGGCCGAGGTCGGCGGTCAGCCAGCGGGCCGGCCCCTTCGGCTCGCAGACGACCTGCTTGGGGTCGCCGCCGACGTGGTCGCAGCCGGGGCCGACGGCGATGCCCCTGGTCGCGCCGACCGCGTAGGTGTTCGTCGCTTCGTCGAAGCTGAGCGCGGTGATGACGTCGTCGCCGGCGCCGCCGACGAGCTCCAGCCCTCCCCCGCCCCCCTTGGTGCGGTCGAGCTGCACGTAGGCGGAGGCCTTCGGCGGGGCTTCCCTGCCGCAGGAGGCGTGGCGCGCGGCGCCCCGGCAGGCGTCGCTGCCCTGGCCGCCGATCAGCTCGTCGGACCCGCCGCCGCCTTCGAGCACGTCGTCGCCGGGGCCGCCGTTGATCCGGTTGTCGCCCCTGTCGCCGATCAGCTTGTCGGCGAAGGCCGAGCCTTCGATGTCCTCGACCCGGAAGAGGCGGTCGTGCCCGTCGCCGCGCGCCTTGCCCTTCGCCAGGTCGACCCAGACGCCGGCGCCCTTGCCGCCGGCGACGTTGGTCGCGAAGGAGGCGATGTCGTGCGCGCCCGGCCCGCCGTCCATGCGGTCGTAGCCGTAGTCGCCGTGCACCAGATCGAAGCTGCCCCGACCGCCGTTCAGGGTGTCGATGCCGAGCCCCCCGGCGACCTCGTCGTACTCGCCGGCGCCGCCCGAGGCCTTGTCGTCGCCGAGGTCGCCGTAGAGGCGGTCGGTGCCCGATTCGCCGTAGAGCTCGTCGTTGCCACGGCCGCCGTGGATCAGGTCGTCGCCCCCGCCGCCGCAGATCAGGTCGTTGCCGAGGCTGCCGTAGAGCTTGTCGTTTCCGGGCCCGCCCCAGATCACGTCGCGTTCCGGCGTCCCCTGCAGCACGTCGTCGCCGCTCGTGCCGACGATCGTCGCCTTGCGACCGTGGCAGCGCGGCCCTTCTTCGCCTTCCGGCGCCGCGGCCGCGCCGAGCGCGACCACGCCGAACGCCGCCGCCAGCGCGACGACCGAGAGTCCCCTGCCGATCGACCTCACGATTCCACGAGGGTATCGATCCGCCACGGACGCACCGGCAACTGAACACCCATACCGACTCGTAACCGCCGGCCCGCTACGGAGATGCGGTCCCAAACGGCGCGCGTTCGCTCTTTGTCGGGCTCTGGCCTACAAGCAGCGAACGCACCAGGCACCTTGCGCCACTACCCGAGTTGGCGGCGGCGCTGCGCGAGGAGGGTTGAGATGCGCTCGATCACCGCGGTCGGTTCCCGGTCGAGTCGGAGGCCGGTGATCCGGATCGTCTCTATGCCCTTCAGCTTGAGGTTCTCCTGGCGCAGGCGGTCGCGCTCGAAGGCGGCGCGGGTGCCGTGGGTCTCGTAGACGTCGAGCTCGACCCCGAAGCGCTCGGCCGACCAGTAGGCGTCGACCTCGTATTCGCCGACCCAGGCGTTCGCCGACGGCATTGGCAGGCCGGAGCGCCTCACGAGCTCGCGGAAGCGGCGCTCCAACTTCGAGCGGGTGAAGGAAGGGTCGTCGCGGTAGATGGCGAGGGCGCGGCGCAGTCGTCCCGCGCCGCGATGGCCGCCGGCGCGGGCGAGGAGCGCCTCGACGGCGCGCAGGTCGAAGAGGCCGCGCTCTTCGGAGCGCTCCAGCGCCCGTTCGAGACCGGTGTCGGTGGCCATCCCGGCGTAGTCCAGCAGCGTGCGGGCGACCGAGGTGGCGGGGATGCCGTCGCAAACAACTCGATCCTCGTCTGCGAGGGGCGCGTAGTGGACCTCGATCAGCTTTCTGGCGTGGCGGCGAGTCGCGGCTGTGACGTGAAACGTCCCGGGACGGCTGGCGAGCAGACCCCAGAGCCAGGCGGCGGACAGGTGGCTGGCAACCGCATCCGGCGCGCAGGAGAGGGCAGCAGCGAGGCAACGTCCCTCCCATGTGAGGCTCTTGTGGCCGACGGCGTAGACGCCCCGGTGGATGCGATGCAGCCGCCCGGTGTGGGCCGCGTGGGAAATCGCGTCGCGCGAGTAGCCGAGAGCGGTCAGCTGGCGCGACGAGACCACACCATGCTGGCGCGCCGCGAGGTCGGCCAGCGCCCCGTGTCCACGGACATGAGGCGGGGCAGCGCGCGTTCGCTCCTTGTCGATCACACCCCCACAAGGACCGAACGGGGGTCGATTCTCCCCCCACCCCAGTCGCCGCGTTTGATCGCGTTCGCTGTTTGTAACTCGACTTTCGTGACCTCGGCCCGAATTGCAGGAGATCGAAGGCGGGCGGCGATGGGGTGAAGTGCCGACGCGGGGGGCAAGGATGGGGCGACCGGCGGCGAACCGAGGAGGTGTTCTGAAGTCTCCAAGGAGGTCGCCGCCGATGCCCGCCCTGCCATCTTCGCTTACCGCGATCCTGTCCCTGCTCCGCCCTGCCTTC
>Ga0210085_1000055_pt1 | contig 49444 bp, 42 predicted proteins | sample China_Galinas_PW_5_FD_184866 | JGI IMG/M metagenome (GOLD analysis project Ga0210085, IMG submission 184866) | Wetland microbial communities from San Francisco Bay, California, USA, that impact long-term carbon sequestration - China_Galinas_PWC_D1... | ecosystem: Environmental > Aquatic > Marine...
CCCAACACCAATAACCATGATCTTTGCAAAATTGTCGTTTTCTACCAAAGTAAACGTCATTTCCCCCACCTCCTGTAAAATAGTTTGTTTTTATTTATTGATTTCAAGCGGTCCCCATATCCGCTTCGTTCCATACCTTTTCGATTCCATATCGACTCATTTCATATAACCTCCTTAAACCATCTTTTCATCCGGATCATGACACGGTTGAAAATATTTGTGTCACGAATTCTGAATTTCTTTTTGGGTTGATTTCTGGCACCGTATAATACGAGTCCCACACCCGTGGCATACATTGGATTATTGACGACATCCGTGAGACCGCTAATCCCCATAGGCGTACCCAGTCGGGTTGGTAGATCGAAAACCGATTCCGCAATATCCGTAACGCCCTCTAAAAGAGATGTCCCACCGGTTAAAACAACACCGGAAGTAATGATTTTTTCCATTCCAGCCCTGTAAATTTCTCTTTTTATCAGCGAAAAGATCTCTTCCATACGTGGTTCCAGTATTTCACCGAGAATCTGCCGCTGAAGTTTTCTGGGCTTACGCCCGCCCATTCCGGGAACATCGATGGTGTCATCGGCACTGACGTTTCTAGGGATACAGGTACCGTATTTTTTCTTGATCTTTTCGGCCTCGGCCATGGATGCACGTAAACCGATACTGATATCGTTCGTCAGGTTGTTACCTCCAAGTGCCAGAACAAATGTGTGTTTGATGTTCTTCCCTGAAAAAATGGCGAGATCGCTCGTACCGCCTCCGAGGTCCATAAGGGCCGTACCCAGATCTTTTTCTTCACTGGTCAACACCGCTTCTCCCGAAGCAAGTGGTTCCAGAACGATATCACAGACATCAAGGCCTGATCGATTGGCACTTTTCACAATGTTGTGTGCAGATGTTACCGCACCGGTCACAATATGAATCTTGGCTTCCAACCGAACACCGGACATACCCACAGGGTTCTGGATGCCACCCTGTTCGTCGATTATGAATTCCTGGGGAATCACATGAATAACCTCACGGTCCATGGGAATTGCAACGGCACGTGCAGCATCGATGACCCGGTCTACATCCTGCTGGTTCACTTCAGGTCCTTTAATTGCTACGATTCCACGACTGTTAAAACCGGTGATATGACCACCTGCGATGCCGGCATACACGGATGAAATTTCACATCCTGCCATAAGTTCCGCCTCTTCAATCGCCTTCTGAATCGATTCCACGGTGGACTCAATATTTACGACAACGCCCTTTCGGAGTCCGATGGAGGGATGTGTTCCAATACCGACAATATTGATTTTATCCCCTGTGACTTCACCGACCACAGCACATATTTTCGTCGTTCCGATATCCAGCCCGACAATAATATTTTCCTGTCCCTGCATTTCAAACCTCCTTACGACCCTTGGCAACGGATTCTATTTTCGCAGGATTTACAACGATGCGATTCAAATTGTTAAGATCAATTGATTCGAGGCGTGAAAACCCGTTATTCTTTTTCAGATAAAACAGAACATCTTTTAGCATGGCATACTTGTCCGGATAATTATTATATCCGATCTTTATTTCTCTGATGTGATCAAAGGCATAAATGGTAAGGCCCATTTCGCGATCCACGTGGATTTTCTTTATCATGCTGTAAGGGAGAACACTTTCAGTTTTTTGCCCAAGCCCTAATATTTTCATTACCGCATCAAATGGAATGCTTCTTAACTCGCCCTTCACATTAATGTCTGAAAATTCAAGCCCGCTGATCATGGGCAACTTACAATGGTCTGCCTTATCCATTTCTTTGAATATTTCACCATGGGTATTGATAATAAATTTTCGGCCAAGGTCAAGAACGGCAAAGGGCTTTTGTTCCTTTATTCTGATATTGATTCCCGAAGGCAGTTCTCTTCTGACTTCTGCATCTTCAATCCATGAATGTGCCAGCAGTCGTCTCCGAACCTTAGAGAGATTCACTGAAAAAATATTGACGCCGTTGGTGATATTCGCCTGTTTCAAAACCTGGTCTTGTGTGAGTCGATGGGTACCGACAACCATCAATTCCTTTGCCTTGAAATATTCGCACTGGGTGAAGAAGTCATAACTAAACACAAAAAGCAGACTGACAAACACCAACGCTGTTCCAAGAACGCTTAGTTTTAATCCAAAGGCAAAGCGCTTTAACATTTTATTGCGCTTTCCGGCACCGCTGTTTTTGTAATAGTTTTTACGTATGCGTTTACGCCCCAACAATCTTAACCTCTCTTTCCAGATGAACATTGAACTTTTCCAATACAGCTTTCTCAACTAAATCCACCAGCATTAGAAAGTCGGCGGCTGATGCATTGTACCGGTTGATAAAAAAGTTGGCATGTTTTGATGATATTTCCGCTCCGCCAACGGATTTTCCCTTCAGACCGGCCATCTCAATAAGCTGGCCGGCGGTTTTTCCGGATACCGGATTTTTAAAGAAACATCCGGCACTCGGCCAACCAATGGGCTGTCTTTGCTTGCGTGTTCTTATAATTTCTCGAGCCGTTTTTTTGAGTGCTACCGGATCTGAAGGACAAAGACGGAATCTTCCGTCCAAAATAACGGTTTGATCGAGATGACCATCCGTCAACTCCGGGATCCATGAAAGCTTCCGATAATCAAAATCGAGCGCCTCTTTTTTTATTCTGCGTGTATGGCCTTCGGGTAAAAGAACATCGATGGATTTAAGCACATTTTCCATAGAACCATGAGATGTTCCGGCATTCATGATAATGCCTCCGCCAACCGTTCCTGGAATACCCAAGGCAAAATTCATGCCTCCAAGACCCTGTTTCAGGGCATAAGCACACAGGGTTTTCAGATTCGCACCTGCCATTGCCGTAACAATCACTTCGTCGGTGTTTATATCGGTCTGATCAATTGTTTTTAGACACTTTGTCAACGCAATGGCAATTCCATGGATGCCGGTGTCCTTGACCAGGAGATTGGTGCCCTTACCGATGATCAGATAAGCAAGTCCTCTATCCCACGACCATTTGACCAACGTTTTTAAATCTTCAACATTTTCAGGCGTTACAAAAGCCTCGGCCGGTCCGCCGACGCGTAACGATGTGTGCCTGGACATCGGTTCATCAAATTTGATATTATGTTTAAAACGGCGTTCAAGCCATTTGATTGAATCCGAATCAAGCGACATAACCGTTATTTCCTTTTACAACTCTTTCAGCAGCATTTCTCCAACCTTCCAGACATCTCCCGCACCCAGGGTCAGAAGAATATCATTGGATGCTAAAATTGTTTTCAGATGTAAAACCGCTGCTTCAAGGCTTTCCATATAAATTACATCCTTATGCCCATGACGCTGAATTTCTTCAAACAAGGCAACCCCTTTGACACCTTCTATCTTTTCTTCTCCGGCAGCATAAATGGGAAGAACAACAAGAAGGTCCGATTCGTAGAACGCACGGGTAAAGTCTTCGAACAACGCCTGGGTTCGGGTATAGCGATGTGGCTGAAACACCACCGCAATCCGCCTGTCCGGCCAGCTTTCCCTTGCGGCAGAAAGCGTGGCCTTAATCTCAGTAGGATGATGACCGTAATCATCAACAACCGTAATCCCCTTCTTTTCGCCTTTAATTTCCAGTCTTCGTTGAACGCCTTCTACTGTTTGAAGCGCAGATTTTATCACATCAAAGGGTATATCGAGTTCGATACCTACGGCAATGCTTGCCAGAGCATTGTATACATTATGGATGCCCGGGAGATTTAAGGTAATCTCTCCCAAAGATGTTCCAAGATGATCCACCGTAAATCTGCTTTTTAACCCTTCAAATGCCACGTCTTTTGCTTTAAAATCAGCCTGTGTACTCATTCCATAGGTTGTAAATCGTTTATGAATCTTCGGAATCAGTGACTGGATAGGCTCATTGTCCAAACAAAGAACCGCCAGGCCATAGAACGGTATTTTTTCAATAAAGCTCAAAAAGACGTCCTTAATGTGGTCGAGATCCCGATAAAAATCGAGATGCTCTCGATCAATATTGGTGACCACAGCGATGGTCGGGGAGATTTTTAGAAAGGAACCGTCACTTTCATCTGCTTCGGCCACGATGAAATCTCCTTCTCCAAGCAGCGCATTGGAATCGATGCTTTTGAGTTTTCCACCAATAACAATCGTCGGATCAAGCCCCCCTTTACCCAGAACCGCGGCAACAATCGACGTGGTGGATGTTTTCCCGTGTGCACCGGCAATGGCCACACTGTATTTTAATCGCATCAGTTCCGCCAGCATCTCTGCTCTGGGTATAACCGGAATGCTCCCTCTGCCTGCTGCAACAATTTCAGGATTTTCAGGACCCACGGCCGATGATATGACAACAACATCAGCCCCGAGAATTTGTGTTTCGGAATGACCTTTAAATATGATGCCGCCAAGGCTTTCCAGGCGCCGGGTAATGTCTGAAGAACTAAGGTCTGACCCGGATACTTTATAGCCGAGGTTGAGCAAAAGCTCGGCGATTCCGCTCATTCCGATGCCGCCGATTCCTACAAAGTGGATATGGTATTTTTTTAAAAACATATCTTTGCCATTAAATGAACGAATTGAGTCATTTTAAAATAAGATCATAGCAATCATTGACAATCGTCGCTGCTGCATCGACACATCCAAGTTTTTTAGACCGCAGCGCCATTAATTGCAGGGCTTCCGGCTGTTGAACATAATAATTGATTCGATCCGCAAAGATTTTGCCGTTGAGATTTTTTTCAAGAATTATCTCAGCAGCACCGGCCATTTCCAGAGACCGGGCGTTTAGTACCTGATGGTTATCTGCCGCAAAAGGAAACGGAATAAAGATAGTTCCTTTGCCGACAGCTTTGATCTCCGCCACAGTGGTCGCCCCTGCACGGCATATAATGAGATCCGCACGTTGATACTGACAGGCCATATCTTTGAAAAAAGCCCGTGTATCGTTTTCAATGCCGTGTTGTTTATATTTTCGCTCTACCTGTTCTTCATCCATTGCGCCGGTTTGGTGAACAAAGAATATATCTTCTTTATTTTCGAGATATTCAAGGGTATCCAAAAGCGCCATATTTATACTATGGGCGCCCTGGCTTCCCCCCAGTATCAGGATCGTAAATTTTTTCTTTTTTTTCGACGCCTTGTTGTCTGTATTTTTTAACGTTTCCGCACATCGAACGATTTCTTTTCTCACCGGATTTCCGGTAAACCGGACTTTTTTGGGAGTTTCTCCCATTATCGTTTCTGAAAACGAAACATATATCCGGTCTGCAAAACGCGAAAGAATTCGATTGGTGATCCCCGGCAGAATATTCTGCTCATGCAAAGCAATTTTAATTCCCAAAAAGCGGGCGCCTATGACCAAAGGCCCTGCGGAGTATCCGCCGACACCAATCACGATATCCGGTTTAAAGCCTTTAAGGATCAACATCGATTCAATGATCCCTTTGGGTATTTTTGCGATCGAGACAAGCTGATTCCAAACCCCTCGCCCCTTAAACCCCTCGGCGGTAATGCGTTTATGGGCAAAACCGGTTTCCGACAAAGTCGAAATTTCAAACGGCTTCCCTGTGCCTACGAACAAGACACTGTTTTCGGCATTTTTTGCCAAAAACTCCTGAGCAATGGCAATTCCCGGAAAAAGATGGCCGCCGGTCCCTCCTCCTGCAATGACGACCCGAAGGGCTTGTGCAGACGTTCCCATCGAACGAAATTTTTTTCCCGCCATCCTTCTTTTATCATCTTGATCCATAATTGCCGTTTGCTATCTGTCACGGATCACTCGTCTCGGACCACTTGTTTGCGAACCTTCCTCATAGCACCGATATTCATCAGTACCCCGATAGACACCATGTTCATCAAAAGGGAGGTGCCGCCATAACTTAAAAACGGCAGCGTAAGCCCTTTGGTCGGAAGAAGTCCTAAAGCGACCCCCATGTTGACGCAAATCTGCAAACCTATTGCCGTTGTGAGACCAACGGCCACAAATGATCCGAATGTATCTTTGCTGTTTCTGGCAATGGATATCCCCCTCCACAAAATCAAGGAATAAAGTCCCAGAATAATCAATACGCCGATAAGACCGAGTTCCTCTCCAATGACCGAAAATATAAAATCGGTGTGAGGTTCAGGGAGATAAAACAGTTTTTGATAGCCCTTGCCGATGCCGGTGCCCCATATTCCTCCTGTACCGAAGGCCAATAGAGAATGGACGACCTGGTAGCCTTTATCCGCCGAATATTGCCACGGATTCATAAAGGACATGATGCGTTCTATTCGATAATCGGCACTGACCATTAAAGAGTAGATGACAGGGAGGATCAGCACCAGCGATCCCAGCAAATATGAGATACGAACCCCACCGACAAAAAGCATGATCCATGTAATGGCACCAAAAATAACCACAGATCCAAAGTCGGGCTGTAACATGATCAGAACCGTAAACATGATCAGGACCAAAACATGGGGTAAAAAACCGACCTTAAACTCCTTAATTCGACTCATTTTTTTGTTCATTGAATACGCCAGATAGATCACCAGCACAAAACGGGCAAATTCAGAGGGCTGAAACGTAAAGCCGGCAATTCGAAACCACCGTTTTGCCCCACCTGCCGAATATCCGAATCCGGAGATAAGAATCACAAAAAGAAGTATAACGGCCAAAATAAGCAATGGATATGTCAAAGAACGAAAAATATGATATGGAACATGACAACTGATGACCAGTACAACAATACCCAACAACGCAAAAATGGATTGTTTTTTTAAAAAATAATAACTCGTTCCAAACTTTTTCAGGGCCAGCGCCGAACTCGCACTGTAGACCATGACAATACCGATTCCCACGAGGAATAACACCGGAAATAACAGTGCGATATCGTATTGCATGGGCTGTTTGAGAACGCTTGTTTTTTTTTGTTTGTCATCGGTCATGCGTTATATTCCCGTCTGAACTTTCAAGATTTTCAACTGCTTTACAAAATACTTCACCCCGATGTGCATAACTTTGGTACATGTCGAAACTGGAACAGCCGGGAGACAAAAGCACCACATCCCCGGGTGACGACGCCAGATACGCTAAACGCACTGCATTCTCCATTGTGGATCCACTCTGAGCGCCATCTCGACACACATCTTCAAGCGCCGATTGGATAGTGTTTCCTGCTTCGCCCATAACGATCAGTTTTTTCGCATGTTGCCGTACCCGCTCGCGCAGTTGTCCAAAGTCTCCGCCTTTATCACGCCCTCCCATAATAAGAACCACCGGTTGATCGAAGACTTCAAGCGCTCTGGCCACTGCATCGATGTTTGTTCCCTTTGAATCATCGTAAAAGTGAACACCGTTGATGGTTTTAACAAATTCCAGACGATGGGAAAGCCCTTTGAAATCATCTAATGCGGATTGAATGCCTTCCAAAGTCCCGCCTGCGGCCAGAGCTGCCAGGGCCGCTGCCGCGACATTTTCCATATTGTGTCGTCCTAAAAGATCTACCCGCGAAAGATCGAGAAAACCTTTGGGATCTTCTTTTGTTAAAATATTGATCATCGGTGCATGTTGTCCGTTTCTACTACTGATAAGAGCATATTCTCGATTTTTAGTATGAAAATCATCCTGATGATAAAAGGGCAGTACGCGGGTTCGAAGCGTTTTTCGAATTAAAGAAATTGAAGGGTCAGACCCATTTATCACTGCGGTATCGCCTTCGGCCTGGTTTTTAAAGATGCGGCTTTTGGACATTACATAAGAAACGAAATCCGGATATCGATCAAGATGGTCCGCACTGATGTTCAAGAGGACACTGATCCTGGGCCTGAATGTATCGATGGTATCGAGCTGAAAACTGCTGACTTCAGCCACAACAATGTCCGCAATATCCTCCCCTCCGGCATAATCGATCAACGGGTTGCCGATATTCCCGCCCACAAAAACCTTAAACCCGGAATTTTTCATCATATGGCCCAAAAGTCGTGTTGTTGTCGTTTTACCGTTGGTACCGGATATGGCGACAATAGGTTCCCGGATATAACGTGAAGCAAGCTCTATTTCCCCTAATATTGGAATGCCCTTTTCCTTGGCCCGCTTAATGGGGAAAATGGTATGGGGAACCCCGGGACTGACAATGATAAGATCGGCATTCTCAAACGTCTCGGTGTTATGACTTCCCAGTTCGGTCCTGACATCTATTTTCTGCACCTCCGGCAAATAATCGGCCAGGGCCTCTTCTTTGGCAATATCGGTGATCGTTACGATCCCTCCCTTGTTTTTGGCGAATCGCGCAGTGGCCATACCGGATATGCCAAGACCGACAATAAGAATGTTTTTTTGATAAAGATCCATAAATTCAACCAGATCATAGGTGATAGGTTTGCATTTTTATTATTTTTACTGTTATTCCTTAACCCATTACCTATTACCCATGACCTATTACCTCACTTCCTTTATCTTAATTTCAACGTACTCATGGAAATCAACGCCAGAGCGATAGCGATGATCCAGAATCGGACAATGACTTTGGGTTCCGACCATCCTTTAAGCTCAAAATGGTGATGAAGGGGCGCCATTCGGAAAATTCTGCGACCATTTGTCATTTTGAAGAAACCGACCTGAAAAATAACGGACAACGTTTCAATGACAAATAGACCTCCCACCAGTGCCAGAAGTATCTCCTGCTTGGTGATCACCGCCACAGTACCAATGGCTGCACCCAGCGACAGGGAACCCACATCCCCCATAAAAATTTGTGCCGGATACGAATTGAACCACAAAAATCCCAAACCCGAACCGGCCATGGCGCCACAGAAAACTGCAATCTCCCCACTCCCCGCAACATAATTGATCTGTAAATAATTGGCGATCTTAACGTGTCCGGCCACATATGCAAAAACCATGTACGCGGCTGAAGCAATAATAAACGGTCCGATGGCAAGACCATCCAGCCCGTCAGTGATATTGACGGCATTGGACGTACCGATAATGACCAATGCAGCGAACAGGATATACCCATACCCGAGATCGGGTGAAATGTTCTTAAAAAACGGAATGGTGATGCGAGTGGAAAAGTCCGGACTCACATAGACCAGAATCCCCGTAACCAACGCCAAAATCGCCTGAAGCAGAAATTTTTTTCGAACAGTCAGTCCCTTGCTCTGCTTCTTGATCTGCATGAGATAGTCGTCAATAAAACCGATACCTCCGTAGCCAACCATTACCAAAAGCACGATCCACACAAAATAATTGGTCAAATTAGCCCACAACAATGTGGAAACAATGACCGAAAAAATGATCAACGTTCCACCCATGGTCGGTGTTCCGGCCTTTTTAAGGTGTGTCTGTGGACCGTCATCTCTGACATATTGACCGATCTGCATATAACTTAATTTTCGGATCACCCAGGGACCCAGTAAAAAACAGATTAAAAAAGCCGTCAAACTGGCATAGATGGTCCTGAACGTAATGTATCTAAATACATTAAAAACCGAAATCGTCGTATGAAGCGGATATAATAAATGATACAGCATGCTTTAATCTTACTCTTCTTCTGACAGCTTTAATCTTTCTAAAATTGGTTCAACAGAGCCTGAACAACTTTTTCCATGGCCATCCCTCTGGACCCTTTTACCAGAACCCAGTCGCCGGCATTGAGCCGGTCTGAAACAGCATCTATGATCTCTTCGCGGGTGCCTTTAAAAATGTCATCCGGACTCATATGCTCTTCCAATGCACCTTTCGCAACATCTTCAGCGTATTTGCCGGTCACATAAAGACCGGCAATTTCCGACCTGGCGGCAACAGCGCCTATCTTTTGATGCATGGGCGCCGAGTGTTCTCCCAGTTCAAGCATATCTCCGGCAATCAGAAACCCTTTGTTCTTTCCCTTCAATGAGGTAAGCGTAATGATAGCGGCCTGCATTGAACCTGGATTGGCATTGTACGTGTCGTCGATAATATGGATTCCTTTACCGGTGTTATGGATGTTCATCCTGCCTTGAACCGGTTTGAAGGCTTCAAGTCCATTCTTGATTTCAACGGCGGTTAAACCCAAAAGATGGCCTGCGGCCGCAGCCGACAGAGCATTTGAAATCATAAACATTGCCGGTGTTTGAAGATGAACCAAAATCGTTTCATCAGGCAACACGAGGGAAAAAGAGAGCCCTTCTCCTTTCTTTTCAACCGATTCAGCTCTGATTACTGCATCTTTGGACATGCCGAAAAACAATACATTTATGGGTGTAATATCTGCCATTTTCAGCAGCCCCGGATCATCTGCATTGAGAATCGCCGTACCGTCGGGCTTGATTTTTCCCAGCAGTTCACCTTTGGCCTTTGTGACTGCTTCCATTGAACCCAATCCTTCAAGATGCGCCGGACCGATATTCGTAATAAGGCCAATATCCGGGAGACAGATTTCAGCCAGCCGTTGGATCTCCCCGGGTCTGTTCATTCCCAGTTCCACAACAGCCCATTGGTGGTCTCTGCTCAGATTCAGCAGCGTTAGGGGAAGTCCGATGTCATTGTTTAAATTCCCCTGGGTCGACAATGTGCAAAACCGACGGGAAACCACGTCTGAAACCATTTTACGGGTGCTGGTTTTCCCGTTTGACCCTGTGATGGCAATCACCGAAACGGGTGTGCGTCTTCTATTAAATGCTGCCATATCACCCAGCGCTTTAGTTGTATCATCTACAATAATACAAACGGCACCGATAGCTGACCATTCTGATTTGGAAAGCATGTGGGCTTTATTTTGGTCGATCAAACATCCTTTGACGCCCTGTTCAATAACACTGCCGACAAAACCATGGCCGTCATGAACCTCCCCTTTAATGGCGATGAAAAGATCATCGACAGATATCCTTCGAGAATCAATGGAAACGCCGGTGAACGTATGTGCCGGATCCCCGCAAAACAACTGTCCTCCGGTGGCGTCTATAATTTCAGCAACACGCCATGGAATTAGATCGGAATTTACAGGTTTTGGATTTTCGGACAGGACCTTCGGGTCGGATCTTGTTTTGGATGTGAAACGTTTTAAGCTTAACGTTGAAAGGGCTTCTTCGGCTTCTTTTCTGTCATCAAAGGGAATGGTTTTGTTCCCGATGATTTGGTAGGGTTCGTTCCCCTTTCCCGCGATCAGAATCGCATCGTTGGGTCTGGACACTTTTATGGCAAGAGCGATGGCGCTTTTTCGATCCGGCTCAACCACATATCCTCTCATGGGAACATTCTCATCAAGATCCGACGGTGTAAACGCATGAGGCATCGATCTTTTTGTACCCTCGATAATCTGGTCGATAATCTTAATGGGAGGTTCGCTTCTTGGATTGTCCGAAGTGATCACCGCAAGATCAGAGAACCTTCCGGCGATGTCACCCATTTGAGGTCGCTTTGCTTTGTCCCGGTTGCCGCCGCAACCAAATACGCAGATAAGCCGACCCGGAGTGCATTCTCGTATCGAAGCGAGCACATTCTCGAGCGCATCCGGTGTATGGGCATAATCCACATATACAAATCGGTGGTGATCATTGGGAATTGATTCGAGACGCCCGGGTACGGCTTTAACCGATTCAATGCCGCGTTTGACAGCGTCCACTGAAAGACCGAGGGCAATACCCACGCCTGTGGCACAGAGAATGTTCTCCAGATTATGCAGTCCCACGAGATGTGATTTGAACTTAAAAGCGCCGTTAGGGGTGGAAATTTTACCGATAATGCCTCCCAAATCGTAACTGAAATTTTCGGGCCGTATGCGATTGTCGGCTGAAAAGCCTAAAGAGAGCACAGACCCTTGGCCAAGACGTGATTCGAGGTCATGACTAAGTTCTCTCCCTCTTTCGTCATTTTGGTTGATGATGGCCTGCACCCGATCATTGTCTGTTTTAATGTCGAGAATTTCTGTGAAAAGCCTCTTTTTACAGAACCAGTAGGAATCCATGTCTTTATGATAATCCAGATGATCCTGGGTCAAATTGGTAAATATTACGAGATCGAATTTACAGTGATGAACTCTGTATAGATCGAGGGCATGTGAAGAAACTTCCATGACCACATGGGTCACTCCGTAATCCAGCATTTCTGCCAGAATTTTCTGGAGATCAAAAGATTCGGGGGTTGTCATGGAATTTTCAAATGTCTTGCCGGCATATCTGTAGTTTAAAGTTCCGATAACGCCCACATGAATACCTGTTTTATGAAGAATATGTTCGATCAAAAATGCAGTGGTTGTCTTTCCGTTAGTACCTGTGATACCGATCAAAAAAAGTTTTTCCGATGGGTTTATAAAAAATCTGGCGGATATGGCGGCTAAGGCTTTTCTGGTATTTTCGACTTCGATAATGATGGATTCATTTTTCACGGGTTTTTGGGTAACAATGGCTGATGCGCCCCTTGTCAGCGCTTCATCGATAAAGTCGTGGCCGTCGGCAGCAAGCCCCTTTATGGCAACAAAGAGTCCGCCCGGCTGAACATCCTGAGCCTTGTAATGGACGGAGCTTATCTCGGGATCCGGTGAAAGCAAAAATCCGGCATCCGGATCAGAGTGCTCAGTATTTCGGATATCCGAAACATGCCCGCTCTGTTCTGCCTTTAAACCGTAAAATCTTACAGGATCGACAGTTTTTAATAATTCTGAAAGCCGCAATCTTTTTTATATCTCCCCATAGAGACCATTAATTTATCGGTTTTTATTTTCGGCGCTATATGCATATAGTCCAGTGTTTTCTGGGCGATAACTTTAAATGCAGGCGCTGCAACAATACTTCCGTAATGCTGTTTATTGGGTTCATCAACAACCACCAAAACAGCAATTTTCGGGTTTTCCATAGGTGCAAATCCTACAAAGGATGCCACATATTTCTCATAAGAATATCTACCGTTTTCGTCGATTTTTTGAGCGGTGCCCGTTTTGCCGCAAACGGAATATCCTTCGAGGGCGGCATTGACACCGGTCCCTCCTTCGGTGATGACCGTGTGCATAATTCTGCTTAATGTCCCGGCGGTTTTTTCTGAAATTACCCTTCTGATTCTCTTTGGACCAAAGCTCTTGATCAGCTGGCCATTAATATCGGTAATTGCCTGAACCACATAAGGCTTCATAAGGACCCCTCTGTTTGCAACAGCGGATGTGGCCACGATAAGCTGTAGGGCAGAGACTGAAATCCCCTGTCCAAAAGAGATGGTTCCGGCGTCCACTTTTGTCCAACGTCTAAAAGGGGGCAGGTTGCCGGGGGTTTCACCGGGGCAGTCGATTCCGGTCTTCGTCCCGAAACCGAAATTTTGAAGGATCTTTGACAGATATTCATGCCCCATAATTGCACTGAATTTGATGGCACCGATATTGCTCGAATATTTGATAATCTGCTGCAGAGACAGCCATCCATGCTCATGGGTGTCGTGAATAACGTGTCTCCCCATCTTGTAGGCACCGTTCTCGCAAAAAAAGATGCTGCTTGGAGAGCTGCTGCCGGATTCTATGGCTGCCGCCGCGCTGAAAATCTTCATGGTTGAACCCGGCTCAAACGGATCGGTGATAATCCTGTTTCTCCAGTTCTTTCTATTGGACCTTTTTAATGCATTGGGATTGAATAAAGGAACATGCGCCATCGCCAATATAGCACCGGTCTTGGGAACCATGACAATGGCCATTCCGGATGTTGCCGAATATTTTTTCACGGTCTCGTCAAGCGTTTTTTCTGTGATGTACTGGATCGTACTGTCAATGGTAAGAACGAGATTTTTGCCACTGGAGGACAGGCCGGTCATATTTTCAGCTTCAAATCTACGGCCGTGAGCATCTCTTAACACCGTGTATTGAACCACTGCTCCACTGAGATCGTCGTCATAATTAAATTCGATACCTTCCAAACCATGATCATCAATATCAGTAAATCCAATGAGCTGGGCGGCAAGTGTTTTGTTTGGATAAAAACGCTTATGTTCAGGGATGAAATCAAGACCGTCCATGTTAAGCTTTTTGACGGCTTCAGCCTCTTTCGGTGTGATCTTTCTTTTGATCCATACAAACTTTTTTTTAGAATTTAGTTTTTTAGCAAGCTCTCTGCGGTCTATCTTAAGGGCTTTTGAAAGCGACCTTGCAGCGTCTTGGGGATGTTTTATCTGTTGCGGGTGCCCGGCAATAGACATCACATCAATGCTCACCGCCATTTCCCTGAGGTTTCTGTCGAAAATGGTTCCACGTTTCCCCGAAGATTTAAAAGACACTTCGTATTGATCTGCGGCCTTCTGGGACAGCCATGAGCCACGAAAAACCTGAAGGTACATGGCCTTAACGCCGATAATAATGAAAAAGAAGGTAAAGAAGGCCCCAATGATAATTACTCGTAATTTTATATGTTTCATATCAAATCCGAATCATGGAATAATAATCGTCTGGCTTTTCGTAGGCGTTTTCAATCCGAGTTGATCTTTCGCGATTTTTGCGATCCGTTCCGGAGATTTCAGGCTGGCCAGCTCGATCTTTAAGTTATTCTGCAAGGCAATAAGCTCATGCTGTTTCTTGGTTTCTTTTGAAATCTCATATCCCACATCGATATAGTTAACACGGCACCATGTATACAGGAATAGTTCGGCGATAAATACGACCATGAAAATAATCCATATTCCCGTTTTATTTACATCGTCGTTTGTTTTGCGTGTTTTACGGGCCATTATATCTTTTCCGCTGCTCTTAGCTTTGTGCTTCTCGCCATGGGGTTTCTTTCAATCTCTTCTTTTGAAGGACGCACGACTTTTTTCGTCAGCAAACGAAGGACCGGTTTTTGGTTACAGACACATTCCGGAAAATCTGAGGGACAGACACATCCTTTTTCAAGTGCTTTAAATCGATGTTTTACAATCCGGTCTTCAAGAGAATGAAAAGATAGAACACACAGGCGAGCTTTGGGGTTCAGAAGATCTGCAACGTTTTCCATGAATACATTGAGCATTTCCAGCTCCTTGTTGACAGCGATTCTAAGTGCCATGAAAACCCGTGTTGCCGGATGAATTTTTTGATGAAATGATGATGATTTTGGAACGGCATCGCATACGATACGGGCCAGCTGACTACTGGATCTTATTGCGTTTTGCTTTCTTGACCTTACGATTTTTTTTGCGATTTGCCCCGCCCATCGTTCTTCCCCGTATTCTCGAAAAATCTGTTTTAGGTTTTTTTCATCCATCCTGTTAACCAGATCTTCAGCGGTTGTTCTCGACGTTCTGTTCATGCGCATATCGAGTGGTTCGTCTCTCAGAAAACTGAAGCCACGCCCGCTGGATTCGATTTGATGAAGTGAAATCCCAAGATCCAGAAGAATACCGTCCACCGCTTTAATTTTCAGCTGTCGTAGGAACCCGGGAAGATCTATAAAGTTACCGTGAAAGAGGTGGAGGCTTAAATCGAACGATTTTAAAACGTTTTCCGCATTTTTAACGGCATCAACATCCTGATCAATACCGATAAAAACGCCGTCCGGAGAAATGTTGCGGCAGATCATCCTGGCATGCCCCGAACCTCCCAGCGTACCGTCAACATAGATCTTGCCGGGCTTGCAGTTGAGATAATAGAGCACTTCAGGAATCATTACCGGAATATGTTTAAGCGGCATATGATCAGAGCCCTAACTTTGCAATTTCGTTTCTTACGTCCTCCTTTTTCATGTCTTTTTCCAGATCCATATTTTCTCGGTTCCAGCTATCTCGTGACCAGATTTCAAAATGGTCGAGAACGCCGACCAGTACGATGTCTTTTTCTAACTCCGCATATTCTCTCAGGTTCTGTGGAATCAAAATACGATCTTGTTTGTCACAGGAGCATTCAAAGGAACCTCCGATAAAAACCCTTCTGAATCGACGCATGCTTTCGCCTTTTTCAGCCAGGGACAATATTCGGCTTTCAATTTTTCGCCATTCAGCATAGGTATATGCGATAAGCGCCCCATCCATTCTGGAAAGCATAACGCCATAGGATCCATCTGCTTTTATGACATCACGGAATCTGGCCGGAATGATGATACGCCCTTTTGAATCGATGGTATGAAATGAGCTTCCTCGAAACATATATCTCCCCTAAAAACCACTTTGAACCACCTTTTCGTTTAAAAGTACATTTTTCAATGAATGTCAAGAAAAAATAAATGAATATGTAATATTTTTTTATAATAATTCAAAAATGTTAAAATGGAATTAGAAGAATCTCTTTGAAGTGGATAAATGTGGAGGCAGATAATAGATGTGGACGGTTGAACAGGTTTTCGAAAGATGAAGACGCCGTCGGATATTATCTTTGAGAATCAAGCGATAGCCTGAAAGCTTTAACGATTTGTTATCTATTGAAATCCAACCTTAACATATTGGAGGATTTTGTAACTTTATCGCTTACGTTGAACGTTGTTTTCAAAATAGTGGGGAGAAGTGGATTGAGCAATTTGTCTCATTTTGGCAACTTTTCAGACTTGATTTTAATAGCATCATTCTTTATTTTATATCGTTTATTGTGTTTACCGGCTTGTGCCGATGATGAGATACTCCCATCGTTTAAATATGTTAACAATTCTAAATGTATCGTCAAAATTGACTCGATATTCATAAAACATTTAAGGTATGCTGAATGGACTCTCGTGAATCTCGCATTCTGATCGCCACCTGTTACGGTCATTTTATGAGCCATTTCAACATGCTGGTATTTCCGGCGGTGGTTCTTCCTTTGGCCGGGCGTCTCAAGATGGACATGGCCTATATCCTGGACCTTTCTTTCTGGATGTATTGTCTATTCGGAATCACGGCGCTTCCCTGGGGGATGATCGCCGACCGCTGGGGCAGCAGATCTTTGTTTCTGATCTACTATATAGGTGCAGGGTGCAGCGGTCTGGCAGCAGCCGTGTGGATTGATCAGCCTTCAAAGTTTTCCATAGCTTTGGCAATGATCGGTCTTTTTTCAGGTATATACCATCCCATCGGACTGGGAATGATTTCAAAGGAGATCAAACGGGTCAGTTTGGGGATGGCCTATAACGGCATGTTTGGAAATCTTGGACTTGCCACGGCCCCATTGTTGACCGGTGTGGTCAACTGGCTTTGGGGACCTTCGGCGGCCTACCTGTGTCTTGGAATGTTGAATCTCTTGGGTGTCGGTTTGATTGTTGTCTTACCACGCATGGAAGTCCACCGATCGGAAAGCAAAAGCACCGGTGATGGGAATGGTTTTTTAGTTGCATTTCTCATCCTTCTTGTGGCCATGATGCTGGGCGGGGTGGTATACCGAGGAGCAACCGTTATTCTTCCGGCCTATTTTGAACTCAAAAACCAGGCAATTTTTCAGTGGCTGACTTCTCTTGCAGGAGGTGGCCTCTCTGAAAATCTTGTGGCCACCACCAGTGTTTCTTTTATCTACATCGTGGGCATGCTGGGACAATATACCGGCGGAAGAACGGCAGAGCGTTTTGATCTTCGGATTTGCTACCTAATTTTTCATGCCATAACGATTCCTGCGGCGTTTTTAATGGCTTTAGCCGTAGATCTACCCTTGATATTTCTATCCTTGATCTACTTTTTCTTTCTGCTCGGCATGCAGCCCATCGAGAATACCCTTGTGGCAAAATTCACTCCTAAAAAATTTCACCATTCAGCCTTTGGTTCAAAATTTGTGTTAACTTTCGGTGTGGGAGCCCTTTCGGTGAAAATGATTAAGGCCATTGAAACAGCCTATAGTATCGAAGCAGTTTTTTATGCTCTGGGCTTGACATCCATCATATTGGTAGGCGTAATTGTGATGCTCATTTACAAAACGCGTTGAAGTCGAAAGTATCCAAGTTTAAAATAAGAACCTCCATCGATCACAAATAAACCTTTTTCACTTTAAAGCCAAATTTTTCAATGTCTCATCATATTGATCGATGATGTTTTTCCATGCAAATCGTTCCATGGCCGCAGAGAGATGTTGTTGCTTTTCTGTAAACTGGGAATAATTTAGAATAAGAAAACACAGTTTTTCCACCAGTTCTGTCTGATTTCTATAGAGAAAATCCCCGTGGAATACCTTCGGAATAATTTCGGGATATGAAAGACGGTCAGGTAGTAAAGGAATACAACCATAACGAATCGCTTCGACCACCGATATACCGAAATTCTCCTGGTTTGCCGTGCTGATGATGATGGTCCCCTGCATAAGCCATTGACGATATTTCTCTCTGGAGTCTTCATAGCCGTAGCAGACAATTCGGTTTTTGAAACGCTTCCTGGCGGCAACAAACTCTTTTGGAACCACCTGAAAGTTTTCTCCTAAAAGTGCCAGTCGAAAATTCAGACCCCGATCGAGCACTTCATCAAGAGCACTGAAAAAGCCTGCCGGATTTTTATCAAACTCCCAACGGTGATTCCAGATGATCAACGGTGGCAGGTCCGCTTCGGGCAATGCGTGTGGTATATTTACCGGAGCGGGGAGATGACATCCCGGATAGAGAACCCGGGCTTTACTGCGTATCTCATCAACCACCCATATGGGTTGATATTCGGGCATCATATTTAAAAAAACCGGCAGCTTTGAGAAAAAGGCCTCAAAATGAGTTTGAGAGTTAAAAACAATCCGGTCCGCCGCCAAGGAAGTGGTGATATCTGTGAATCCAAACTGAAAATCCCTGCCTTCCCCCGGCGCCAGGGGGTAGGTCAGTTGATTCTCATGGAAATAGACCATTGAAGGAGGACAGGATGGCCCGCATAATGCCTTGAAATCCGACAGACTCATAAGATCGGTAGTAATCAATCCATCGTAGTTTTTAAGCGGGGGAATTTTTTTTACAAAGTATAAGGCTGCTCCTCGCATCCGCCATTTCCAGAAACGGGCCGGAAGCATAACGAGATCGATTTTGTATTTAGAGTGTGAAACCAGACCCTGGGCAAAATCTTGATGTGATCCGCCATAAAATGGTTCTAAAAATAGAAATTTCAAATTCTTCTCTATTGGATTAAAAGGAGAATCGGAAGGAAAGAAGCACTCCTTTGTTTTCCAAATCAGCCGAAAGATTAACCCGGGCAGTCTTTTTTAATTGATAAATAAACTGACCGGTTTCTTTTCGATTGAATTTGTGGGCGCTGGTTACAGCACCGTATATGTTGCCGGCATAGAAGCCGAACCCGACAAACGTAATAAGACCTCCAAGTGCACCATGACCTTTATCGAAAGATTCATAGGCGGCGTATATCAGACCGCCGTTCAGCAAAAAGGCGATCAGTGCATCCTGATATCTTTCACAATAAAGATATCCGCCCCCAGGAATGATCGAAAAAAATCCCGCCAGATTCGGATCCTTTTGTGGAATTAAAGTTTCCTTATCCAGTTCATCGGAAAGCCTTTCAAGTCTGTATTTTTTTCTATTTTTAATGCTGATTTTTTTAAAATAGTGTCTTGCTTTGTCCCATGATGCCGTTTCGATATAAATCCATCCGATTCTGTAGTAGGCTTCATCTTTTATATCTTCATCTTGGGTAATCGTGATAAGATTGTTAAGATTGATTAGAGCGAGATTAAAAGCCTTCAGATTTGCATAGGCTTCACTCATCATAAAATATGATTTTATTGCATATTCGGTTTCAAAGTACTGATCTGTTAATTTTTTAAAGGAATCGACGGCCTCCTTAAAATGTCTGCCGAGAAAATAGGACATGCCGACTTGAAACATCGCCAATTCTACCCTTTTGTCTTTTGGAAAAAAATAGATAAACCGCTTGTATTCGTTTACAGCCGTTGAATAATCTTCGACCGAAAAAAGATCTTGTGCATAATTAAACTGTTTATCAGGACTGAGAATAAGAGAAGGGTCGGAAGCGTTTTGAGATCCGGAGCCGGCAAAAGATTGAGAACATGGGATAAAAAGAAAAAATATGCCAAAAAACGTAAAGAGCAGATAAACAGTATAGTAGTGTCGGATCTGCATGATGATTAATTACTACCGCCAGAAGTCGTTATTACTTACAGGATCATAGGTGCGCTTTTTACCGTCTATCCAGACCGGATCAGATAATTTGTTTTCGTCTCGACCGCAACGCATAAGGCGGTCCGAGCACATGATCCATCCCAAGAAGGTGCCATGTTTTCTAAATGCTTCAATACAGTATTGTGAACATGTCGGATGCATCGGGCAGCGATTACCATCAATTCTTGAAATATAATCTTGATAAAATTTTATGGGATAAAGGGGCGCATTCTCCCGGTTCTCATCAGCTTCATGTGAACCTTGATGTTGATCATCAATTTTCACATCCTGCCCGGCAAGAACACTCCCGGATAATGCGGCTAAAACGATAAAAAAAATGATAAAACTCAATATTTTTTTCATTACTTATTTCTGAGTAACCCTGAGGATCTCTTCTATGGTTGAAATGCCGCTTAAAACCTTTTGTACACCGTCCTCGCGCAGGGTAATCATATTCTGGTTTAAGGCTTCATTTTTTATCTGGTTCGAATCATAGGTCTTAAGGATGACTCTTTTTAAGCTGGAATCTAAAATCATCATTTCAAAAATGCCTTTCCGCCCTTTGTAGCCGGTATGAAAACAGTTTTCACACCCTCTTACCCTGTAAATAACAGACTTTTGAGCCTGGTCATCGGTAATTCCGATGCTTCTTAAAGCCAGCTCATCGGGGGTGTAAGCCTCCTTACAATCTTTACAAAGGACTCGAATCAGTCTCTGGGCAACAACAGCTAAAACGGCCGATGAAATTAAAAAGGGTTCAACACCAATATCTACAAGGCGCGTAATGGCGCTTGCAGAATCGTTGGTGTGAAGTGTGGAAAAAACAAGATGTCCTGTCAGTGCGGATTGAACTGCGATTTCAGCGGTCTCTTTATCCCGTATTTCTCCCACCAGAATAACATCAGGGTCCTGTCTGACAATGGATCTAAGGCCGCTGGCAAAGGTAAGGCCTATCTTTGGATTGACCTGTATCTGGTTGATGCCTTCAATCTTGTATTCAATGGGATCTTCCACGGTGATAATATTGATATCCGAGTTATTGATAGACGACAGGACGGCATAAAGCGTCGTGGTCTTGCCGCTGCCCGTGGGTCCGGTTACAAGGATAATTCCATTGGGAGATTTCACAAGGCTTTCAAGCATATCAAGTTTGTCGGATTTAAGTCCCAGATCCGAAAGTGATATTAAGGATCCTGATTTGTCAAGAAGCCTGAGTACCACCCGTTCTCCAAAGGAGGTCGGTATAGTGGACACCCGCACATCAATCTCCTGATGGCCGATTTTTACATCCAAACGACCATCCTGGGGAAGGCGTTTTTCCGCGATGTTCATTTTTGCCATAACCTTAATCCTTGAGATAAGCCCCAGCTGGACCCATTTGGGAGGAGACAGGAGGTCGTACAAAATACCGTCGACACGATAACGAACTTTGAAACTGTCCTGGTAAGGTTCGATATGAACATCGCTGGCCCGTGCTTTCACGGATTGAGAGATGATATGGTTCACAAGTTTTATAATGGGCGCATCACTGATGTCATCCAGTAAATCCGCCCTTTCCTCTATCTCGCTGATAATGGAACTGCCGTCTTCTTCCATATTCTGAACGAGCTGTTCTGCAGAGTCCCTGCTGAGATCATAGGATATATTGATGGCAAATAGAATTGCGTCCTTTGTCGAAAGAACAAGCTTAACATCGTGGCATCCGAGAATCCTGATCAGGTCATCCATTTGCTGTATGAAAGCAGGGTTGTTAACAGCGATGACCGATTCATGTTCAATTAAACTTTCTTTTGAATCTTGCCGATTTTTGTCATCCAGTTTTTCTTCAAAGCCGGGGGGCTGGGTTTCGCTGATGAGGGGAATCATGATATATCTTTTTAGGAATTGGATCGGAACATGGTCGGTAAAATCGGTTTTATATTTTTCAAGGGGCAGTTCCGGCCAAAAAGGCATATCATATTGGATACTCAAAGCTTCAAGGAGCTGTTTTTCAGTAATCATTTTTTTTGTGACAAGTATTTGTCCGAAATCGCCTCCTTTTTCAGCTTTTATCCTTTGAGCCTCTTTTAGATCTTCTTCTGAAATGTTGAGGTGTTCTCTGAATATCTGGGGAAGGTTTTTTTGCATGCTGTTTTACGGTTTGTTTGTTTTCAAGGAATGATAAATAAAAATTTGGTTTATTTTTTGGGGTCTTGTCCGAGTGTATCTATACTTTGTTCGTACATTTTTATTTTTCCCTCTTTGATCTTGTCAATTTCATCTTTTTTACTATCCAAAATCGCTTTTGCTTCAGCAGGATTTTCAACAACGTGGGGGGTGATAAATACGTAAAGATTCGTCTTGTCACCTCCCTTTGCCGTTGTTTTGAACAAGTAACCGAGTAAAGGAATATCTCCCAGGCAGGGAACGGTATATCTTGTTTCCGAAAAGCTGTCGTCAATCAACCCGCCGATGACAACCGTATTTGTATCTTTAACAATTACCGTTGTATCAACGGTTCTCTTTAGTGTGGTGGGACGATCCGAAGATGTCGTAGCTTGTTCATCGAGTTTGGTCGATTCCGTATTGATATAAAGCCGTACCAGCCGGTCGTGACTGATTTGAGGGGTAATTTTCAAGGTGATGCCAACATCTTTGTACTCATAGGAACTGTAAGTTTCCACTCCGCTGTCTGCAGCCGACCGGGTCTGAAACGGAACATTTTTTCCAACCGTAATGCTTGCTTCTTCATTGTCCGTGGTCAGAATCTGTGGTGTGGAGAGAAAATGAACATCTTTATCTTTTTTATACGCATTTACGATGGCAGAAAGGTTGGGAAAGGTGATGCCGCCGATGGTAATCACTTCACTGAATATTCCTAAAGAGAAACCTGCCGGTGACGGCAATGTTGCTGTTGACGAAATAATCGGCTTTTCGGGTTCAAATCCACCGCCAAATACCGCACTTTTATCGTTGATTGTGGTTGTCCCCCCTGCCTGCCATTGGACGCCAAGATTAAACTCCTTGTTGATATTCACTTCCATAATCAGGCATTCAATATAGACCATGGACCTTGGAACATCCAGTTTTTTAATGATCTCATCGAGAACCAGGTAATCTTCCTTACCTGCCATGATAATCAGACTGTTGGTGGCTTTGTCTGCGGTTACTTTAACATCTTCCGAAACAAACGGAAGCTTCTTTTGGGGTCCTCCGGTCTTTTTAGACGGTAATTCCTGAAGAACCTTGGCCAAATCTTCGGCATTGGCGTTTTTAAGATAATAGACATGGATTTTTTCTTTTCCCCGGGGTGTTTCCCGGTCCAGCATGTTGATCAGCCTTTTAATCTTTAAAGTTTCCACCTCGCTGGCCATGACGATAATGGTATTGGTCCTTTCATCGGCCACAAACTTGGTGTCCGAAAATGTGCTTTGTGCTTTGGACCTTCTTTTTTCCTGGAAAACAGAATCAAGGATTTTAACAAATTTTGTGGCCTCAGCATAATTAAGCGGAACAACCGAAAGTTCCTGTCCCATGCCGGCTACATCAATGGCCTTCAGGATTCGAAGCAATCGTTGTATATTTGAATATACATCTGTTAAAATCAGCATGTTTGTCGGCGGGTAATCCAGAATAACACTGCTTTTGGAAACCAGCGGAGCGAACAGCCTTTTTATTTCAGACGGATTTGCGAATTTTAGGGGGATTAATTGAGTGACCACCCGGTCTTCAGGAGAGACAGCCTCTTGTTTAAGCAGTGTTTCAATATTTTTTGATCGTGCATCAGGAGATGGAACGATTTTAGTCACTTCACCGGATTTTATGGTGGTATAACCATGGACTTCCAGAACCGATTCAAACACTTTATAAGCTTCTTTGACAGAAATTTTGCTGGGTGAAATGATCGTTACTTTCCCCCTTACACGTTGGTCAACAACAAAGTTTTTCGACGTCAATTCACTGATAAATTTAATAAAAACATTGATATCCACATTGTTGAAATCTATTGAAATAAAGCGTTCCGAATCCTGTTTTCCTTGTGTTGCTTTTTTATCATCTGATGATTTGGCGGACTTTACGGAAGTTTGGGCCTGAGAATCAATTGCCAGATTCAAAGTCAATATCAGCACAATGAAGGTAAATATGTATCTAATAATTTTTGCGCCGCGATCGTGTGATTTCATCATTGATGATTCTACAGTGTTGTTGTTATCAAACTCAATTTTCAGTCACTTAAAGATAAGGTTCCATAAAAAGTTAAAATAAAAACTCTTTTGTGATCAGCTTGCACTCAACTAACCGTCAAAATTATAAAAATTGACCGGCAGAAATGTATAACATAAAACCAAAAACAAAATGAATTCGACCTGTTGCGAATTCATCAAAAATACATTTGGAAATCAAAATCTTAAAGAATCGTATAAAACCTTTTTAGTATATCATATATTTATCGTTTATTCAATACGATAGTCAATAGTTTTGAGCCGGCCCCGTCGTTTTATCTGAAGCTGAACATTTGGGGACGACTGTAAGTTTTGATAAAATTTTAAAGCATCGTCAACAGATTCGATATCTTTACCATCCACCCCCATGATGACATCTCCGCTTTTCAAACCCATTTTATAAAAAATGGAGTTTGGTCTGATACCTGTCAAACGGAAACCATCAGGTTTTCCATTTTTAAAATTGGGTCGTATTCTTACCTGTTTCATAAGGGTATTGACATCTTTAATGGCTGAATCTATCTGAGAACGCTTTACGGTTATATTCTGAGAACCTGCCCTGCCCAATTCCGTGGAAGGCTTCCTTATTTTTTGACTTCCGTTTGTTTTCTCTATCCCTAAAATTTCATCTTTACCGTTGACATTAAGCACAACCTTTTCTCTCAAGATCATTTTAACCGTTGCATTTTGGATGGTATCTCCGATTCTGTAAAGATCCTGTTTCTTTACGGCAGTATCTTCAATGACGGCATAGGCTTCTTTCTGATCACCCGTAATCGTCCCGAGTAGGTTCAAATTTAGCTCTGTGGGTTGAAGGGTTTCTATGTCGAGTTTATCGGGCCCACTTCCGGTTTCTGTGTTTGTTTTGAACAGATTGCGCTCAATAATTGTCTGGTAATAAGACAGCTCATGTTGCGCTGTGCTTACACTTGGGACAAGATGTCTGGCTGTTGTTTTGGAAGAATCGCTGGTATCGATGTTGGCTGTAGCAATTTTATAAAACACCTTCACCATAAAAAAAACAATGCCGGCAATGAATAAAATATTCAATATGATAAAATATCGTTTCATGATCTATATTTGAATGAATTCAAAAAATTGAAATTATCATCCGCAACGTCCTGATTAGTCCAGAAAAAAACGGGGTTCGTCCAACGTACCATAAATTCGGATTCGAACCACTCTTTTGTTAAATATCTCTTTAGGCAACAAATTTGTCGGAATATCTTTTCCAAGTTCTGCAAGGAATTCTTGGTTGGGTTTTATCACGCCTAAAAGTCTTAAATAACTTTGCCCAAAAGGTTCCCTTAAATTGATAAGACCGGAAACGTTACCATCCATCGGACTTGCATTTATGATGCATCGCTTAACCTTAACCCTCTTATTTTCCATTGTCATATCAGCTTCGATTTTACTAAAATGTACGCTATTTAGCTTGAAAACAGGGGTTAGAAGTTCTACATTACCATCTGAAATGATAAATTTTGCCTCTGAGATTCCGCCTAATTTTCCGCCATTGCGATAGGTAAAGTTTCCCTCAAGTATTCCAGTTAAATTACGTCCAACAAACGGTTTAACAGCAGGTATTTCTTTTATATTAATATTAGAAAATTTTCCCTCGATAACAACATTTTTCTCCGGCCTGTCTTTAATGAACGCGCCCTTACCTTCTAAAACGCCTTTATAGGCGCCGCCTTTGAAAAAAAATATTTTTTTAGAGCGGAAAAGCGACAAGAGGTTTGGAACGATTTTAATCTGCTCGAATTCAACTAATGTATTGTTCATGTGATTAAAGCTAACTTTATACAACTTTAAACCAGGCGGGAAAGCCGGGCTTACATGATCAATACGAATGTTTATATTATAATTGAGCTTATTGAAGCCAGACGTCACATAGTTTTTAACTTTATCTGACGGAAACAGGTAGTAAATAAAAAATACCATGGCCGCTAAAACATATATGGAATACAGCAGCCATTTGGGGGTATTCTTTATCATTATTTTTCAACCGTCTCAACTTGCAACACAGCATCTATAAAACCTTCTTGTTTGCCTGTCTTTGAAATTGAAAGCCTTTTTATATTTACCATGTTTTTTGATGTTTCGACCATGTATAAATAAGTGGTCAACTGCTGTAATGTTAAACCTTTGAACTTCATTTCAACCTGAGAAATTTTGTACGAATTGTTTTTTTGAACAGTTGTCGAAGGCTTCATATATGTTACATATTCTTTAATTCTTGCTTTACCCGTAAGTCCATCAAGAAAGGAAAAGAGCGTAAAACCCTTTTCCCTGTTCTCAAAGCGTACTTTTGCTAAACTTGTTCTTTTTTCTATTGCGTCGTAATCGGATTTGAGCGTCATCATCTCCGAAAGAATATCTTCTTTAATCTGAAGTGTCCTTTTCAACCGCTTTCTCTTGTCTATTGATGGAAAAACAATAAATTGAAATAAAATAAACAAGATAATCGCACCCGATAAAGCATAGATGGCGTATTTTTCTCTTTTGGTCAGCTTTTTTACCATAAACACCGTCTTTTACGTATAATTCCGAAAACTTGAATCTTAAAATAAAACGCGGACATTTTAGCCGTCACCCTCCCCGGATACCCCGCTATTTATAGCTTAAAGGCTTCAAGTTTTGCATATTCATCATTACAAATTCACCTTAAGTTTGAAACGTACACGTTTGTCGAACTTGTCTTGATTGGCAGCGCTAATAACAATTTTTTTAAAAATATCAGACTTTTCCAAATTGCTCTTTATATTGTCTACAGAGTTGAAGCTGTCGGTATCCCCCGAAATGTTGACACTTTCAGATCCCATTACAAATCTTGTAAAAATAACATCCATATTCTCGGGTATGGCCTTGCTGATGGTGTTCAAAATGTCTATGGCCCTAATCTGTTTTTCGGTATCACCTGGTAATAAAGCAGTTTTTCCTGCTTGTTGAATTTTTACTTTCATCTGCTGAACCGGATCGACAATATTTTTAACCTCCGGGAATGTCGAGGTAAAGATACCTGTGATTTGACGATTAAGTCGGGCCAGCTTTTTTTGCATAAAGTATGAATCAAGAAAGACATTGAACCAGCCTAATAACAAAACCATGACAAAAATAGCGCCGGTTTGAATCAGGTTTTTTTTATTTTCCGCCCAGAATTTTTTTAATGCAAAAGGACCTTTTCTAAAATTAAAGCCCTTTGTCCCTTCAATTTCCATCAATGCCAGTGATAGTGCATTATCCATCAAAAAAGGGACCCATGATGGGGGAGAAGGCTGCTGTTTTAGAATGCCTGCGAATCGCAAAATGTCCACCCGTTCAATGGAAAATCCTAATGCCTGTTCCATGTCTTTATCAAAACCCAGATCATCAATCCCACATCCGGTAATAAATCCTCCATCAGGCTCAAAATCCGATCCAAGGGTCTCTTCAAAAGCATAAAGTGTTCGCCGTATGTTGCCACAAAGCGATTTTATCTTATAAGAGCGGGCAGCCGAACGTATTGTGAAAGAACGTATCAAACAAATCCTGCCGGACGAAATGATAAATATCGTGCTTTTATTTTTGTCTATATCGATAAAGAGCCAATTTTTATGGCTGTCTAAAAAATTGGCAAGTGAAAATGCTGTGGGGAAACCCCCAACGGTAACAATTTCCGGCTCTATATTAATTTCCGAAAGTGTCTCCAAAAAAGATTGAAGCTTCGACTTTTCTACTGCAGCCGTGATAAGGTTTTTAGCATTTATATGGTCAGGTGTTTCCAGATGGATAAAATCGATGATAAGATCTTCTACCGGAATCGGAAGGGTCGGTTCAAGTTCATACGGCAATATCTTTTTAATTTTTTTTTGTCCCTTAAACGGAACTTGAATATTTCTGAAAGATATCTCATCAGCAGGAAAGGAGGCCACGCAGATAGCATCGGATATATCCATCTTTTGTTCAATGGTTTCAAGTGAAGCGGACAAACCGTTTCTATCTTCTTTTCGGCCAGATAGCGGAACATATCCATGGGCTTCGATGACGGTTCCCTTAATACTGCTGTTGATGAGAACCGCTGAAACCGCATCAGGTCGAATATCTAATCCCAAAATCTTTCTGCTCATGGTTTTCTCTAAGTTAAAATAAGTGTGATTATAGTAAGTTATGGTTGATGTGTCAAGCCAAGTCTTTTCCTCTATTATTTGAAGCCGAGTATTTCGACATTTTTACTCTATTTCCCATCTTAAGACGTTGCACTCCCATTTTCCTGTTTTTGCATTATTTTCTCTTCTTACCACTGCTGTTATCGTTGTCTTTATTTCCTTTAACTTTGCTGTCGACTCGATTCGAAAAAAATCACTTGAGGTTGTGATAAGATTTGGATCGATTTTAGTATCACCGATCCCTGGAACGTTCTTATACCAGGTCGGACTTGAAAGGTCATGGATAAATACGGAGTCAGAAGTTTCCATTCGGTATTCATAAATGGCTTGTGCAAGGTCCTCATTTCCTGAAGGCAACATTGCCACAAGGATCGGCAGATCCGCAGTATTGATATTGATTTTTCCTTCATATGTAAAAGAATTGTTCGAAGATTCGGTCATTCCAAAGACGGTTATGAAATTGGAAAGTCCCTGCTCTCCTCCTGCTCCCCGAAAAATCTCCGGTGTTACACCTCTCACGAGAACAAGCTCTCCAATATACGTAAACGGACCATTTTTACAGGGGTATGGCGAATCAAGATCCAGGTAATAATCTGATTCCGCTCCGTTTAGACCTGTGATGGCATCATCATCGCCGGAGTCGAGCCAATCTTTGATGGAATTGATGATCGTCATCGGTTCCATACCCTCAAACGCTTCATTTTTATATATTAAAAGGCTTAAAAACCGCTCCCACATAACCCTTTGGGATTCATTGAAGCTGTGTCCTTCAGGGAATTGAACAAGGCTGTTAAGCTGAATTTTACCGAGTTCATCATGGATGGTTAACGCGATGCTGCCATCTTCAAATGGGATAGCACCCAAAATTTCGCTAATTTTTTCAGAGTTGGCCCAGTCCTCCTGAAGTGAATCAGAACTTGAATCTTTCTTATCTTTGACCAACATTGCTGCTGCAAGATTTACACCTGATGACGCCATATTCAAAAGGGTCAAACGGTCTCTGGTTGTGGCCGCCGAAAAAACGGCCGATCGCATTTTTTTGTTCATTTCCAGTGACGCCACAATGAGTACCGTAACAATGGACAATGTGACAAGAAGGACGACTCCGTGCGTGTTTTTTAGAAATCTTATCGTCATGAATGTTATGTCATTCTTTCTTCTTCCGATAAACCGGTAGTGTTACCATGGTTTTGAACCACAAAGAATTTGAATTATTGGCCAATTCAAGATTTATATCGATGGCTTTAGGTGTTGCATACCCTAAGTCTTCATCATCGGAATCCCACAAGTCATACGCTGTTCCATCCTGGTCATAATATTTAAATGTCAGAGATTTAATGTCTGTACACAATACAGGATCTCCAGCCTTTTCTTCAAATGTTTTATAAGGATACAAGTTGTCGGCGCGCTTTAACACATAATTCCCATCACCTGAAGCCTGAACGTAGTAAACGATTTCCGCAATTCCTTTTTCCGTTTTTCCGCCAAAGGATAGGTGTGACAGCGACGTAAATCTAAGTCTGGGGAAGGAGACTCCCTGAACATCAAAAATTTCACCGACAATTCGATAAAGTTCAGGTGGTTCACCCAATACCGGTGGTGAATAACCTGGAGGAAGTGTTACATGGGTGGACTCAAGATCGACAATCATTCGGTTCAAACAGTTTTTTGCCATTTCATAAGATGCGGTCCCCTGATCAGAGGTTTCGTTTCCGGATAATAGGGAAGTATATGAAGTGAAAATGGTTGTAGCGATGATTGCGAAAATAAACATCGCAATCAAGATCTCAAGCAGGGTGAAACCGCGATCCCTACAGCATGTGACAAATACCCGATAACGAGAAAACGCCGCAGGCAACAGGTGATTTTCTTGTAACTTTTCAAGCATTTCTATCGATCTTGACCTGTCAAATTCTTTGACAAAACCTGGTTTCAAAATGAGCTTCAAATCGAGTTAAAGCATATAATTAAATTAACTTACTCAACTTTAATGTCCGAATACGGCCAAAAATTCTCTGACGTGACCTATTTTGTAAGATTTAAATTATTACACGGCATCAATTTTTAAAATATTTATAAGCCCTTAAGTTGTAGGTAAATTCATCGTTGTTAAAAGATATAAGGAGATCAATTTTTTTCAGATCTTTAGCAATATCTCCAAGTGCCGTCGACTCAACATCATCGATGACAATATTCCAGCGATAATCCGGGAACTCATCTCCATAATCACCTGAATCGTCTCCTATATCTTCCAGACTTTCGGACTCAATTTCAGCCATTTTTATTTGTGCCAGCATGGGGGCGGTTACATAAAATCTTACCTCATTGTTCATGGAAACGGTCTGTGCATGCAACTTATACACGCTAACAAGAACAATAGCGATGATGGAAAGTGCGACCATGACTTCAAGCAGTGTAAAACCTTTTTTCTGATCGCTTTCCTCTATTCTCTGCTCGTAGGTTTTATTCAATCTCCAAACTCCGCATAACGATTATACAAACGAACCCGTAGTAAAAAAGGTTCGATAAGAAAAGAAAATTTTTCATTGTCGTCATTTTCAAGATGGATGATTGCCTTGTCAGAATAACCCTTTTCATTAAAATAAATATCTGCCTGTCCCGCTGATATTTTTTCTTGATCCGGATATTCAACATCCAGTAATTTTATGTCCTCGGGAAGTTCATATCCATTCGTTTCTGCAGATTGCAGCGCTTCTTCGGGCATTGCTTCGTGGGTTATCCACAATTTATTAGATTCAAAACTCACGTGAAGAATATATTTTTTTTGCTCTCTGGCGGCCCTTTCTTTTAAATATGGGATTTTCAACAGAATCCATCGTGACACGTCTTTGGTACTATCTGACAGAACATCACGCTGAAATCGAGGAATTGCAAAAAATAGCATAATGCTGATCAGAGAAATAACGACAACGAGCTCTATAAGCGTGAAACCTTTGATTCGTTCGGAGCAAGGCATAATGGTTTATTGGCATGTAACATTTAATGAATACCCAAAAACTTTTTACGGGTTCATCAACAGTTATACTTTAATGAAAATCGGTGGCCCTAGAAGGAAAAAAACCGTACAGTTATTATTGTTCAATCTCCCAGCTGTTAATATCTTTGTTCTTGTCTTCACCTCCTGGAATGCCGTCATAACCATATGAAATAATGTCATAATCACCATGAACACCAGGAGAAAGATAAATAAAATCGTTGCCCCATGGATCTTTTGGTAGTCTTCCTTTCTCTAGATACCCGCCTTTACGCCATTTCGTTGGCAGCCTTCCTGTTTCGGGCTTCTCAATAAGTGCCTGCAGTCCCTGTTCCGTATCCGGGTACGCTCCATTATCAAGCTTATATAAATTCAGGGCGGTTTCCAGGCTCTCAATCTGTATTTTTGCTTTAACTTGTTTTGCCTCTTCGGGGCGACCCATGATCCGTGGTATAATAAGGCCTGCAAGGATCCCAAGTATGACGATGACAACCATGAGTTCAATCAGTGTAAATCCACGGCTGTCTGTCTTTTTAAAATAAGATATACGATTCATTGATTTCTCACCTAAAATTAAAGTTTTACCCCAAACGAAGGGTATCTTTTGGACATATGATATTTTAAACATATATTATATAGTGCCCATCCATAAATGGCCATTTTTGTCCTGATCGGCGTTCTCCGCTGGTTTCCGGCTGCGGCGTACAGACGTACGCCTTCCAGTCCCGCTTTTCGGGGACCGAAAACCCTTGTGCGGCCTTGATCAGAACAAAAATTGCTCATTTCTGAATTGGGCACCTATTGTGTTCGTTTTAGATTCATGGATGACACTATCTAACAAGCGTGCTCATTTCAAAGATCGGCAGGCATATCGAAAGAACGATGAAACCGACAATAACAGCCATAATTAGTATCATAACAGGTTCTAAAAGTGATGTCATGCTCATTATACTATTTTCCACTTCATTCTCAAATACATCTGCGACCTTATCCAACATGGCTTCCAGCTTTCCACTCTGTTCCCCCACCAGAATCATTTGAATGGTAAGATCAGGAAATATGTTGCTGCCCGCCAGAGCAGGTCCCAATCCCTGTCCCTTTCCCACTTCTTTTGAAGCCTCTTCAATTGCATCGGAAATGAGGGCATTTCCGACGATATTCTTTACTATTTCGAGAGCAGACAACATGGGGACACCATTCTCAAGAAGCGAAGCAAGTGTTCGGGAAAAACGAGCCACCGCTATTTTTTTAGCTAAAAGTCCGAAACGTGGTAATAAGAGTTTTATTTTATCGAAAGAATATCCCCCTTTTACAGTTTTCCGAATTCTGTTTAGGGAAAACAAGATGACTGCCAAAACAATAAAAATCATCCACCAGTAGTTCTTAAATATATCGCTGATTTTGATAAGAAAGAGCGTTGGTGTCGGAAGCGTTTGATTCATATCAGAGAAAATGGACGTTATATTGGGAACAATAAACGTCAAAAGAAGAAACAGAACCAGCATTCCGATACAGCCCATTAAAATCGGATAGGCCATGGCTGCTCGAATGCGGTTTTTTAAGGCTTCCTGTTTTTCGGTAATGTCGGCCAGCCGTTCTAATACGATGTCCAAGGCTCCTGAACTTTCACCCGCTTGAACCATGCTAATATACAATGATGAAAAAGTCCCCGGAAACAAAGACAGCGAGCGAGCGAAGCTGTTTCCTTCCACGACCGAATCTTTGATTTTTGCCAGCATTTTTTTAAATGCCTGAGATCTGATTTGTGATATCAAGGCATCCATGGCCGAAACAAGCGGAAGGCCCGCACCCAGAAGGGTTGCCAGTTGTTTCGTCATCATTGAAATTTCATAAGGTCTGATGCGGGAAAAAGAATCTCGCAAAGAAAAAGACTTTGGCGTCTTTATTGCTGAAGTATCATGAACTTCTTTAATGGAAACCGGAAAAATTTTAGACGTCCGCAGTTTCTGACGGGCCGTACGGGAGCTGTCTGCATCAATGATGCCTGAGATTGTCTTGCCTTTAATATCCAGAGCTGTATATTCATATACCGGCATTATGAAGAACCCTTGGTTTCTCAATGACAAGCTTCGTGCTTTTTGTGGAAACGTCTTTTTATATCCTAAGCATTCTAATAATCTGTTTGTTTCCGGATCGTTTGAGTTGGAATGCAAGTCATTGTTTGATTTTCAAAAATCAAAATGATAATACCTTTATTTTCTAAGCTTTTCAAGAAATATTGTGGGATTGATTAAAAGGGAGTCCTTGACATTTATACCTATATGATGGGTCTGGGAGTTTTTCTCTAACATCCTTGAATATAACGGAATGGATGATCTTTTTTAAAATCGGATGCTGTCTGAGTGGCTTAGGGGTCGTTAGAAAAAACAGGCGCACACCGAAATCGTATCTTTAGAATAATTTTAAAATAATGCAGAGAACCTATTGATATTTCAAAGATAGTTTCCTGTTTCTTCTTTACGATCCCTTGCCGCGAGTTTTATCCGCCTCTGGCGTGATCGTGCGGTTTAAAAAAAGATTATCCATGTAGCGGTTGTTTAGAAAAACTCCCCGACTCATCGCCTATATTTAAACAGGAAAAAATTATGTATGAAATCCGTTTTCACGGTCGTGGCGGTCAGGGTACTGTCGTCGCTTCGATTCTGTTGGCAAAGGCCTTTTTTAAAACCGGCTATTATGTCCAAACCTTTCCGCTTTTCGGCGTGGAAAGACGGGGGGCACCGGTTGAATCCTATCTCAGGCTGGATAAAGAAAAAATTTTGATTCGGAGCAATATCTATACACCGGACCATATTGTCGTTCAAGATATGAAACTGATACACAGCGTCGATGTTACAAAAGGCCTCAAGCCCGGTGGTTTAATTTTGATTAATTCAAGAAATCTCCCCGATGATATAGACTTTTTTTCAGGGTATCGGCTTGCTTTTGTCGATGCCGACCACATCGCAGCCAGCAACGGTCTTGGAACGCGCACCCATCCAATCATTAACACTGCCATGATCGGCGCTTTTGCGAAGGTTTTGGAAATGCCCCCGTTGGATATGATTGCAGCGGCTATTAAAAATGATATCCATATAAAGACGAAACAGAATGTGGCGGCAGCTCAGCAAGCCTATGAAGAAGTAAACCTTTATGGAATGGTAGAAAATAGTATCGCATCCTAACATTGCTAAAAAGCCTTGCATTCAGAAGGCCGAAATAATTTATCAGGGTAAAAAAAATGACAACCCAACCAAAACACGCTGAAAAAATATCATTGTTCATATCACGGTCAAACATCTCCACCGAAATAAATAAAACCGGAACATGGCGGTTTATGAGACCAAAATACAACGAGAAAACAGCACCGTGCAGTGCGGCCTGCCCTGCCGGTGAAGATATTGCACGTATTGAAATGCTTTCGAATCAAGGGCGATACCAGGATGCAGTTGAGACCATACTTCTTGAAAACCCTTTTCCTTCGGTATGCGGCCGCGTATGTTTTCATCCCTGTGAAACGGTCTGTAATCGCGCGCGGCTCGATGATCCGGTCGCCATACATGCTTTAGAACGTTTTATTGGCGATATGGCCATTAAGGATGAATTGACACTTAAATTGAAAAATTCCCCTGAAAATGGAAAAACCATATGTATTGTCGGTGCAGGCCCGTCAGGTCTGGCTGCCGGCTATTTTTTATCGCAGCTGGGATATTCGTGTGACATTTATGAAGCCCGGTCAGAACCCGGTGGTATCTTACGCTGGGGGATACCGCGATACCGGCTGCCGGATGACGTCGTTGCCTCTGAAATCGAACGGATTAAAAAGACGAGTGTAAACATAATTTGTAATACACCGGTGACTCAAAAATTTCTCCAAGACATCAAAAACCGTTACCATGCCTTTTTTATCGGATGCGGTCACGGCCGATCACTGAAAATGAATATCCCCGGTGAAAATATGGCCTTTGACGGCCTTGAATTTCTCAACCTTCTGCGTATGGGAAAAGTATCACCTTCAAATGGACCAGCAGCGGTTATCGGTGGCGGCAACACCGCTATTGACGTTGCCCGATCCCTTGTTCGATTGGGAACGACAACGACACTGGTATACCGCAGAAGAAAAAAGGACATGCCGGCATTTAAAGACGAAGTGGAAAAAGCCGATGAAGAAGGTGTCAGCATTATGGAGCTGTATTCCCCGCTTGAAATACATGAAGACGACGGTGAATATGTTTTATCCCTGCAGAGGATGAAAACCAGCGGCATGGAAACAGACCGCGGCCGAGCACGCGTCGTTCCGGACAGCCGAATCATGCAACACTTACGCGTCCGGAAAATTATTGTGGCCATAGGCGCAGAACCTTCAACCTTATGGCAGTTCCCCTCTCGCAAAAATGCCGAAACCCTGTGTTTCAGCCACTGTACATTTACGGCTTCTAAGCCACCGCTTCTGTTTGGCGGTGATCTGACCAACACCACAAAAAGTGTCACGGATGCCATCGCTTCAGGAAAACAGGCAGCCATGGCCCTTGATATTTTCTTTAAACAGGGAAGGCATGCCATTGCTGATTGTTTGAATTCCTGTCTTGTGGGAAACGGACCTGCCCTCTCAATGGAGTGTTATATGGGGGGAAATCGATTGATTAGAAATCCCCAAATCGTATCTAATGATGACATCAATCTCGATTATTTTTTCCGGATGCCTCGGGTTCAATCAGAATTACTTGATATCAGTAACCGATTGAATTCTTTCGATGAAATCGAATCAACGTTTTCCACCAACCAGGCCATGGAAGAAACCCGGCGCTGTTTCAACTGCGGCATCTGTAATGCTTGCGACAATTGCCGCATATTCTGCCCGGAAATTGCCGTAATTCTCCAAGGTGGCAAAAGGAAGATTAATCTTGATTACTGTAAAGGATGTGGAATCTGCGTTTTTGAATGCCCGCGCAGTGCCATGAGCCTGGAGGAGGAATTATGAAACTGGTTTTAGAAGGAAGCCACGCAGTTTCTGAAGCAGTAAGGCTGGCAAAAGTACAGGTGGTGTCCGCCTATCCCATTACTCCCCAGACCCATATCGTTGAGGCTTTATCAGAATATTGCTCCGACGGAACCATGAATGCCCGATTTTTATGTGTTGAAAGCGAACATTCGGCAATGGCTGCCGTTATCGGAGCTTCAAGTGCAGGTGTTCGAACCTTTACCGCCACTTCTTCTCAAGGTCTGGCATTGATGCACGAACTCTTGCACTGGACGTCAGCAGCCCGTCTACCCATTGTCATGGCTGAGGTAAACCGTGCCCTGGCGCCTGGATGGAATATATGGATGGACCAGACAGACAGCCTGGCCCAACGGGATACCGGTTGGATTCAGCTTTATTGTGAGGATGGCCAGGAGGTTTTTGACACCACACTTCAGGCCTATCGTTTGGCTGAAACTGTCAATCTGCCGGTGATGGTGGTTCTGGATGCGTTTTTTCTTTCCCATACCTTTGAGCCTGTGGATATACCTGATCAGGAATTGGTGGATCGTTTTCTGCCGCCGTTCTCACCTCGAATTGCGCTGGACACGTCGGATCCTTTTGCCATGGGCCAAATGGCACCGCCAAATGTTTACATGGAGATGCGACACGATATTCAAAAGGCCATGGAACAGGTTTCGGGCATCTTTACCAAAATAGAAGAAGAATTCACCCAAATATTCGGTAGGGCATACGGAATGGTGGAAAAAGTCTTTTGCGATGACGCCCAAATCATTATGATAACCACCGGGACGGCAGCAAGCACATGCCGTAAGGTTATCTTCGATCTTCGTTCTCAGGGAGAAAAAGTCGGAATGCTCAAGCTTAAAATGTTTCGACCGTTCCCAACAGATCTGATTCGAAAACATCTCGGTCATGTTCAAAAGATCGCCGTGATTGACAGGAATTTTTCTTTTGGCGCCAGTGGTATCTTTGCCCAGGAAATCAGAGCAGCACTGTGCAACAACCACGACCATCCTCCGGTATTCGGTTATATTACAGGACTCGGCGGGCGTGATGTAACGCCTGAAATTCTAACGGAAATTTACTGGAAGACAAAAAATTGCGATGCGCCAACAGATGAAAGCGTATGGGTGGGACTTGTGGATTGATGATTTATGATGGATGATCCTTTTTTGTAACTGTTTTGGTTTTTGAAACAAATTGACGCAAAAAGAGCCTCAGGTATGATTAAATTTTTGCTGGAAGCTGTTTGAGTGGATTAGGGATCGTTGTGAAAAAACCCTCCTCAATTCGAGGTCTTGAAGAATGTATTGTCTTAAACCGATAACCCTTATCAAAAGATAAGACCGGTTTTTTCATTAAGAGCCCTTATCCGCGAGTTCTTTCAGAAAAAATTTAATCATACCTGAGGCGAGCCTTTGCCACGAGTTTTATCCGCCTCCGGCGTGATCACTCGGTTTAAAAAAAAAATATCCATGGAGCGGCGATTTAGAAAAAACCCCGATCCCTCAAATAAACTGGAGAGTTCTAAATGATGACCCAATTCAAGATTCCAGATATGGACTATATGTATTCCGGGCATGTGGGATGTCCCGGATGCGGCGCAACCATTGCCATGCGGTTTGCACTAAAAGCTTTGGGAGAAAAAACCATGGTGGTGATCCCGGCCTGCTGCTGGGGGGTCATTGCAGGGCCTTACCCACAGTCATCGCTAAAAGTTCCGATACTTCAGACCGCCTTTGCAACAGCAGGTGCAACCGCCAGTGGTTTAAGGGCAGCGCTGGACATGAAGGGAGATTCAGAAACCACCGTTATGGCATGGGCCGGCGACGGCGGAACCTTTGATATCGGAATACAGGCACTCAGCGGTGCAGTAGAACGTAACGAGGATTTTATTTATGTGTGTTATGATAACGAGGCTTACATGAATACGGGTGTACAGCGCAGTTCTGCCACCCCTTTCGGCACGAGTACCACAACGACACCGGGTAAGGGATGGAAAAAAAGCCGTAAGAAAAATATGGTTGAAATACTTGCTGCTCACCGTATTCCTTATGCCGCCACAGCCAGTATTGCTTATCCGGAAGATATGATCCAAAAGTTTGATAAAGCCCGCCGGATGAAAGGCGGAACAAGATTTCTTCATGTTTTTGCCACCTGCCCCACAGGTTGGCGTATTCCATCTGAAATGTCCGTCAAAATCGCCCGACTCGCCGTTCAGTCCAATGTCTTTCCCTTATATGAAGTCGAAAACGGTGTTGACTATACCATCAACATCAAGGGAAATCGACCGGTAACGGATTATTTTAAGATCCAGGGCCGCTTTAAACATTTAACCGATGAAAATTTCGAACAGATCCAGAACATGGTGGATGAAGACTGGCAGCTTCTTTTGCGAAAAACATTACCTGTTACAAAGTGTTAATTTGTTGCAAGACAATCAATTTGACATTTTTCTCAACTTTTTGATAATGTTATGATTATCGAATTAAAATGTAATAGAGAGGATCCCGAGGAGTCGACATAGATGTATAAAAATTTTTTCGGCTTCAACGAAAGACCGTTCAAGCTCGTTCCGAACCCTGCTTATCTTTTTCTGAGCAGAAGTCACGAAGAGGCGCTGGCCCATCTTACCTATGCCGTTATCCAGGGTGAGGGTTTTATGGAGATCACGGGTGAAGTCGGGACCGGCAAAACAACACTCTGCCGGGCATTCCTCGAACATCTGGACAATGATACGAAAGTGGCGTATATTTTTAACCCAAACCTTGACTCCTTAGAGCTGCTAAAAGCCATTAATGATGAATTTGGTATCCCATCGGATGCAGATAACGCCAAAGACTTAATCGACACTTTAAACGCCTTTCTTATCGAGCAAAAAACCCGGAGGAAAAATACGGTTCTCCTTATCGACGAAGCTCAGAATCTGACAAATGAGGTTTTGGAACTATTGCGGTTGCTCTCCAATCTTGAGACCGTTAACCATAAGCTTTTACATATCATTTTAGTGGGACAGCCGGAATTGAAGGAAAAACTCGATTCCCATGAACTCAGACAATTGAAACAAAGAATATCTTTGAGTTGCCGGCTGATGCCTTTGAGCTTTAAAGACGTTCAGAATTATATTCAACATCGTATCCATGTCGCCTCCGGGAAACCGGGAATCCAATTTGCCGATGCCGCATATCGCTCTATTTATAACTATTCACAGGGTATCCCTCGACTCATCAACATCGTCTGCGACCGGGCGCTTCTGACTGCATTCGGCCTTGACCAAAAGGAAATTACACAGAAAATCGTCAGGGAATCCATCAAGGAACTGACCGGTAGGAATGATATTAATAAAAACAGCTTTAAGAAACGGAAAAAAGCAATTCTATTTATTTCTATCTTGTCTTTAACTATCTCTATGATTATTTACTACCATCCCGAATTATTTAGGGCAAATACGATTTTCAATTCACCTGAAATAAAAAAACTCAATACACTTCATTCAAATAGCGCAAAAAAACCGGTTCAAGTTGTTACAGTATCTGAGCCAGACAAAGGGGTTCCCGCCGCTACTGCACCTGAGTCAAAAAAAGTGGTTCCAACCGCCACTGCACCTGAGTCAACAAAGCCGGATCCCGCCGTTACTACTCCTATTAAAAAAGAACCGGTTCAGGTTGTTACAGCATCTGGGTCAAAAAATATTGATGCACAGAAAGTAAAAACACTTAAAGCTGTTGTAGAACCCATTACAGTCCCTTTTCGAAATTTGGGGAATCTTCTGAAAACAATGAATAGACTCTCTTCGCGACATATGGCCATTAAGGTGGCATTAAATTTATGGAATATTGAACCCGAAATAAAACCTAACATAGATACCATTGATGATGATCAGGCTTTTTTTAGACGTGTCTCAAAGGAAAACAATCTTTTGATACGCCGAATCACAGGAAATTTAAATGTCATAAAAAAATTAAACCTGCCGGTTGTTTTAGCCGTTCATTTGAATAAAGGCATTCCTCCTGTATATCTTGCGCTCATTAAAATAGATGCCCGAAAAATTACGCTCAGAGGAGGAAAACAGGATATTTCAATGGAGTTGTCACCGGCTGAGCTAGAATCTTATTGGTCAGGCGTGGCATACATTCTATGGAAAAATTTCCTCTCATTAAAAGGTACCATTCCAATAAATTGTCCGAAGGATTCCATAACAACCCTCAAAATGCTCTTGCGGAATATTGGATTTAAAGAGGTTGAAATAGGCCCATTTTACGACGATAAAACCCGGCAGGCGGTCAAAGAAATCCAAAAAAAATACGGCTTATATATTGATGGCACGGTAGGTTCTACAACCAAAATTGCCCTTTATAATGAAAAAAAGGTTTTCAAACAACCCCATATTGTCAATGACGTCAATTCGTTTGTTCGATGATTTTTTCTTTGTCTTCAAGTTGACAACGAACAAGGGGGACAGATTTTATTTCGTGACAAACATATTTTCCTTAAGGGTTTACAAAAGGTATTTAAAAATTGAGCTCCATTTTAAAGGCACTAAGAAAGCTTGAAAATCAAGCTGCAGATAAAAACCATGTTCGATTTCGGCGGCCAAAAACCCAGATGCCAATCGGCGGCGACCATAAGCAGATAAATGATCATCCGCGTTTAAAAAAACGCCATGTCATTATTTTCGCCGGGTTTGTCTTTGCTGTGGGCGCAGGGTTGATCCTTAGCCAGAAACTTTACGAAAAAAAACCACAATTTATAACAAAAAAAGAAGATATACTCCAAAAACCTTTCCGTCTTCCTGAAAAAGCGGCCATGCCGGATAAGAAAACGATACTCCAGAAATTCGTCCGCCCTCTTGAAAAAAAAGCGGCCATACCGGATAAAAGGGCCATCCTGCAGAAACCCGCACGTCTGCCTCAAAAGAAGGTGGCCATGCCGGATAAAAAGGCCATCCTGCAGAAACCCGCACGTCTGCCTCAAAAGAAGGTGGCCATGCCGGATAAAAAGGCCATCCTGCAGAAACCCGCACGTCTGCCTCAAAAGAAGGTGGCCATGCCGGATAGGGTTCAAAAAGAATTGTCTTCCCGAAAGGATGTAAAAAAATTCGAACCGATTACAAAAGCAAAAAAAACGGTTCCCGCGTCTGCTCAGAAGTCTCGGGGAAATACTGCCGTTTTTTTTAACAAAAAGACATCGCCATCGAAACAGGTTCGAAAAGAGACAGTTGCTGTAAAACCCAGCGAAAAACCCGAACAAAATACAAAAGCCGATCGGTTTGAATCAATGCCGGTTAAGCGATCCAATCAAACCAAGATCGAAGTTCAGGCAATTGCCTGGTCCAACGATCCGAAAAGTCGCCTCGCTGTAATTAATGGTCTTATTTTGAGGGAAAGAGAATCTATTGACAATGTCATTGTGATGCATATAGGAAAGGATGCAGTTATTTTTAAAAAAGGAAGCGAGGAATGGAAACAAATGTTTGGGTTTTAATTATTTCCATTGCCGCAGCTGAATCGCCCTAAAACGCGGTATGATTTTTCTCCTGAATTGATATTTTCGTTTAACATAATAACATACTGAACAAAGGAGTCCTTAATGAGTAACGAACAATTTTTCTTTACATCAGAATCGGTTGCCGAAGGCCATCCTGACAAGGTTGCCGACGCCATATCAGATTCCGTACTCGACGCTATTATGGAAAAAGATAAAAAATGCAGGGTTGCCTGTGAAACCCTTGTCACAACCGGTCTGGCTTTTATCGCCGGAGAAATTACTACCGAATGTTATGTTGATATGCCCGAGATTGTAAGGGGTACTATTCGCGAAATCGGATACCATTCTTCGCAAATGGGTTTTGACTGGCAGACCTGCTCGGTCATTACCAGCATTGATCATCAATCACCGGATATCGCTCAGGGAGTCAATATCGGTGAAGGTCTTTTCAAGGACCAGGGGGCCGGCGACCAGGGACTTATGTTTGGATTTGCCTCGGATGAGACACCCGAGCTGATGCCCATGCCTATTGTATATGCTCACAAGCTGTGCCAACGCCTTGCCACGGTTCGTAAAAACGGTGCCCTTGATTTTCTGCGACCGGACGGCAAATCTCAGGTTACCATAGAATACCAAAACGGGACTCCCAAACGCGTTGATACCGTTGTCATCGCTGCCCAGCACAAACCGGATGTTTCTTACGAAGACCTGAAAGAGGCAATCATTGAAGAAGTCATTAAAAAAGTGATCCCGAAAAAGTACACAGACGGCGATACCAGGTATTTTATCAACGCCACAGGCAAGTTTATTATCGGCGGTCCCATGGGAGACTGCGGCCTGACCGGGCGAAAGATTATCGTAGATACATATGGGGGTCAAGGAAGCCACGGCGGCGGATGTTTTTCCGGTAAAGACCCTTCCAAAGTTGATCGGAGTGCCTCATATATGGCTCGACATATCGCAAAAAATGTTGTCGCCGCCGGTCTTGCAAAAAAATGTGAGATTCAGATCGCCTATGCCATTGGTGTTGCACATCCTGTTTCTGTAATGGTCGATCTCATGGGTACCGGTGTCGTACCTAAGCACCAGGTTGAAAAAGCAGTCCTTGATGTATTTGATTTAAGACCGGCCGCCATCATCGAATATCTTGATCTTTTGCGTCCCATCTATCAAAAGACCTCGGCTTACGGCCATTTTGGAAGAAATGAGCCTGAATTTACCTGGGAAAAGACGAATATGGCAGATATTTTAAAGGAAAAAGCGGGTCTTTAATAGGCATAATTGATTGCCCATTGAAGATTGGTAGCAGTCAAAAACGAATGCGCAGTACCAAAAACAACTCAAAAGGGGAAAAGGGTTAATGAATTACGATATTAAAGATATAAAATTGGCAAAAAACGGTTTGCTTCGGATCGAATGGGCAAATCAAAGTATGCAAGTACTCAACAACATTAAAAACAGGTTTGCAAAAGAGAAGCCCTTAAAAGGCGTAACCATCGCTGCCTGCCTTCATGTGACCACCGAAACCGCTTCCCTGATGCAAACATTAAAGGCAGGGGGCGCCAAAATTACGCTCTGCGCTTCCAACCCGCTGAGTACTCAGGACGATGTAGCGGCGTCACTGGTAAAACATGACAAAATATCTGTTTTTGCCATCAAGGGCGAAGACAATAAGACATATTACAAGCACATTCATTCAGCCCTGGACATCAAACCTCAATATACAATGGATGACGGTGCGGATCTGGTTTCCACCATTCACTCCGAACGCCAGGAGCTCATCGAAAATGTGCGAGGCGGTACTGAAGAAACGACCACCGGTATCATCCGACTTAAAAGTATGGCCGCAGATGGTGTTTTACAATACCCCATCATCGCCGTAAATGATGCCAAGACCAAACATTTCTTTGATAACCGCTACGGCACCGGTCAGAGCACAATGGACGGAATTATTCGAGCCACAAACCGTCTTATTGCCGGATCTAACTTTGTCGTTTGCGGGTATGGATGGTGCGGCAAAGGTCTTGCCCTGAGGGCACGGGGGATGGGAGCCAATGTCATTGTTACCGAGGTTGATCCCACCGCCGCACTTGAAGCGGTCATGGACGGGTTCACCGCGATGCCCATCCGTCAGGCAGCGCGAATAGGTGATTTTTTCTGCACGGTCACAGGCAACATTAATGTCATACGAAAAGAACACTTCCAAATCATGAAAGACGGGGCCATTGTCGCCAATTCCGGTCATTTCAACGTGGAACTCGATCTTGACGGGCTTGGATCCATAGCAAAATCCCGAAGAACAATTCGACCTTTCGTTGAAGAATATGTTCTTGAAAATGATAAATGCATTAATGTGTTAGGTGATGGCAGATTGATAAATCTTGCAGCTGCCGAAGGGCATCCGTCAAGCGTAATGGATATGAGTTTCGCCAATCAGGCCTTGAGTGTCGAATATATGGTGAACAGCAAAAAAGGCCTTGAAAATACTGTTTATCCCGTTCCCGAAGAGATAGACAAGGCCATTGCAAAAGAAAAATTGAAATCAATGAACGTTAAAATCGACAGGCTCACCCCTGAACAAAAACAATATCTGGCATCATGGAGTTTTGGAACATAGTACTCTCATTCATCATCGTATTTAAGGCTACGTGTGGATAAACGTCTACTTTTGATGTGTTCCCTTTAACAGCTCAACCGCCTTTTTCAGATACATGGCGGAAGTCGCATCGTCACCTCTTAAGCCGTGTACCAAACTGAGCCCCACATAAGCGGGTGAATAATTCGGATCAAGTTCCTTTGCTCGATTGAACTCTCGAAAGGCATCATCAATTTTACCTGCTTTTAAGAGTGTGTTACCATTTTTAACATGGTGAACAGGTGTATCGAGCCATGGCTTCGATTCCATGGCCGTTGGGACACATGCGCATATAAAAAATAGGCACAAAACTGCAAAAAAAACGTATGTTTCTTTTAATTTCATGATTCCTCCAGTTAAGACCGCATCTTTTATGAACCTTAGTGGTTCAGGGACAAGGCATCTTAATCATATGTATGATATTGACAATAACATTTTTTTAATAATTTTTCCCATCATAATTACGGGCTAGTCAATCACAATAATAACACGGCATTTTTTCATAAAATAAAGGCTTTCCGAAGTACTTCTGAGCTTTGAAGCATCTGCATTACTGATGACAATTTCAGAACAACCCGGTTCCAATGTCCTCAACCCTTTAACCACCAAAGGATGATCTGAAACCCTCTGGTTATCCAGAACTTCCTTTAGATTCCGAGCATATCCGCTCATACCCTGCTGAACGGCATATTCTCTGCTGACAAAAGCAGAACCATAAACTTCCTGATTGTTTTCATCCAGTATTCTTGGAACCATTACAGGCCTGATCCCAAGTCCCTTGGCATCGACCACAAGTCCTGTAAAAACCGGTGACGATGTTTTATTCATCGTCTTAAGCGTGATTGAGTCAAGGGGCTTGATGTCTTTCGGAAGTACAAGTTGGGCAAATCCTCCGCGAAGATTCATTTCCATTATTATTTTTACCGTCCCGTCTGTCAGATATTCTTTTTTGACCACTTTTGCATTTTTTACCATATTCTCAATTTTCGATATAATGGCAGGGTGTTGAATTGCATAACCTCCAACAACAGTCGTGCCGCTAATCCTTAGCTCTTTTATAATTTCTAGGATTACGCGAAAAGCATTAAGCTTTGCATCTGTCAGCGCCACGGTTCGAGCATTGGAATCTTTAGACATTTTTGCTGGAGGAATACCGATTCCTTTGGCCTGGACGACCCCCCTGCTCCAATTGATACTCCCATTTTCCTTTAGTTCAATAACTTCTTTAGAATTATCAGTAGATCCAAAGACAGAAAACGTCAGCAAAAACACGAGAGTCGGCACAAAAAACAACTGTTTTCTCATATAAACTCCTTGGTACATTCTCTTATTGATAAATATATTATTTTCAATATTCGATATTATTTGAGTCGAGCAGAAAGCTTTTATATTCCCCAATTAACGATCGTGCTTCCTTTTCCGTCGATATCTTCTTGATGGATTCACGAAACCTGCTGCCGTAACGCAACCCTTTGACAAACCATCCCAGATGACTTCGCATCATTCGACAGGCCCGTTTCTCTCCAAAGCATTCTATGGAAGTATTAAGATACGTCGTCATCGCATCAAAACGTTCGAAAAGATCCGGGGGCATTCTTTCTTTACCATTCATCAGAGATATCACCTGGGAAAATAACCATGGATTTCCAATGGCTGCCCGACCGATCATTACCGCATCACAACCCGTTTCCTTTTGCATGGTTAATACATCTTCCGGCATTACAACATCTCCGTTGCCGATCACAGGGATGGACACGCAATTTTTTATAGCCGCAATTAAAGACCAGTCGGCGATGCCCCCAAATCCTTGAGTCGCCAGACGTGGATGCACGGCGATGCCGTCCACTCCGCTTGCCTCTGCAACTTTAGCGATGGCAAAAGCCTCACACCCGGATTTATCCCAGCCCGCTCTCATTTTAACGGTAAGGGGAATGCTTATGGCTTTTCGGACAGCCAGGAAAATTTTTTCAGCCTTATCGGCTGCCTTCATTAAAGCGGCCCCTGATCCGGTTTTCAACACCTTTTTTACAGCACAACCAAGATTGATATCAAGAATGTCGGCACCCGAGTCCTCAACCATTACTGCTGCTTCAGCCATTATAGAGGGATCTGAGCCGAATATCTGAACCGATAACGGTTTTTCCTCGATCCGGCTATTGAGCATTTCATGTGTTTTGAGGGATCTGTGAACCAGCCCGTTGGCACTGATCATTTCTGAACAGACCAGGCCACACCCGGAAGCCTTTGCCAACAGTCGAAACGGCAAATGAGTGATACCGGCAAGCGGGGCTAAAATCGTTATATTGTCAAGAACAACTGAACCAATTTTCATATCTTTTTACGAATTTTATTTTTTAATGTGGCTTTAGTTGGATTGGCATAGCAAAACAGGCAGTTATGATAACATGGATGCATGTGATACGATCCGATATCCACTGAAATCATACATCCGCACCCCTTTGACGACCGCTGGCCCGTATCCTTTTTAAAGCTGAGGTTTCCACCAAACATTTTTACAAAAAGATCATTTGGAATACACGAGCTTTTCCTGATGTTCGAACCTGAAGGCAGCGCATTCAGAACTTCCTTTTCACAGCACGTATACAGATCAATTTTTTTTTCTGAAAGTTTTTTTTCCATTTCAAGAAGAACTTCTATCTTTTCCGACAGAATTGGATCGATAAAAGAAAATCCGGGTATTGATTTTATACGTTTTTTTATCTTGGCATAATGATCCATGAAGCTGGTAATACACCGTGAAACACCACATTGTGATGCCCATGCGGCAATTCTGGCAAAATCATGAAGGGTGTCTTTGACGATCTTTTCTTCATAGGTATAAAAACAGATCGGATCGAATCTCCAGTTTATCGTTTTCGAATCGAAGTTTCGGCTAAGATCTCGAAGTTGAACAAGTCTTTGTTTTAAAGAAGGCACTCGAGGTTCAAGTAACGGAATATTTGAATTTATGGTAAAGTTAAAAAAAAGATTGTATCCCTTTTTCAAAAGCGTCTCGCCGAACCCCCCTTTAATAAAAGGAGCGAAATTTTTTGACCAGAATACAATGGTATGTATTTGTTCCGGCGTTGCAGGCACGATGAACTTGCGCCGGTTATATGGATTGGTCACTTCAAATCGCCCTTTTTTGATCTGTTCCATGAACCAATCCATGTAAAAGGCAGGAATATCGGTGCGTCTTGAGGCTGAGATAACGGTTTGATTTGAGTGCTTCATAACCCCAAAATCAACTTCACGATTATTTTTTCTTAAGATCAGCTAAAGATATCACTTTTTGATTACCTGGTTTTCCAGGTGTTGCTTTTTCTTTTTCATCCGGTTCGGTCTCTTTGGGGCAAACCACCTTTTCAAGACGTATTTTTTTTCCTTCCATGGTAAATTCCTGGCCGTTAATATAAATATCACGCAGTATCCAGTTAACCACTTGAAGGGGAAATTGCAGCAGCAAAAGTTTAACATGATACCAGTCTCTTTTGATATCCGGAGAGATGCCCTCTATTCTGGCAAATGATATCGGCTGGTTCTCAAAGTAAATGATTACGACATCGTTTTCTTTGGTCATTATTCTATTGTCCTATCGAAAAAGCATATTGTTTCAAAATATGCTCAAGATAATTTCGAAAACAAAAAAAACTGTAACACTTTGGCCTTTTGAAAATATTGTCGCTTCAAGTATAATTAGATTTTGGGCTGCAAGAACTCATGAATAAGGGCGCGTAATGAAAGAACCTGCCCGGGTTATTAATTAAGATCTATGCTTTAACAGAGGATTTCATCCATAAATTTAAACCGCTTATGGTTCTTTCAAAACGATCCCTAATCCACTCAGACAGCTTCCAGCCCAAAATCTAATTATACTTGAAGCTCCTTTGAAATCGATTTGTTTCAAAGGACTAACGTATTACGAAAAATTAAGTACATGACTTTCGCATGTGATCAGCCTGATGATCTCGTAATATGTTTTATAACCGTAAAAAACCTTGTTTGGCAATGCTTATTTCCTTTAAATGAATAATTATTCATTATATATATTGAGGTTAATAATACTGCAAAAAATTATTCATTTAATTTTCAACACACATCTACATCAATATAATATCCTGATTATATAATATTTATAACCCTTATTGGGATGCTATAAATTCTTTGTTTTTTTCTTGACATATAAAGAGATGTTCTGTTAAATTTATGAATGGTCATTCATCGTGTTGGAGTTCATTCTTTAATCCTTACAGGAGGCTATCATGGTTAGAAAAATCAGGCAGGCAGCGGTCATTGGCTCTGGTGTCATGGGCGGAGGCATCGCTGCCCTATTGGCCGGGGCCGGCATAAAGACATTTTTGCTGGATATCGTTCCTTTTGATCTAAAAGAAGACGAAAGAGATGACCCGGTTGCCAGAAATCGAATCGCGAAAGCCGGTTTGGATGCAGTTTTGATGTCGAACCCATCACTTCTGATGCAGAAAAAAGATGTCGATCGCATCACCATCGGCAATTTGGAAGACGATTTTGACAGAATTTCAGACTGCGACTGGATTGTAGAAGTGGTTGTGGAAAATCTGAAAATTAAACAGGATCTTTTCAAGCGAATTGAAACAAAAAGAAAGCCCAACGCCATCGTTTCTTCCAATACCTCCGGGCTGCCGCTAAAAGCCATGTCCAAAGGCCTCAACCTCGATTTTAAACAGCATTTTTTGGGCACACATTTTTTTAATCCAGTAAGATATATGCATCTTCTGGAAATCATAGCAGGAGAAGAAACACTACCTGAAGTTCTTGAATTCATGTCTGATTTTGGAGAACGGATTCTCGGCAAAGGCATTGTATGGGCCAAGGACACCCCTAATTTTGTCGGAAACAGGATCGGTGTTCAGGGAATTGTCAAATCCATGCAGCTCTTTTCCGTGAAAGGGTATTACAATACCTCCGTCAGTGATATACTCGACGCCACCGGTTTGACCAAAGGCGGTCTTTACGGCCACTTCGCCAGCAAAGAGGATATC
>Ga0210085_1000056_pt1 | contig 49429 bp, 43 predicted proteins | sample China_Galinas_PW_5_FD_184866 | JGI IMG/M metagenome (GOLD analysis project Ga0210085, IMG submission 184866) | Wetland microbial communities from San Francisco Bay, California, USA, that impact long-term carbon sequestration - China_Galinas_PWC_D1... | ecosystem: Environmental > Aquatic > Marine...
GTCAGACTACGAAATGGTAAGGCGGTACGCTCATCTGTCCGCCGAGCACTTGGCGCACTACGCGCACAATCTGAGCCGGGGCCGGGAAACTAGCACAAATCTAGCACAGCCCCCAATCAGGCAAGAAGAAAGCGGTTCAACCAAGGCTGTAACCGCTTGAAAAACAACACTTAAATGGCGCGCCCGGAGAGATTCGAACTCCCTACCACCTGGTTCGTAGTCACAGATTCGATATTTCTGCCCAGTCCGCTTCCTTTCCACACAATGCGATAATCCTCTTTCGAACATACCGTTAGAGTGCTACGCTTTGCGACAAGGGTACACCCTGTTTCGATTCCGCATGGTTGCTCATTGGTTGCTCAAATTCGAGCGAGCAACCTGGTTGCTCAGGGGGCGGACGCTATGAAACTCACGAAACGCACGGTTGACGCGCTTTCCTACCAAGGGGAAGGGAACGCGGCCTTCTACGTTTGGGATTCGGAGCTCAAAGGGTTTGGGTTGAGGATCTACCCGAGCGGTCGAAAAGCCTTCGTTGTGACCTACCGGACCGGCGGCGGACGCAAGCGTTTTTACACCTTGGGGACTTACGGGCGGGACTTGACCGCCGATCAAGCCCGGCGGCGGGCATTGGAAGCGTTGGCGGACGTGGCCCGCGGTGCCGATCTTAGCGGGCGGAAGGCTCAGGAGCGCCAAGGCGAAACCGTTTCCGAGCTGTGCGCTGCCTATCTGGAGCGTTACGCTAAACAGCGTAAGAAGACCTGGACGGATGACGAGCGGCGAATCGACAAGCGAATACTTCCCCGTTGGGGAACCTTCAAGGCAAAGGCGATAACCCGCGCGGACGTTGCGGCGCTGCATAACGAGATCGGCACCAAGGAAGGCAAGCGGTATGAGGCAAACCGGGTGCGCGAGTTGCTTTCAAAAATGTTCGAGCTTGGCCGGGATTGGGGATTCTTGCCCGAGGATCACCCGAACCCGGCCCATCGCATAGAGGATTTCAAGGAAGAGAAACGGGACCGCTGGATTACCCCGGAAGAGCTGCCGCGTTTGGCCCAAGCGATCAACGAAGAGCCGAACCAAAGCGCTCGCTTCGCCCTGTGGCTTTACTTGCTGACCGGCGCCCGGAAATCTGAGTTGCTGGCGGCACGTTGGGAAGACGTGAGTATCGAACGGGCGGAGCTTCGTCTACCGGATACCAAGGCTGGACGAACCCACTACATACCCCTGAGCGGCCCGGCCCTGGCGCTGCTGAATGATATCCCCCGCGAAGACGGCAACCCCTATCTACTGCCCGGCAAGCTGCCCGGCGCCCACCTGGTGAACATTGACAAGCCTTGGCAACGTGTCCGCAAGGTGGCCGGCGTGGCGGATGTTCGGCTTCATGACCTACGGCGGACCGTGGGAAGCTGGCTCGCCCAAGCCGGCAATTCGCTCCACCTGATCGGGCGGGTTCTCAATCACTCGAACGCGAGCACCACCCAGGTTTACGCTCGATTCGGCGAAGATCATGTTCGAGCGGCCTTGGAACAGCACGGTGCCCGGATTATGGGGGCAGCCGGATTCGCGCCCGCAGCGGACGTGTTGGACATCACGAAGGGAGCGGCGAAATGAAGAGTAAGGAGTAAATACGGCGCTGGCGTATCGACCGGAAGCGCAAACGTAAGTAACCAATAATCCACCGCTCGTAATAGGAGGTTAAGAAGCAATGCTGTTCTATCAGAAAGCTGTTTCCGTGTTTGTTGTCTCTTTTGCTTTGGTTGTTTCCCTTTCTCTCTCCGGATGCTCTGATCCGGAAGCATCGGCACGAAAGCTCTATAACGAGGCTATGACGCTTCAGCGAGAAGGGCAGGCAGGTGAAGCGTTAGTCAAGTACAAACAATTAGTTGAGAAATACCCGGAAACACAAACCGCGGTTGAGGCAAACAAAGTTCTTTTGGAATTTAAAGCAACCGCCAAAATTTTGCGTCCTGCGCTTGAAGGCGCTTTACAGGTAATGGCCATAGATACTGGCCGTTTTCCAACCACGAAGGAAGGATTACAGGCACTTGTGGAGAAGCCTGCCAGTCTAAAGGGTTGGCACGGGCCATACCTAAGAGTGAAAATCTCAGAAACACCGCAAGAAGTAGTGAAGCGATATACGGATCTGTTCGAGTATCAAGGTCCTGACAGTGGTGGATTAACCGAAGGCTTTTCGTTAATAGAGAAGCCTTGATATTCGCGGGCAATTAGCAAGAGTTCCACCATCGGTCTACGATGACTTAACCGGACCTAGGGTAGCTCCCGAAAAGGCGGCCCCTTCACCGCTCTGGCACGGTCCCACCTTGAAGGTTGCGCGTGAAGGTGCGCACCATGCCCAACATCGGCACCCCCTTTGAGCGGCGCCCGAAGTATATCCCGGCGGCTGTCTGGCGGTTCTACCGCCAACTGGAAGACCGCGACAGCTTGAGAACGCGCGACCATGCGTTGATTACACGCCTGTTCGGTCCGGATATGGAGCTCACCTGGCGGAATCTTGCCCGCCACGTTGAAACCAAGAACCCCGAGCACATAGACATTTCGCCTTACCGCGTCCGCAACTATGTCCAGATTGCAGAGGATCTAGACTGTACCGAGCGAGAAGCTATCGCGGAACAAGACTGGCGGCACCTGTTCCAGTTGCTGATGGACCTGCGGCTAAGCTTCGATGCCAGCGCCCGTGACGCGATGAAGCGTGCCGAAGAACTCTTAGGCGAGATCGGCGACACCGCCGAGCGCCTGGCGGAGCTTATCTGCGAGTATGGAGAACTCAGAACGAAGCACGAATTCTCTGCCCCGGAGGAGTTCTCGATTCTTTCTGAATGGCTTCGCGCCACAACCCGCGAAGACGAGCCAAGCCGTTATGATCCAGCGCCGGCTGACATGATCGAAGCACTAGGCTTTGCGGCTTGGTACCACGAACTGGAATGCCACAACGAGACCGCGACGCATGTGCACGACCGCAAGTATTCGTACATTACCGCTTGGATTCGGCACTTCGACGCCCTTTGGCGCCGATGGCAAGAGGAAATGGCGGCCCGCTTCGTAATCGGAGACACCGACCTTGCCCGCATTGCGTCCGTGGTACTTCGAATCGATGTGAGCCGTGAAGCCGTTTCCCGCGCTCGCTCTCGCGCCAAAGACTGAGCGGAACTATTCGACCTTGAATCCCCCCGCTATAGTTCCGGCAGCACCTTCATAAAGGCTGTAGCGTTTGCCCTGCATCGAAATCAACCGCAGAGGCAAGTAAGTTGACGGCTAACAACGTATCCCCCCAGCATCCGGCGACCGTGCTATTGAACGAGCGCCAAGCGGCAGCTTACCTCAATCTCTCACACCGGACCCTACAAGCCTGGCGCTACAAGGGCGGCGGACCTGTCTTCACAAAGGCTGGCGCGGCTGTTCGTTATCGTCCGGTGGACTTGGAAGACTGGTTAAGGCAACAAACCCGAGCGAGCACGAGCGACCCAGGCCCGGCGGCAGCGTGAAGGGGCGAACCATGCCCCACACACAAGAAACCCGGCGCGGCGGCCGGGCGGAAGGCAAGAGGTTGCCTCCGCATTCTAGCCCTATCCCGACAGCCGACGAAACTCGCCGAGCGGAAGCCGAACGGTTCCTGATGGCGCTGGATGAAGAGGCGGAAACGTTCTGCTTCCAGACCTTCGACGACAGCGGTAAACGCGGCGACTTGGCGCGGACCCTTCACGGCACCCTTGCGGTGCTGTGGCCCCGTCTAGAGGCACTGAATATTGCCGGCGCTGGCGTCTTCGTCACTGTCAACGAGGTTCCACCCAGCGCCCCGAGGACGGCGGCGAATGTCTGCCGCGTGCGGGCGTGCTTTGCGGACTTCGACCCGCCGAAAACGGCGGCACCGCCGGCAACCTACCCGCTGGCGCCCGTGCTCGAAGTCGAATCATCGCCCGGCAAGCGGCATGCCTACTGGACCGTTGACGGTCTCGAACGCGACGCCTTCGAAGCGCAGCAACGCGGCATCATCGCGGCGCTTGGTTCGGACCCGGCTCCTATCGACCTGCCGCGCGTGATGCGCCTGCCCGGCTTCCGGCACATGAAAGAGCCGGCGCGGCCCGCTTTGGTACGCATCGTCTCGACCGACGAGCGGATACCGTACAAGCCCGAGGACCTGCAGCGCGCGTTCCCACCTGCCGCGCGCAAGGCTGGCGGAGAGAGGCCGGACCTGGGCGGCGACCCCATCGCCCAAGCCCTCAATACCCGCGGCTTGATATTGAAACCCAAGGCCGACGGCGGATGGTTCATAACCTGCCCGTGGGAAAACGAGCACACGACACCGAGCACACCGACGGCGACCGTCTACTATCCGCCCCATACCGGCGGATACGCCGGCGCGGCATTCAAATGCCAGCATGGACACTGCCAGGACCGCACAGCGGCCGACCTGCGGCAATGGTTGGACCTCAGACCGGGCAGCGGCGAGAAATCTCCCGACCCCGAGCCCCTACCGGCGCGCGGCGACATAGGAGAGGCGGCGTCTTTCCCCCTCGACCTGCTGCCCCCGGCGCTGCGCACGGCGACTACCGAGGTTGCCCGTTTCACAAAGGTCGATCCAGCGGCCCCGGCGCTTGTTGGGTTGGCTGCGCTTGGGGTTGCTATCGGAAAACGCGCGTTGGTTGTAGAACGCGAAGGGCTGACTCACCACCCGGCGTTGTTCTTCGTCGGCATCGCCGGGAGCGGCGAGCGCAAGAGCCCCGTCTTCCGGGCGATGACCCAGGCCCTAGAGGACTGGACCGAGAGTCAGGTTCCGGCGTGGGAAGAAGCGAAACGAAAGGCGAGCGCCCGCAACGCTGCCGTTGACGCGGCAATATCCAAAGCAAAGAGCACGGCGAAAAAAAGCGGCGACATACACGAGAGCGCCCGAGAGATTGCGGACCTCGAAGCCGAGCGCTTGCCGTCGCCCCCCTATCCGCGGTTGTTCACTTCGGACGCTACCGAGCAACGCCTGTTCCAACTGATGCACGACCGCGGCGGCGCCTTTGCCGTGCTGTCCGGCGAAGGGCGGCCCGTCTTCGATGCCATCATGGGCAAATACAGCGGCGACGGGCGAACGGGTGACGCCCTTTACCTAGCGGGAATCAGCGGCGACACGATCACCCGCGACCGCGTGGGCGGCGAGGGCGGACCCGAAGAGCGAGTTATCCGGCAGCCGTGTCTGACCGTCTGCATCATGGTTCAACCGGACAAGTACCTAGAAGCGGCGACCCACCCCGCGCTGCAAGCGTCTGGCGCCGTGGGGCGGATCTGGCCCGTCTGGCTGCCGGTAATGGTCGGCAAGCAACATGAGGGCGAGGACGAGCCTGGATTATCGTCTGAGTTACTGGCCCCCTACAATGCCCTGCTGTGGCGCCTGCTGGAGCACGACCCCCCCGAGGACCGTGATGGTTGTCCCCGACCCCACCTTGCCCGACTGTCACCCGAGGCAGCCAAGGCCCGCCGCATCTTCCACAATGCCGTTCAGGACACGATGGCGGACGGCGGCGACCTGGAAGACTGCCGGAAGGTTGCGGCGAAGGCTGTTTCCCAAACGGTCAAGCTCGCCCTGTGCCTGCACTTTGCCGGGAACCCCGATGCCCTGATCGACCCCGGAAGCGTAATCACAAGACAGACGTGGGCGCGGGCGCAAGCATTGGGCACGTGGTTTCTCACCGAAGCCGTGCGGGTTCAGCGCCTAGCCGAAGAAGACCCCACTCTAGAGGCGGCCCGGCGCGTCTTGGGCTGGCTGGAACGCGAGCCGCGCGAGACGTTGAACGGCAGAACGTTACAGCAGCACGGCCCGCGGCCCAGGCCCAAGGCCCGCGAAGCCGGCGCGGTTCTCGATTTGCTGGCCGATCACGGTTACTTGCGCGAAGAGACGCCACCCGGAGCACGGAAGCCCGTTTACCGCCTGCATCCTGCCGTTTGTAGCCAAAGTAGCCGTTGTAGCCGGGGGTAGCCGTGAAAAGTGAAAACGGTTTTCAACCGGGTACCCTGGCTACACTGGCTACATTGGCTACACAGACGCTCGCCTCGCCTGCCGACGAGCCCATAGTGCCCGATGCTCAGTCCGTGGGGGCGAAACCCTATCCCCAATATCCCCAATATCCCCAAAACTCGAATATTGGGGATTGTGGGGATATTGGGGATAGAGATCGTGCCCCACACTTGGCCGTCGCTCCCGATGCTCCGATAGTCCCAGCACTCACCTCCGAGGACCACGAGGCCATCGCCGAGGCCATCGCAGAGCGCGCAGCCGTCCGCGAGTATGACGGCGGCGAACATAGGGATGTTGCCGAGCGGAATGCCCGCGCCTCCATGAGAGCCTTTCGCTACCGGCTGACCGATAAGCCCCGTTCATGGCTGGTACTGATCGCCCCCAGTTGCGATTTAACAGAGGCACGCCGCCACCTGGCGCTTCGCTTCGGCGAGCGGCTGCTGGATGTGGTCGAGCACCGGCCCGGGATGGTCCGCGCATGATCGTTGCAAGCATCCACGGCAGAGCCGCTCGCGACGGCGAGCTGCGCCAGTCCAAGAGCGGCAAGTCCTGGTGCCGAGTCAGCGTTGCCTGCGAAGCTGGGACCGACAGGCAGAGCGGCGAGACCTTGACTCAATGGGTGAGCGTGGTCGGCTTCGGACGCCAGGCCGAAGACCTGGCCCGAGCCGAGAAGGGACAGACCGTCTCGGCAATAGGAAGGCTTGAGGTGTCCAAGTGGGCCGGGCAGGACGGCGAACAGCGCGAAGGTCTTCAGCTGATTGCCGATAGCGTCCTGACTCTGCGGAGCGCTCGCCCTGGTGGTCGGCGACCAAAGGGCAGCGGAGACCGAGACGATTATTCGGGTAGTCACCGGGCGCAATCACCGGCTGACCTTCCATTCAATGATGAGCTGGCGTTCTGACTTTGCATCGCCGCGAAAAAAAAATATTACCCTGCTGTTTTTGCCATGCTTATTCTCGCGTAAGTCATTGTATTTACGGGTCCTTCTGGGCTACCCCTCGGGCCACTATTTCGGACCCCGATGTCTGGCCAGATATCGGTTTTCTATAACTTAGTTGTTTCCGTTGACATTTTAGGTGACAAACCTTGCAGACCAACCTTTCCGGACTAGCTGAAGCCCTGGGATTCAGCCGGCAGAACGCCAATAGACTGTCCAGATTGCCTGGTTTCCCATATTTGCGGAAGCCCGGCGAGCAAGGCGCAACCCGATGGCTCGTTGATGTCGGTCAGGTTCGCCGCTGGTTGGAGAAAAGGGAGGAAATGGCCGTCGCGGAAGCGGACTGGAGCTTGGAGCGCGGAAAGACCGAGCGGGTATACCGAGACTTCTGGAGTCAATTGCTTCGGCGAGGCTATAGGCCCAGCGAGATTTCCTACATTCGGGATCGGTGCTATGGGGTCGAAGATCTAAAGCGCGAAGCGAAACGCCGGGGCATACGTTTGGGGGAATGATCTCCGCCCAGGCATTGTCGAGTTTGCTGTTTACTCTGGAGCCACAGAGTCCGCTGATCGGCACCCCGAGGCCCGGTTCCCAGCCGGTACGACCCTGGAAACCGCCCGTCCCGCCGTTCGCCCGAGAAGCCGGCTTCGGCGCGATTATTGCGCATGAAGGATGACCGCTTTCGACCCAATTCTGCCTGTTGGATAATGAACGCGAATGGGCAGAACTTGGGCTTACAGCGGACGTTGATGCTACTCCTCAGTCATAGCCTTTGGGTCGCCGCCTGCAGGAGTTTGTTGGACGTCTTTTTCTTCCTTCTCCTTGAGAGAGGCGCCTTTTGAGTCCTTCCATGCGGTCAGGCCATTAGCTTGGCCACCGTGGATTACCGCTGCCGCCGCACTCGGACTTGAGAACTCATGATCCGCGAGGAACACAAGGCGGTCTTTCTGTTCCTCCAAAATACCATCACTCATCAACCCAGCTCGAAGGTTGGCCGCATACTGATATTTTTGCGTGGACGGTCGTTCCTTTAGTACGGCCGCAGATCCCTTCAGGACGACAAAGCCGTTGTCAGTTTGTCTGCCTGTTGCCTTGATCCCTTTGATTTCACAGTACAGTAGATTGGCTTTGCTGGACTTGATCTCGGTCTTGACCACCGGCTTCAGAAATTCCTGGCCGAGGATCGGCAGAAGTTGCTCCATCCGGTACAGAAATACATCCATGTCCGCTGCATCTGGCTCAGGGAGGTGGGAACCACTTGCCTGCGAATTCTCTAGTTCAAATCGCCCCACACTGCGGGCCGTGTCAATGAGTTTTCCTTCAAGATATTTGATGTGCGCCTTGGTGAGATTCTCATCTTTGCTCACGAAAAAGACCAATGTCTTCCAGAAATCTCTGTCGAGATGGCCTTTGATCCGGTTTCTGATCACCTCCGCTTCGCCGATATAGACACGATCTCGACCCGATTCGGGATTGACCCCGGCGAGGAAATAAACCCCTGGTTTACCCGCCTCGTCTCTCTTCAGCATGTCCTCAAGTTGCGACCTAGGGCCGGCCACCGCTTTTCCTGTCCAGTTCGAGATCTCGGCAGTCCGGACTGATGTCGGACTTCCCTTCGTGAGAAAGATTCTTACCGTTGCAGTGTCATCCATATCTGCCCCTCATCCAACTATGATTGGGTGGCCCATGCGTCCTGATAAGCACGCTGGATCGATGGCAGAGGATCATGGACTCCCCATGAGAGTCAAGGGGTTGGGCTCAGATAGCCAAGATAGAAGGCCAGCTGGCCACCCATGCAATGTCCTCAAGTGTAATCGCCGCATAGAACCCTTGTGGCTACGCCTGCAAAAGCGGCGTAACTTGTTGTCGCGGCAATGAGATTGCGACCTGACCCCCTACGACGGGATGTGACACAGCGCGTCTCCGCTGCAGGCGTCCGCTGACCGAACAGTTGCGGTCTTCCTTCGCAATCGCAGGTGCGGCGGCTCCTGGCCGGAGGCAGACCAGAGGGAGGAACTCTACCCAGAAACCCAACCGAAGCCGGTCCCAGCGACATGCCCGACGGCGGCTCGGCTAAAGTACCTATGGGTGTCCTAGGTTTGGCACGGCGGCCTTGACCACCCGACCTGAACTCAAAGTCCTGACACCGATCACCGAGCCTAGCGCCTCGCGTGAAGGCAGGGACCTGGCGGGAAACCTAAAGGCCGCGAGCACGAAGCCGCGAAATCGCTCCGCATGGTTGCGCATTGGTTGCTCAACGAGAAATGGGTTAGACGAAATGTGTCTAACCCCTTGATTTTATGGCGCGCCCGGAGAGATTCGAACTCCCGACCACCTGGTTCGTAGCCAGGTACTCTATCCAGCTGAGCTACGGGCGCTCAAGAGGAGGGAGTTGAGAAGTATGCTAAGCTGCCTGTTAGGAGTCAAGCGCGATGGCGGCTTGTCCTACGGCTCCGTCACTACCGCTACCGCACTGCACCCTTCCACCCGACCCAGTCGCTGTCACCCTTCGAGGTCGTCATAGCTGAACTGAGAAATGGGCGGATACCCGTCTACCTGTAAAGGTGGAAATCCCCTCAAAGCACCAGAGCCAGGATGAGCACACCGAGCAGGAGACGGTATAAGACAAAGGGAAGCATGCTGATCTTCTCGATGAACTCGAGAAAGAAATGGATGGTCAGGTAGGCGACGACGAAGGAGAGGCCGGCACCCAGCCAGAGTGGGGTCCAGTCGACGGGGTCGGGGGAGCGGGCCAGATCGAGGATCTCCAGACCGCCCGCCATGAGGATGGTCGGAATGGCGAGCAGAAAGGAGAAGCGGGATGCCGCCCTTCGCGACAGGCCGAGGAAGAGACCGGCGGTCATGGTGATGCCGGAGCGGGAGGTGCCAGGGATGATCGCAACGGCCTGGAAGAGGCCGACGAGGAGGGCGTCCTCCCAGCCCAGGCTGTGCTCGTCCCGGGTGCGCCTGCCGCGCACGTCGGCGACCCAGAGCAGCAGCCCGAAGCCGATGGTGGTGCCGGCGATCACCAAGGCAATCAGGCGATCGTCCTGCCGCAGCAGATCCAGAACGGATTTCAGCGGAATTCCGATGAGGACGACGGGGATGGTCCCGAGGATGACCATCCAGGCGAGGCGGGCATCTGGCGTTTCGATCCGCCGCTTCTTCAGGGAGCCCAAGAGGGCGACGATCATGGCAGCGATCTCGCGACGAAAGTAGAGCATCACCGCGCCCAAGGTGCCCAGGTGAAGCGCCACGTCGAACGCCAGGCTCTGGAGCTGGTATCCGAACAGCAAAGGTGTCAGGATCAGGTGCGCGGAGCTGGAGATCGGCAGGAACTCGGTCAGTCCCTGGACGAAGGACAGAAGGACGATCTCGGAGGTTTCCAAGCGGGTGCTCCGGGTATTGAGGGTGACGCAGTATATCAGTCGGCGGACAGCTCCAGCGCGATCCAGTCGGCCACCGGCGGCAGGTCTCTGCGCGCCACCGCGGCGATGAATCCGGGGGCGGGCATGCAGTGCCCGACTTGCAGATCTCCCAAGTCCCCCGGCTGCGTGCGTGCGGCCAGGCCGCGACCGTCCACCTTCACCTCGGCTTCCAAGGCCGTCCAGGCGATGTGAAACTGCTCCAGCCGCTCTTCGCCCCCCGCCGCGGCGATGCGGGAAGCCGCCTCGGGGGTGAACATCCTTTCAGCGATGCAGACCATTTCCCGACGCTCGCACACCTGCTCGCAGTCGACCCCGACCGGCTGCCGCAGGGAAAGGCCGACCAGGGCCAGGTCGCCGCTGGTCGTCAGGTTGAAGTCGAGGTCGGGACGGGTGCCGTCGAGATAGGGTCTGCCCGCAGCGCCGTATCTGAGCCCGATGGCCCGGGGCTCGATGCCAGCGTAGCCCGACAGGATCTCACGCAGCGCCGCGTGGGCGCGGACATAGCGCTCGCGATGGCGGTCGAAGCGGAAACGACCAGCGCGCTCCGACTCCCCTTCTGACAGCAGCGGCCACAGCTGGGCGAGGGGCGCCCCCGTCGCCCCGGCATCGATCTTCCACAGGTGCAGCTCGCCCGGTGACAAGGCGGGCGGATGTCTCACCGGACGCCAGTGTCGGATCGGGGGGACGCGCTGCAACGAAGGACCTCCGGGCTTGGATTGGGCGGCTGGAATCGTAGCCGCGGCAGATTTTATAATCCCGGACCGCCCGTGACGAGACGACGACCTTGGACCTCTTCGACAGATACCGAGTGGAAGACAGGCTGGAGACCCTGTGCGAGAAGGGCTGCCGCCGTGTCTGGTCGGATATCGACGCGCTGGAGCAGGGCCGGGATCTACCCGAAACCCGGGACCTCAGTGCAGAAGAGCGTCGCCTGCTCCTGCGCGAGCTCAAGCAGATCATGGCGGTCTACGCGGACCGCTGCTCTGCGACCTGAATCCCGCCCTGCGTGCGTAAGGATCATTACCGATCGAGCCCGGATCTACGCGGCATGCGCGTCGCCATCGCGGGAATTCACCCCCCACCAGCAGAAGCCGGCGTTCAAGCCAACGACGAGCGCCCCTCGGCACACAGACTTTCAAGGCACTAAATGCAAAAGATAAACGGAATCATTAGTCGAGATCTGAAGGTACGGACGGAACAGGTGGACGCAGCCGTTCGGCTGCTCGACGAGGGCGCCACCGTGCCCTTCATCGCCCGTTACCGCAAGGAGGTCACCGGCGGACTGGACGATGCCCAGCTGCGCGAGCTCAAGCAGCGTCTGACCTACCTGCGCGAGCTGGAGGACAGGCGCGCCACCGTCCTGGCAAGCATCGAGGGACAAGGCAAGCTGACCGAGGAGCTACGCGCGGATATCGAGGCCGCGGACACCAAGCAACGACTGGAGGATCTGTATCTCCCCTACAAGCCCAAGCGCCGCACCAAGGCGCAGATCGCCCGCGAGGCGGGCTTGGAGCCCCTGGCGGACGCGCTGGTCGCCGATCCGACCCAGGATCCCGAGGTTCTGGCGCTGGGATTCGTCGATGCGGGCAAGGGCGTAGCGGACGCGGCGGCGGCCCTGGAGGGGGCACGTCAGATCCTGATGGAGCGCTTCGCCGAGGACCCGGAGCTGACTGGCAGGCTGCGCAGTCTCCTCTGGGAGCAGGGCCTTCTGATCTCGCGCGTCATTGCCGGCAAGGAGTCGGAGGGCAACAAGTTCTCGGACTACTTCGAGTATTCCGAGCCGGTACGCAAGATCCCCTCGCACCGGGCACTGGCCCTATTCCGCGGGCGCAACCAGGGAGTCCTGTCCCTGGAGCTGATCGCTGGGGAAGGCGAGGATCCGGATGCCGTCTGCCGCCGGATGATCGCCGATCGCTTCGGCGTCCGGGACCAGGGCCGTCCGGCCGACCCCTGGCTGAAGGAGACGGTGCGCAAGGCCTGGCGCATCAAGCTCCTGACTCGCCTCGACCTGGACATCAAGTCCAGCCTGCTGGCCGTTGCCGAGGAGGAGGCGATCCGTGTCTTCGCCAAGAACCTCGAGTCGCTGCTGCTCGCCGCCCCCGCGGGCCGGCTCCCGACCATCGGACTGGACCCGGGTCTTCGCACGGGCGTCAAGGTGGCCGTCGTCGACGGCACCGGGCGGGTGGCGGCCACGGACACCATCTATCCCCATGCGCCGAAGAACCGGTGGGACGAATCCATCGCCAAGTTGGCGGCGCTGGCGAAGGAGCACGGCGCCAAGCTGGTGAGCATCGGCAACGGCACCGCCTCGCGGGAGACGGACAAGCTCGCCCGGGAGCTGATCCGCAAGCACCCGGAGCTGGGCCTGCGCTCCCTGGTAGTGAGCGAGGCGGGGGCCTCGGTCTACTCGGCCTCCGAGTACGCCTCCAGCGAGCTGCCGGACATGGACGTCTCCCTGCGCGGTGCCGTCTCCATCGCCCGGCGCCTGCAGGACCCATTGGCGGAGCTGGTCAAGATCGAGCCGAAGGCGATCGGCGTCGGCCAGTACCAGCACGACGTCGACCAGTCCCAGCTCTCGCGCACCCTGGATACCGTGGTGGAGGACTGCGTCAACGCGGTGGGCGTGGACCTGAATACCGCCTCGGTGCCTTTGCTGTCCCGGGTCTCGGGCCTGGGGCGCACCACCGCCGAGAACATCGTGCACTTCCGGGAGGAACAGGGCGCCTTCGCCAACCGGCGGCAGCTCAGGAAGGTGCCTCGGTTAGGTGACAAGACCTTCCAGCAATGCGCCGGCTTCCTGCGCATCCCGGACGGGGACGAGCCCCTGGACGCCTCGGCCGTCCATCCCGAAGCCTACCCCGTGGTGCGACGGATACTGACCAAGACCGGAAAGGGCATCCGCGAGCTCATCGGGGACAGCGCCGGCCTGCGCCGTTTGAGCCCCTCCGAGCTCACGGACGACCGGTTCGGCTTGCCCACGGTGCAGGACATCCTCGCAGAGCTGGAGAAGCCCGGCCGGGACCCCCGGCCCGAGTTTCGGGCGGCGGAGTTCCTGGAGGGCGTCGAGACCCTCGCGGATCTGAAGCCCGGCATGGTGCTGGAGGGCACAGTCACCAACGTGACCAATTTCGGGGCCTTCGTCGACGTGGGCGTGCACCAGGACGGGCTGGTGCACATCTCGGCGTTGGCGGACCGTTTCGTCAAGGACCCGCACCAAATCGTCAAGACCGGCGATCTGGTCAAGGTCAAGGTGATGAGCGTCGACCCGGCTCGCAAGCGCATCGCCCTGAGCATGCGCCTGGGGGACCGACCCGAGGCCGAAGCCCCGGTCCCTCATGATCCCCGCGCCGGGAGGCAACTGCGCAAGGAGCACAGCCCGCAAGCTCCGGCGAGCGGCGGGGCCATGGCCGCTGCCTTCTCGCGGGCGAAGAAGGGGCCGGGCCGCTCCTGAGATCCGGATGCCATCAGGACACGGGCCACTCGACGGATTCATGAGCCTACAAAGAGCAGTTGAACCGCAGAGACGCTGAGAACGCAGAGAGAAATCAGGGAGATAGATACGTAAGTCCGCCGCCCTGTCGGTGAATGGACTCCATCAGGAAACGCTTTGTTTCTTTAGCGTTTATTCGCGTTCATTCGCGGTTGACTGCCGGATCACAGGATGAAATCGGCGATGCGGCGGTATGGAAGCCCGCGCTCAGTTGCTATTTCAGCGCGAACCGGATGGGGACGCGTAGCGGCCACCGGGTTCGGCCGATGGCCGCGGGAATGGGCTTGTAGCGCGCAAGCCGTCGCAGAGTCTCCACGGCGGCCCGGTCGAGTGCACCAGACCCCGAGCTCTTGGCCAGGCGCGCACCGCTGATGCGTCCGTTGCGGTCCAGGACGAAGTAGACGGTCGCCACCCCCGTCCTGCTGGCTCGTCGTGCGCTCGCCGGATAGTGACGCTTGCGGGCAATCGCCTGTCTCAGCCCGGCGAGGTACGCCCGCTCCAGGGCCTCCTTTCCGGCACCGCCTTTTCGGTGGCTACCGCCTCTGTTGGCGGATCCTCTCGCACTTCTCGCTCCCGTTTTTCCCTTCGTCTCACCGTTGCGCCCGCTGACATGGCGAGGTGGGGGCGGACTCTTCCGCTTTGACTTGTGCCTCGGCTTCTCGACATGCTTCGAACGAGGCTTAGGCTTGGGTTGCGGCTTTGGCTTGGCCAGAATCTTTTGCTTCGGCACGGGCTCGGGCTTTGGCGCCAGGGCCGGCTCAGGCTCTGTAGCGACTTCAGGCTCGGGCTCCGACTCGGACGGGGGCTCCGGCTCGGAGATCGGCTCCATCTCGACCGTCGGTGCAGGCTCGGAATCCACCTCCGGCTCAACCAACTGCTCCGGGGCCGGCCCGGATTCTTCTCGCGCGCCCGAGTCCGCGGATTCGGGCGCGGAATCCGTCTCGAACATGGCGAGGGTGACCGGAACCTGCTCCTGCCCACTCGTAGCCGCGCTCTCGATGTCGCCATGCTCGAGAACGGCGGCAGCGACCGCCAAATGGACGAGCGCTGAGATGAAGAATCCCAGGACGCCGCACCGGCGGCAGGAGGTCATCATGCGGCGGGCTTTCGGGTCAGTATCGTCACCCTGTCCATGCCCCGCGCCTTGAGCAGGTCGACGACCGCCACGAAACCGGCAAAGCGTGCATCCGCGTCCACCCGCAGCACGACGGGGGTGTCGGCGGCGAGCCCGGCCAAGCGCCCTTCGAGCTCCGGCAGGGTCGTGGGGACCGCATCGAAGAAGACCTGCCCCGCCTTATCGACCGCAAGCTCGATCGGCTTCTCCGTAGCCGGACGTTCCTGGGATGCAGCCTCCGGCAGCCGAATCTCCAAGCGCCCCTTAACGATGAAGGTGGCCGTGGTCAATACGATCGCCAGCAACACCAGCATGATGTCGATGAACGGAATGACGTTGATGGCGTCGATGCGCTTCATGCGGCCCGATCCCGCCTCCAGCGCACCTTGAGGACCTCGACCTTCCGCAGCAGCCCGTTGTAGAAGACGATCGAGGGTATGGCGACCACCAAACCCAGGGCCGTGGACTTCAGAGCCAGGGCGAGACCCACCATGATGGTCGCCGTCTCGATGGTCCCGCTCCGGCCCATGTCGAAGAAGGCGATGAGGATTCCCAGGACGGTGCCGAGCAGACCGACGTAGGGGGCGTTGGAGCCGATGGTCGCAATGGTGGTGAGGTTGCGGGTGAGATCGACCTCCAGCTCGTCCTGGCTCGCGAACCGCCCCGGGTCGACCCGGGTGAAATACAGGTAGCGCTCGATCACCAGCGACAGCATCAGGAAGCTCATGAAACCGAGCAGGCCGACCACGGCGTAGTCCAGATAATCTTTCAGGAAGTCCAATTCGAAGTCCTCATGTCTTCACGCGCACCGGCGACAGGCCGCGCCTCATCCAAAAGCCGCAGCAGGGCCGCCGCCTTGTCGAAGGTCTCCCGGTATTCCTCGTCCACCCGGGAGTCGTGCACGATACCGCCGCCGGCCCAGAAGCTCAGGGTGCCGCCACTGCGCACCAGGGTGCGGATCGCGATGTTGGTATCCATAGCCCCGTCGAAGCCGAGGTAACCGATGGCCCCGCAATAGATGCCGCGCCGGTGGGGCTCCAGCTCCTCGATGATCTCCATGGCCCGGACCTTGGGCGCGCCGGTTACCGAGCCGCCGGGGAAGCACGCCCTCAGTAGAGAGACGGAATCCTCACCAGGGGCGAGGCGACCGGAAACGGTGCTGACCATGTGGTGCACCGTCGCATGGCTTTCAACCTCGAACAGCCTGGGAACGCAGACGCTGCCCGGGCTGCAGACACGCCCCAGGTCGTTGCGCAGCAGGTCCACGATCATCAGGTTCTCGGCCCTGTCCTTGGCACTGACCTCCAGCTCACGCCTCAGGGCCGCATCTGCTTTCGAGGTCGTGCCCCTGGGCCTGGTGCCCTTGATCGGCCGGGTCTCGACCTGCCGACCCCGAACCGCGAGAAAACGCTCCGGCGAGGAGCTGAGGACCTCGGCGAAGGGGGTCTTCAGGTAGGCGGAGAAGGGAGCCGGATTGAGCCCCCGCAGCGCCTTGTATCCGCAGAACGAGTCGCCCGAAACCCGTGCCGAGAAGCGCTGGGCGAGATTGACCTGGTAGCAGTCACCTTCCAAGAGGTAAGACTTCACCTGGTCGAACGCCCACCCGTATTCGTCCCGCGTCATGTTGGAGCGCGGCGCGGCTAGGGCACGAAAGGGAGTACGGACGGGAGCCGGTCGCAGGTCGCGAAACAGGGAAACCAGCTCGCCCCAGCGCTCCCGGGTCCGGGGATCGCGCCCCGGGCTCGCGAGCCACACCTTCTCTTCCAGGTGGTCCAGGATCAGCGCCCAATCGTAGATCCCCACAGCCATGTCGGGTAGCTGCTCGGCATCCTTCGCCAGCGACGGCAGCCGCTCTATGCGGCGACCCAGATCGTAGGCGAGCCAGCCGATTGCCCCCCCGCAGAAGGGCAGACCTGGCAGGGACACCTCCGGCTCGCCCAGTTGGTCTCGCAGCAAGGCGAAGGGGTCCTCGGGAGACAGCTGTACCTGGTCGACGGTGCGGATCTCCGTGAGAACGCCGCGGGTCACCAGGGTGACGCAGGGGTCGGCGGCGAGGATGTCGTAGCGGCCTGCCGCCGACAGGGAGTGGCCACTGTCGAGGTAGGCGGCCCAGGGCCTTTCCGCGAGGAGCTCGAAAAAGAGGGTGCTGTCCGCCCGATAGGGAATCTCGGTCAACAAGTGCACAACGAAATCTACTGCAAAATGTCGGAGTTCTCGCTACCGGCGCTCGCAGGCTCGATACAGGGCCTCCACCCCGTCCCGGTCCGCCGCGAAACGGCATGCCACCTCGCGCCGGTGCTCGAAATACCTGCCGGTCGAATTTCCGCCGACATCATCCGTCGCCAGCCAGGCCGGGGTATCGGCACCCTGATCGGGGCTCTCGTGGCCGCCGAAGCCGAGACTGCGGCTCAGGTTGGAAACCACATCCCCTGGATGACATGCATTGACGCTGACTCCCTCCCCGCCCAGTCGCTCGGCGAAGGCGGCGGTCAGCATCCGGTCGGCCTGCTTGGATTGCCGGTAGGCGGTGTCATTGTCGTAGCCCCGGCGCTCGAATTCCAGGTCATCCAGATCCAGCCCCCCCGCCCAGTAGCTCGCTACGTTGACGACGCGCGCGGGCGCAGATCGGCTCAGCAAATCATGGAAAGCGGAGATCATCCAGAAGTAGCCGAGGACATTGGTGGCGAACTGTCGCTCGATACCCTCGGGAGTCACCTCACGCCGGCGGGGAGTGATGGCTGCGTTGTTCACCAGCACAGACACGGGTCCGCTCCAGCGCGTTGCGAGCGCCTCGACGGACGCTTGGCGCCCCAGGTCCGCGATCTCGAAGCGGACCTTCTCGTTGCCCGTGTGATGCCGGATATCCCGAGCTGCTGCCGCGGCCGTCGCTGCGTCGCGGCAGACCAGGACGACCTCGAAGTGGGGATGGGAGGCGATCCGCGAGGCGATGGCCTTTCCGATGGCGCCGGTCGCCCCCGTTATGAGAGAAACCCTGTGCTGCCGGCAATCTCGTGAATCTGAGAGAACAGGGTCTGATGCGGGTGAGATCATCTTGCGAGGATAAGGATCAGTGGCGAGGCGACGTCTCGTTCCATGGGCGAGTGGCTCGACACGCCTCAGGCATCGTTGAACGGCACCTACATCACCTCACAAAGATAGGCACCCAGATCCATATCGGTCCCGAGGATATGTCCGGTCAGCCAGTGCTCCAGAAATTCGACATCTTCACTCGAAACCGGTTTGCTCTCATGCAGCAACCTCTGTCGAAGCGCCTTTGCGCACTCGATCAGCTCCTGATGCTCCGACTTGTGCTCCAGGACCCCTTCGTAGCCGTATTTCAGCATCAAGCGTTCCTCATGCTTGAAATGCCACTGGGTACAGCTTATCAGCTCTTCCAATACCGCCTCGACGTAGCTCTTCGCATCCCCTTCCGCCACGGAATGCGCGAGGAGGTTGAACAGATCCACCAGTCTGCGATGGTCTTCATCGATTTCCGGGACATCGACACTCAAGGTTCTGTCCCAAACTAGGTCTTTCATAAGCTCTCGTCCCGATGAAATTAAGCCACGAGGAACACCGCGGCCTTCGACGAGCCCGTTCCTCGATCCCATGAGCTTACAACAGCGAGCAGTGCTCGGCATCCGGGATTCAAAGCACTTCCTGGGGGTCGACATCCAGGGACCAACGTACCCCGGAGCCGACCTTCAAGTCCCTCACCCGCGCCAGCCAAACCTCCAAGAAGGTCTGCAGCACCGGACGCACTTGCGATTGCGCCATCAAATGGGCACGGAAACGTCCGGCGCGCTTCTCCATGGGGGCGGGAACAGGGCCCAGAATAGATACCTCGCCTCCGGCAAGCGGTGCCGCCTCCCGAGCGGCCATACGCAGAAACCCGATAGCCCCTTCCCGATCACCGGACTCGGCACGCATCAGGGCCTGATGCGAGTAGGGGGGCAAGGCGGCCTGCCGGCGCTCATCGAGCGCCGCTGCGGCAAATGCCCCATAGCCTTTGCGCCGGAGGATATCCAGCAGGGGATGATCCGGGTGTCTTGTTTGCAGGACGACCCGCCCCGGGCGTAACGCCCGGCCGGCACGACCCGCCACCTGGACGACCAGCTGCGCCATGCGCTCGGGGGCACGGAAATCGGCCCCGTAAAGCCCCTGGTCCAGCTCCAGGATGCCCACCAGGGTCACGCCCGGGAAGTGGTGCCCTTTCGCCAGCATCTGAGTGCCCAGCAACAAAGGGATCTCCCCGCGACGAGCGGCCCCCAGCAGGCGCTCCAGCTCACCCTTGCGGCGGGTGCTGTCCCGATCGATCCGTGCCAAAGGAATGCCTGGAAAGAGGTCGCGCAGCTCGGCCTCCAGGCGCTCGGTCCCGCGCCCCAGCGGACGCACGTCGGTCCCCCTACACTGCGGACAACTTCGCGGACTCGGACGCGTCAGCCCGCAGTGATGGCACCAGAGGCGGTTGTCGGCCAGATGTAGGGTGAGCCGGGCATCGCACCTGGGACACTCCCCGACCCAGCCGCAATCGTAACAGGTGAGAACCGGGGCGAAGCCGCGGCGGTTGAGGAACAGGAGCACCTGATTGCCCTCCGCCACCTGCTCGCGCATGAAACGCAGCAGCACCGGCGACAGCCCGGCACGCAGGGGCTGGGCGCGGATGTCCAGCACGAGGAGCTCCGGCGGCAGGGCCCCGCCGGCACGCTCGGGCAGCTCCAACAGGCCATAGCGTCCCTTGCGGGCGTTGTACAGGGTTTCCAGCGACGGGGTCGCGGAGCCCAGGACTACCGGGCATCCCGTTTGCTGGGCACGGCGCACCGCGAGGTCCCGCGCCGAGTAGCGGAATCCCTCCTGCTGCTTGAAGGAGAGGTCGTGCTCCTCATCCACCAGGATCAGTCCCAAACGCGGCAAGGGCACAAAAACGGACGAACGGGTCCCGACCACGAGGCCGGCTTCCCCGGAAGCGGCACGGCGCCAGGCCAGCTCCCGCTCTCCGGCCCGCAAGCCGGAATGCAAGGCAACGATGGGGACGGCGAGGCGCTCGCCGAGACGTCGCAACAGCTGTGGTGTCAGACCGATCTCCGGCACCAGAACCAGGGCCTGACGGCTCCTGGCCAGCAGGATCCGGAGCAATTCGATGTAGACCTCGGTCTTACCGCTGCCGGTGACCCCTTCGAGCAGGAAGGCACGGAAACCCCCGATCGCATCCCGAACGGATTCCACGGCCAGCCGCTGGCGAGGATTGAGCTCGGGTCCGGTCGCGGCGGTTGGACTTGGCGCTACCCCCGCAGCCGGCTCGATCCGGCAAGGCTCCACCCACCCCCGGGCAGCAAGCGCGCGCAGGGCCGCTCTGCATTCACCGAGCCGATGATCGAGCTCTGCACGGCCGAGCCCCCCTCCGTGCTCCGCGAGAGCACGAGCTATCCGTGCCTGCCTCGGCGCCCTGCTCAAGTGGGCGATTCCCCCGTAGCCTTCGGGGGTGAGGCGCCAGCCGGGCTCCCCACCTTCCAACAGGGGTAGATCGCGGCGCAGGCGGACGGGCAAGGCACTGAAAATGGCCTCGCCGGCAGGATGCTGGTAGTAAGCCGCCGCCCAAAGGACAAAGTCCAGATCCGGCATGCCGAGCAACGGAGCCTGGTCGAGCAGGGAATCGATCGGCTTGAGCCGGGCCGGGGCCTGTTCGGTGCGCGTGGCCAGCTCCACGATCATGCCCGTGCGCCGGCTGCGCCCGAAAGAGACGAGGACACGCATGCCGGGAGCCGGCACGACTTTGCCCGAGCCTGTGGGCGGCAGGTAGTCGAACAGCCCGGGAAGGGGCGCGAAAACGGCGACCCTTAGGAACGTTGGACCTCCCCTGGACATAGAACGCGCCATTCAAGGAATATGAGGTATCAGTTTACGTAAGTTACAAAACCCACTGTAACCGCAAGAATAACGATTCTATGCACATAATCTGTGGATAACACTGGGGAAAACCTCGCACGACAGGCATCTATCCTATGATAGATCTAACTTTTCGTTAATTTGACCGGACTTTTACCAATTCATATTTTTCTTTAAATACATGACGTTATAGATATGTGTGGATTGGCCGGAATGCGGCGGCGCAGCATCGTCATGCCGATACCCGAAACCCGTCCTTTTGTGAATAGTTGCCGGCATGCACAAGGCCCGGGCTATATTGCGCGATACCTGCAAACGTGTATGATTGCAACCATCTTTGACAGGTGCGAACAGCACCTTCCACGGTGTGCGAGCTCCCCTTTGGCGCGATAGACTTTAGCGCGTTCGGCGCGCCTCGCCCCCGGGCAAGGTTGCGTGAGGCACCCGCATTGGATTGCCGGATCCATTTAGAGCATATCCCCGGAGTCCCACAGGGACAGGGTAAACGATCTGGACGGCCAGACGATGTTGCACTCGAGTCAGCAGGTCTTGCGAACGGACTTGTCCGGGCTACCCCTGGAATGGGTCGACTATCGTTCCGCGGCCAGGCTGTATTCCCTCGGGCAGGTCGCCTATGCCTGCGGCAACCGGCTGTTCTTCCTCCGCGGTGGCATCAACGCTGCAACCAAACGTCGCAGCACCCTGGAGATCAGCTCCATTATCGCCACCCATGGCGCTCATCGCGCAACGAGCAAGTTGAAGGACGACTATGTACCGCCCCTGACGAATCGGACCCTTTTTCAACGCGACGGTCATATTTGTCTCTACTGTGGCGGCCATTTTTCGGCCCGCAGTCTGTCCCGGGACCATGTGCGCCCCGTCAGCCAAGGCGGCGAGGACCAATGGAACAATTTGGTCACGGCCTGCGTGCGCTGCAACAATTACAAGGCCGGACGAACCCCCGAGGCCGCGGGCATGGAGCTGCTCGCCGTGCCCTTCACGCCGAATCACGCCGAGTACATCTTTCTCATGGGGCGCAACGTGCTGGCGGACCAGATGGAATTCCTCTGCGCCCACTTCCCCCGCTCGAGCCCATTGCTACGCCGGTTGATCTGATCTACCCGGGACCGGCTCGCTTCCTCCAGACATCATGACCGATTGGAATGCGATTGCGGCGAGCATCAGCCGCGCAAGCGGACAGACGGTCGATCCGGGTTCACCACGCGCCATCGGTGGCGGCTGTATCAACAGCGCCTACAGCCTGGGCGAGGGCGAACACCGCTACTTCGTAAAGCTCAACACCGCCGACCGGCTGGCCATGTTCGAGGCCGAGGCGGCGGGCCTGCAAGAGATGGCGGACACCGACACCATACGCGTGCCGCAGCCCCTCTGCACCGGCACGGCCGGCGGACACTCCTACATCGTGATGGAGCACATCGCACTCGGCGGACACAGATCGGACGGGACACGCGAGGCGGGACGTCGGCTTGCCGCTATGCACCGAGCCTCGCGGCAGGGATTCGGCTGGGACCGCGACAACACCATTGGCTCCACGCCCCAGCCGAACGGCACCCAGGATGATTGGGTGACGTTCTGGGCGCAGTATCGGCTGGGCTACCAGCTGGACTTGGCTGCCCGCAATGGTTATCGAGGCCGACTGCAGGATCAGGGCGAACGGCTGCTCGACGCCCTGCCCGCCCTGATCGATCACGACCCGGCCCCTTCGCTTCTCCACGGCGATCTTTGGGGAGGCAACATGGGATTCGACGTCGACGGACATCCGGTCATCTTCGATCCGGCCGTCTACTACGGCGACCGCGAAGCGGACGTCGCCATGACAGAGCTTTTCGGCGGCTTCGGTGCGGATTTCTACGCCGCATACAACGAGGCATGGAAGCTGAATCCCGGCTACAGGACGCGCAAGGTCCTCTACAACCTCTACCACATCCTCAACCATCTGAACCTGTTCGGCACAGGCTACCTGGCGCAGGCCCAAGGCATGATCGAGCGGTTGCTCGCAGAATCGTGATGAATTTGTTATCTGCTCGGGACTTTCGCGTTATCCGGCATCGCTAGCATCCTCCTCGCAGCAATCGGCTGTGCTCACCGAAGGAGATCTCTCGATGCTACACAAATGCGCGAAAGCTTGGGTCACGGGCAGCCTGCTGCTCGCATCCCAATTACCGCTCTCGGCACAGGCAGCCGGCGAGGTGGTCGGCGCCCTTTACACCATGAGCAATGCCGCCGAGGGCAACTCGGTGCTGATGTTCGACCGTGATTCGGTCGGAAAGCTGACACCGGCGGGTGAATTCGCCACAGGTGGACTCGGTACAGGTGGTGGCCTCGGCAACCAAGGTGGGCTCATCATCGATCCAGCAGGTCGCTGGCTGTTCGTGGTCAACGCCGGTAGCAACGAGGTGTCCGTCTTTGCTATCGAGGAAACCGGCCTTGAGCTGGTGGACCAAGATGAGGACATCGTCCGCGGTGCCAGGCCGATCAGTCTGACCTACGCTCACAACCTCCTGTATGTGTTGTACGCCGGTGGAGCCGTCGGCTCGGCGGATTCGATTTCCGGCTTCCGCGTCGGCGACGACGGCACGCTGACCCCGATTCCAGGCTCGACTCGAGCGCTCAGCGATGTCGACACCGCGCCGGCACAAATCGGCTTCAACTCCGACGACGATGTGCTGATTGTCACCGAGAAGGCCACGAATCTGATCGATACTTTCGTGGTCGACCCCGACGGGGTCGCTGGACCGGCCAATGTACATGCATCGTCGGGCACTACACCGTTCGGCTTCGCGGTCGGCAAGCGAGATCAGCTCATCGTCAGCGAGGCATCTAGCGGCGCAACCGATGCGAGCTCGGTGTCGTCCTACCAGATCGACAAGGATGGCAGCCTCACCCTGATTACGCCGTCTGCCGAAACCACCGAAACAGCTGCCTGCTGGGCGATCGTCAGCAACGACGGACGCTTCACATACGTAACCAACGCGGGCAGTGGCTCGATCTCAGGCTACCGCGTAGGTTTCGACGGCTCGCTCACGCTGCTCGATACGAACGGAGTCACCGGCAATACCGGAAAAGACACAGGTCCCCTGGACATGGCCGCGAGCCCGGACGGGCGCAACCTCTACACGCTCAATGGCGGAAGCGACACGATCGGTGCCTTTCGGATAAAGGTAAAAGGTGGCCTCGCATCTTTGAGCTCGCACACCGAAGTGCCAGGCTCGGCCAACGGGCTGGCTATCCGTTGAGAGTCCGGGACCGGTGGCACAGACCCCGTGCCACCGGTCTTCGCCGAACCCGAAAGAAGGGATTCTTCAATGTTCCATCAAGAGCCCTCAACCAACTCACGGATTCCATATGTACCAAATCAATCGACTACTATTGACCGGCTTGATCCTTGCCGCACCCCTGCAGGCCATTGCCAAAGTGCACTCGATCGTCCTCGGGATGGGCTGTTTCTGGGGCGCCGAAAAGCGCATGGAGGCCATCCCAGGCGTTCTCGACGTCGAATCGGGCTATGCCGGGGGAGACGCGAAACGGGTGGGCTACCATGACCTGTTGAGCCTGGAGCGTGCCCCCGAGTCCGGACGGAGCCGGCAGCGCAATCATGCCGAGGTGGTCAAGGTCACTTTCGACACGGATCAGGTCTCACTGGAGCAGGTGTTGACCAGGTTCTGGGAGATCCACGACCCCACGCAGGGCGATCGCCAAGGCAACGATATCGGCAGCAACTACCGCAGCGCGATCTATACGAACAGTGCGGAGCAGCGCGCCGTGGCAATCAGGACCCGGGACACCTACCAGAAGGCCCTGACCGCTGCCGGCTACGGCCCCATCACCACCGAGATCGCCCCGCTGCGCAACTACAACCGTGCCGAGGAATACCACCAGGACTATCTCGCGAAAAACCCCGACGGATATTGCGGACTCGGCGGGACAGGCGTGGCCTTTCCGGGTCAGCCGGCCAAGCCCCGGTCCGCCGTGCTCCAGGCGAAGGACCTGAGCAAGGAGCGTCAGCTGGTCGTCTTCGAGGCCGAGGACTGCCCCTATTGCAAGGCCTTTCGTGCCGATATTCTGGACGACTGGTCGTCTGAGGTCCCGATCGTCGCCACCTTCGCGACGAGACCGCCGGAGGGTTGGGCGCTGGAAAAGCCGCTCTTCGCCACGCCCACGATGGTCCTGTTCGAGAACGGCAAGGAGGTCTCACGCTACACCGGATACAAGGGAGACAAGGAGCGATTCTGGAAGTGGCTGGGCTATCGTCTGCTCACACCCGCGCAGCGCCGTATCGCCTTCGAGCAGGGCACCGAGCGAGCCTTCACCGGATCGCACCTGGACGAGCATCGCCCCGGCGTCTTTGTCGACCCGATCTCCGGCGCACCGTTGTTTCGCAGCGACGCCAAGTTCGACAGCGGAACCGGCTGGCCGAGCTTTTTCAGCCCGGTCGAAGGGGCCATCACCCTGCACGAGGACAACTCCTACGGGATGCACCGAGTCGAGGTACTCAGTGCCAGCTCGGGCATCCACCTGGGGCACGTCTTCGACGATGGTCCCCCACCTACCGGCAAGCGGTATTGCATCAATGGCAACGTCCTGACCTTCGTGCCCGATTCGGATTAGCCGCGATCATCGCGCTCAAACCCAGTCTTGTGATATTCGTGTGCTCTGCTTGCCCACCCAGACGATGACTATGCAGGAGGTCGCGATGGCGCATCGGATTCTTCTGGTGGAGGACAATCAGGATCTGGCCCGGCTGGTACAGATGCACCTACGCGATACCGGCTACATCGTTGCGCACGCGGTGAACGGACGCGCGGCCTTGCGATTGTTGGAAGGTGAGACCTGGGACCTGGTGATCCTCGACCTGATGCTCCCTGACATGGACGGCCTCGATATTACCCGTCGGCTGCGCGCCGCGCCCCCCTATTTGCCGATCCTGATGCTGACCGCAAAGTCGACCGAGCTCGACCGGGTACTGGGACTGGAGCTCGGCGCTGACGACTACCTGACCAAGCCGTTCAGCCTGCGCGAGCTGCTTGCGCGGGTAAAGGCCTTGTTTCGTCGCGTCGATGCCCTAGCCGATGCTCCTCCCGAGTCGCAGCGGGTACTGGAATTCGAGGGGCTGACGATCGACCCCGCACGAAGACGTGTGTTACGCGACGGAAAGGAGGTGCACCTGACCGGGCGCGAATTCGATCTGTTGGCGCACTTCGCCCGCCACCCAGGATTGGTCTACAGCCGCGCGCAGCTGCTCGACCTTGTGTGGGGCTATGGACACGACGGCTACGAGCACACGGTGAATTCACACATCAACCGCTTGCGGGCGAAGATCGAGCGCACGCCGGCGGAGCCGCGCTACATCCTGACCGTATGGGGCATCGGCTATAAGTTCGCGGAAGGCATCGATGGATGAGTCGAGCGTTCGCCTCGGTCTTTTCTCCAGTCTGTATGCGCGGCTAGCACTGGGTCTGGTGGTGCTGGTGCTGCTGTTGTTGGCGGTCAACTTCATCGTCATGATGAACGCTGGCCGGCTCTATCTCCAGGAGCTGAATCAGCGCCTGAACCGGACGCTAGCGGCCAACCTGATCGAGGCAAACAGGTTGCAGATCGAAGACGGACATTACGATCCGGCGGCGCTGGAGCCCATCTTCCACACCTATATGGTGGTGAATCCGAGCATCGAGGTGTACCTGCTCGACGCCGCCGGGCACATCCTGGCCTTCTCGGCGCCGACTACGAAGGTGAAACGCAAACGAGTGGATCTGAAGCCGGTCAGCGCCTTTCTGGGCGGCGACCGCCACCTGCCGATCGTCGGCGATGATCCGCGCGATCCAAATGGGCGCAAGGTGTTCTCGGTCGCGCCGGTCGGGCCACAAGGTCACCCTCAGGGCTATCTGTACGTAGTTCTGAGTGGCGAGCAACTGGACTCGGACGCGGCAATGCTGCGCAACAGTTACCTGCTGCGCGTGACCTTGTTTGGTCTGGCCGGCGTTGCCTTGTTCGGTCTGTTGACGGGGCTCTGGCTGCTGTTCCTGATCACCCGGCGTCTGCGGCGCCTCGACCTTGCCATGAGGGAATTCGAGGCAGAGGATTTCGCGGAGCTGCCGCCGCTCGACAATCTCGACATCCGGTCGGGCGACGAGCTGAGCCGGCTGGCGCACACTTTCCGGAAAATGGCCGAGCGCATTACCGCGCAGGTGGGTGCGCTGAAACAGAGCGATGCACTTCGACGCGAGCTGGTGGCCAACGTCTCGCACGATCTGCGCACGCCGATCGCTTCATTACAGGGGTATCTGGAAACCCTATTGATGAAAGCGGAGACCCTGAGCGCCGAGGAACGCCATCAATATCTGCACATCGCCATGCGTCATTGCCGCCGACTCGGCAAGCTGGTGAGCGAGCTGTTCGAGCTCGCCAAGCTGGAGTCCGGCCACACGAAGTTACACCGGGAGGCGTTCGCGCCGGGTGAGCTGGCACAGGACATCGCGCTGAAATTCCAGCTTCTCGCGAGCAGTGCGGGCGTTCATTTGGACACGGAAATCCCGCCGAACCTCCCTTTCGTCGACGCGGACATCGGCTTGATCGAACGTGTACTGGAGAATCTGCTCGACAATGCCATACGGCACACGCCTGCAGGTGGTCGCGTGACAGTGTCTCTCACCGAAGATGGCAACGGCGTCACAATACACGTAGCCGACAGCGGCGAGGGAATTCCGGCGGAAGAGCTGCCGCATCTCTTCGACCGCTTTTATCAGGTCGAGAAAAGTCAATGTGGAATGGGAAGCGGTGTCGGTCTGGGCCTGGCGATCGTCAAACGTATTCTGGAGCTGCACGCGGTTACCATCGATGTCAGCAGCGCACTACAGATTGGTACGCGATTCCACTTTTCGCTGCCGGTGTCCGCTTGAAGGACGAAATGCGTTCCTGCCTTTCCGCTATTCCACGGTTACGGATTTGGCCAGATTCCTCGGCTGGTCAACGTCCGTGCCCTTGAGCACCGCGACGTGATAGGCCAGGAGCTGGAGCGGAATGGTGAAGATCAGGGGCGAGATGAGCCCATCCACCCGGGGGACCTTGATGACGGTCACACCCTTCTCCTGGGACAAGGGGACCCGGTCATCGGCGAAGACGAAGAGCTCACCGCCACGGGCACGGACCTCCTCCAGATTGGACTTGAGCTTCTCCAGCAGCTGGTCGTTGGGTGCGACGGCAACCACCGGCATATTCTCGTCGATGAGGGCAAGGGGGCCGTGCTTGAGCTCTCCCGCAGGATACGCCTCCGCATGGATATAGGAGATCTCCTTGAGCTTCAGGGCCCCCTCCATGGCGATGGGATAGTGCTCGCCGCGCCCCAGGAAGAGGGTGTGGCGCTTCTCGGCAAAACGCTCAGCCAAGTCGCGGATCGACTCGTCCAGTCCCAGCGCCTCCTCGATCTTCCCCGGCAGGGTCCGCAGGAGCCCGACCAATTGCTCCTCGGACTCCCCGCTAAGACCGTTGTAGCGCCCGATGAGGATCGTGAACAGCAGCAGGGCTACGAGCTGGGTGGTAAAGGCCTTCGTCGAGGCTACGCCGATCTCCGGTCCGGCATGAGTCAGGAGCACCAGGTCGGATTCGCGCACGAGTGAGCTCTCCGGGACGTTGCAGATCGCCAGGGTCGTCGCATAGCCGAGCCCCTTGGCCATACGCAGGGCGGCCAGAGTATCGGCGGTCTCACCGGACTGGGAGAGGGTAACGAAGAGCGAGCCTTCCGGTACCACGTGCTTACGATAGCGGTACTCGCTGGCCACCTCGACATTGCAGGGCAGGCCGGTCAGGGATTCGATCCAGTAACGCGCCACCAGACCAGCGTGAAAGCTGGTGCCGCAGGCAACGATCGTGACCGCCTCGACCCCACCGAGGATTCTGTCCGCCCCGTTGCCGAAGGCCTGGGGTAAAACCCTGGTCCCGGTGATGCGGCCCTCAAGAATGTTCACGATAGCCGTGGGCTGCTCGAAGATCTCCTTGAGCATGTAGTGACGGTACTCACCACGCTCCACCACGTCGGCGCTGAGCCCCGACTCCTTGACCGGACGCACCACCGGCTCGCCCGCCCGGTCCCAGATCCGGACCCCGTTGCGGGTGATCTCGGCGATGTCGCCATCCTCGAGGAAGATGAACCTCTGTGTGACCGGGAGCAGGGCGAATGCATCCGAAGCGATGAAGCCCTCGCCGAATCCGAGGCCGATGACCAGTGGACTCCCCTGCCTGGCCGCAACCAGACGATCCGGATCATGGGTGTCGATCACCCCCAAGGCATAGGCACCCTCGAGTCGACGGACCGTGCTGCTCACCGCGTCCAGAAGCCCGTCCCCGGCCTCGAGGCGATCATAGATGGCGTGGACGATGACCTCCGAGTCGGTGCCGGAGGTGAACTCGTGGCCATGGGCGAGCTGCTCCTCGCGCAGCTGCTCGTGGTTCTCGATGATGCCGTTGTGGACTATCGAGCACCGGTTGCGGCAAACGTGGGGGTGCGCGTTGCGCTCCGAAGGCTCGCCATGGGTCGCCCAGCGGGTGTGGGCAATACCCAATTTCCCGGCAAAAGGGTCGCGCTCCATGAGCTCAGCGAGGTGCTGCACCTTGCCCAGGGCGCGGATGCGCCTGAGCTCGTGCGGTGCTACGACCACGGCCATACCTGCGGAGTCGTAGCCACGGTATTCCAAGCGCCGCAGTCCCTCCATGAGGATTTCAGGGACATCGCGTTGGGAAATGCCGCCGACGATTCCGCACATCGCCTAAGCTCTCTATTTCTTGCGGGGTCGCTTCCAGCCGTCCAGCGTGAGCTGCCTGGCACGGGTGACCGTGAGCTTTCCGGCGGGCGCCCCCCGACTGATGACGGAGCCGGCACCGATCGTGGCATTCTCGCCGATCTCCACCGGGGCGACCAGGGACACATTCGAGCCGATGAAGGCCCCATCGCCGATCACGGTCCGGTGCTTGTTGGCACCATCGTAGTTGCAGGTGATGGTCCCGGCACCAACATTGACACCACTACCAATCTGTGTGTCCCCCACGTAGGTCAGGTGATTGACCTTGCTGCCCAGGCCGACCTGCGACTTCTTAAGCTCGACGAAATTGCCCACATGCGCACCGTCCGCAATAACCACTTCGGGGCGCAGCCGGGAGAAGGGACCGAGGCGGGCACCGGAGCCGATGCTGGAGTTTTCTATCACGCAGTTGGCCAAAATTCGGGTGTCGGCGCCAATCTCGCAATCCCGCAGCAGGCAATTGGGTCCGATGGATACACCTTCTCCGAGCCTGACCTCTCCTTCGATAACGACATTCACATCGATGTAAACATCCCGAGCGGCCCGTAGCCGACCGCGTATATCCAGTCGTTCGGGATCGACAAGCGTCACCCCCCCACGCATCAAGTCCTCGGCTTGGCGGCGTTGATAATAGCGCTCCAAAGCCGCGAGCTGGACACGATCGTTGACGCCGCAGACCTCTTCCCTCGTCTCCGACCTAATTGTGGCAATTTCAACACCGTCGCTGGCAGCAAAGGCAAGGACGTCGGTCAGGTAATACTCGCCATTGGCGTTCTGGTTACCAATGCGCGATAGCCAGTCGTCCAACCTGGCCCGGTCCGCAACAATAAAGCCAGTATTGACCTCGTTGATCTCAAGCTCAACCTCGGTGGCATCCTGTTGCTCGACGATCCGCAGAACTCGCCCGCTTGCATCGCGGACGATGCGACCGTACCCGGTAGGATCCTCGACGATTACCGTCAGCAAGCCAAGGGCAGCGTCCGCGCTCGCGTCCACCAGCCGTTGAAGCGTTGCCGCACGCGTGAGTGGGACATCACCATAGAGAATCAGGACCCGATCCATGTCCCGCATCTCCGGCATGGCTTCCATGACCGCATGGCCGGTTCCGTGCTGCTCGGCCTGCTCCACCCACCGGCAGTCGTAGTCGCCCAGTGCCTGAGGTACCACGTCTCCCCCGTGGCCGTAAACCACACATACCCGCTCGGCGCCAATAGAATGCGCACAGTCAAGGACATGGGCCAGAAGCGGCCTTCCGGCAAGAGGGTGAAGAACCTTGGGTAGCCGCGAGCACATGCGCTTTCCCTGCCCTGCGGCAAGAATGACGACACCCAGCTTCATGATGGCGAGACTTCCATTAAGGAAATGTGGACCGTTCCCATCGATCGGTCCAGGAGATTATCGATTCGCGTCAATGCAGACTGTAGGATCCCGTCTGTGCCATCCCGTCCTGGGCAAATCCTGCTCGGTAGGGTCGTGGACCTCCTTGATGTCGACCTTGACGCGCAGCTCCCTCCCCGCTGGCAGGTGATTGCCGTCCATGGTGAGCCGCCCGCCCTCGATCTTGGTGACATGACCGGATGCGTCGCGGATGCTGTAGGCGAGGGAGACGAGCTTGCCGCTCCTGATGGCCTGATCCGCCATGGCGTCAGCCGCGCTTCATCTTCCGCAGCTTCTCGATGGCGCGCAGCTGAGCGACGGCTTCCGCAAGCTCGGCCTGGGCTTTTGCGTACTCGAAATCCGCTGCCTTGCCGGCCAGGGAATCCTCGGCACGGCGCTTGGCCTCGACCGCCGCCGCCTCGTCGAGATCATGGGCACGGATCGCCGTGTCCGCCAGGACGGTAACCAGGTGAGGCTGGACCTCGAGCATCCCCCCGGAGACATAGAAATGCTCCATGGCCCCATCCTCGGTCTCCACCCGGACGTCACCGGGCTTCAGGCGGGTGATCATGGCGGTATGACGGGGTGCAATGCCAACCTCGCCCATTTCCGCCGGCGCATAGACCATGGTCGCCAGACCCGAGTGGATGGCCCCCTCGGCACTGACGATGTCGACATGAACGGTCATTGCCATGGGCAGACCCTCTCAATGTTGGACCTTTCTCACCCGGAACTACACCTTCTCCGCTTTGGCGACCGCCTCTTCGATCCCACCGACCATGTAGAAGGCCTGCTCCGGCAAGTGGTCGTACTCTCCGGCGACGATTGCCTTGAAGGCTGCAATGGTATCCTTCAGTGACACGTACTTTCCCGAAGAGCCCGTGAAGACCTCCGCCACGAAGAACGGCTGGGAGAGGAAGCGCTGGATCTTGCGCGCGCGGGAGACGATGAGCTTGTCTTCGTCGGACAGCTCGTCCATGCCGAGGATGGCGATGATGTCCTTGAGCTCCTTGTAGCGCTGCAGCGTTCCCTGTACGGAGCGGGCCGTCTCGTAGTGCTCCTGGCCGACCACGTTGGGGTCCAGAATTCGGCTGGTGGAGTCCAGAGGATCCACTGCGGGATAGATGCCCAGCTCCGCGATCTGCCGGGACAGCACCAGGGTGGCGTCCAGGTGGGCGAAGGTGGTGGCCGGCGAGGGGTCCGTGAGGTCATCGGCGGGCACGTAAACCGCCTGGAAGGAGGTGATGGAGCCGGTACGGGTAGAGGTGATGCGCTCCTGCAGCACGCCCATCTCCGCGGCCAGGGTCGGCTGGTAGCCCACCGCAGAGGGCATGCGCCCGAGCAGTGCGGACACCTCGGTTCCGGCAAGCGTATAGCGGTAGATGTTGTCGATGAACATCAGCACGTCGCGACCTTCGTCGCGGAAAAACTCGGCCATGGTCAATCCGGTGAGGGCCACGCGGGCGCGGTTGCCGGGTGGCTCGTTCATCTGGCCGTAGACCAGGGCCACCTTGTCGAGAACGTTCGACTCCGTCATCTCGTGGTAGAAGTCGTTGCCCTCGCGGGTGCGCTCGCCGACGCCCGCAAACACCGAATAGCCGGAATGCTCCACGGCGATGTTGCGGATCAGCTCCATCAGGGTAACCGTCTTGCCCACGCCCGCTCCGCCGAACAGTCCCACCTTGCCGCCCTTGGCGATGGGCATGATCAAATCGATGACCTTGATGCCGGTCTCGAGGATCTCGGTTGCCGCCGCCTGGTCCTCGAACTTCGGCGCAACCCGGTGAATGGGCCAGCGCTCCTTGGATTCCACCGGCCCCTTCTCGTCCACGGGCTCGCCCAGGACGTCCATGATACGTCCGAGGGTGGCCGTACCCACGGGCACACTGATGGGGGCCCCGGTGCTCGAAGCGACCAGGCCGCGCCGCAAGCCGTCGGTGGAGCCCATGGCGATGGTGCGTACGATGCCGTCGCCGAGCTGCTGCTCCACTTCCAGCGTCAGGCCGACCTCGTCGATCTCGAGCGCCTCGTAGACCTTCGGCATCTCCCCGCGCGGAAACTGCACGTCCACCACGGCACCGATGATTTGCACCACGTTACCAGAGCTCATATGTCTTTCCTCATGCGCCTTACGGCGTCTCGATGCGTGTTTCGGGCGATTCTCGTCAGACCTTCCCCGCACGCGAATCGCCCCGAATTCTGATCAAACCGCGGCTGCCCCGCTCACGATCTCGGAGATCTCCTGGGTGATCGCCGCCTGTCGAGCCTTGTTGTAGACCAGCTGCAGCTCGTCGATGAGGTTTCCGGCGTTGTCGGATGCCGACTTCATGGCGACCATACGCGCCGCCTGCTCGCAGGCCCCGTTCTCGACCACCGCCTGGTAGACCAGAGACTCGATGTAGCGGGTCAGAAGGGCATCGAGCACTGCCTTGGCATCCGGCTCGTAGATGTAGTCCCAGCGGTGACCTTCTAGCTCGATTTCTTCGGCATGTATCGGGACCAATTGCATGACGGTGGGCTGCTGCGTCATGGTATTCACGAACACGTTCCCGGCTACGTAGATGGCGTCGATCTCGCCGGACTCGTAAGCATCGAGCATGACCTTGGCGGGGCCGATCAGATCCTCGATATGCGGTTGGTCGCCGAGATGCGTTGCTTGGGCCAGTACCTCGCCGCCGAATCGTTTGAAGAATCCCAGGGCCTTGCTGCCGATGGTGCAGAATACGGTCTCGATATTGCCCCGTCGCTGCTCCTTGATCTCCTGCACCAGCTTACGGAACAGGTTGCTGTTCAAGCCTCCGCAGAGCCCACGATCCGAAGACACCACGATATAACCGATGCGCCTGCGCTCCCGCTCCGTCGCCAGGAAACTGTGGCGGTATTCGGGTGTCGCGCGGCTGAGGTGCGCGATCACCTGCAGCATCTTCTCTGCATACGGGCGGGACGCGGACATGCGGTCCTGGGCCCTACGCATCTTGGATGCCGCCACCATCTCCATGGCCTTGGTGATCTTCTGCGTACTCTTGATACTGGCGATCTTGGTGCGTATCTCTTTCGCGCCTGCCATCTTGTCAAGCCCCTGGAGTCGTAGTCGTAGGGTGGGCTACGCCCACCGTCTTTCTGTACCGCATGCCGCTGCCCCGGATGGGCCAAAAGCCATTCCTCGGCACCCGGAGCCTCACCAAGTGTGATTCGCCTTGAAGTCCTCGAGCGCAGCTCGAAGCGCCTCGGCGATCTCCTGGTCGTAGTCGCCGGCGGCATCGATCTTCTCGATCAGATCGGCTCTGCTGGTCTTCATGTAGGTCTGCAGGGAATGCTCGAAATCCACGACCTTGTTGACCTCGACATCATCCAGAAAGCCCTCGTTCGCAGCGAACAGGGAGACCGCCATCTGGCCGATGCTCAGGGGCGCATACTGGACCTGCTTCATGAGCTCGGTAACCCGCTCACCGCGCTGGAGCTGCTTGCGGGTAGCCTCGTCCAGATCCGACGCGAACTGGGAGAAGGCCGCCAGCTCCCTGTACTGGGCCAGAGCGAGCCGAATGCCGCCACCAAGCTTCTTGATGACCTTGGTCTGGGCGGCACCACCCACGCGGGATACCGAGAGACCGGCATTGATGGCAGGTCGGATACCGGCGTTGAAGAGATCCGTCTCCAGGAAGATCTGCCCGTCGGTGATGGAGATGACGTTGGTCGGAACGAAGGCCGACACGTCACCGGCCTGGGTCTCGATGATCGGCAGAGCGGTGAGTGAGCCGGTCTTGCCCTTGACCTTGCCGCCGGTCAGCTTCTCGACCTCCTCCGCGTTGATCCGCGCCGCGCGCTCGAGAAGGCGCGAGTGCAGGTAGAAGACATCCCCTGGATAGGCCTCGCGACCGGGTGGCCGGCGCAGCAACAGGGAAACCTGACGATAGGCCCATGCCTGCTTGGTCAGGTCGTCGTAGATGATCAGGGCATCCTCGCCCTTGTCCCGAAAATACTCGCCCATGGTGCAGCCGGCGTAGGGGGCGATGTACTGCATTGCGGCCGAATCGGAGGCGCCGGCGGACACGATGATGGTGTGATCCATGGCGCCGTGCTCTTCGAGCTTGCGCTGGATCGCGGCGACCGAGGAGTTCTTCTGCCCGACCGCTACATAAATGCACTTGATGCCAGTATCTTTCTGATTGATGATGGCATCGATGGCCACCGCCGTCTTGCCGGTCTGGCGGTCGCCGATGATCAGCTCGCGCTGGCCGCGCCCGATCGGCACCATGGAGTCGATGGATTTCAGCCCCGTCTGCACCGGCTGATCCACGGACTTGCGGCTGATGACGCCGGGGGCGACCTTCTCGATCGGCGAAGTCGCCTCCGCACTGACCGGACCCTTTCCGTCGATCGGGTTGCCCAGGGAGTCGACGACACGCCCGAGAAGCGCCTCGCCGACCGGTACCTCCAGCACCCGTCCGGTGCAGCGTACCCAATCGCCTTCGGAGAGGTGCGTATACTCGCCCAGCACCACCGCACCGACCGAGTCGCGCTCCAGGTTCAATGCCAGCCCGTAGGTGTTGCCGGGAAACTCCAGCATCTCGTAGTACTGCGAATCGGACAGACCATGGATGCGGACGATACCGTCCGTCAGGCTCACGATCGTGCCTTCCGTGCGGGCCTCGGTGGTCAGCTCGAGATGCTCGATCTTCTGTTTGATCAGATCGCTGATTTCGGATGGATTCAGTTGCATGGCGGTTTCCCGTTCAGAATTGCAATTCGGTGGCCAGCTTGTGGAGTCTGCCGCGAACGGACCCGTCGATCACCAGATCACCGGTGCGTATCTCGACGCCTCCGATCAGGGAGGGGTCCGTCTCGACCGTCATCTCGATTTTGGCCCCGAGCCGCTTCTCGAGCGCCGCTGCAAGCTCCTTTTTCGCGCCTGCCTTCATCGCATAGGCGCTCAGGACATGCACTTGGCGAACCCCTTCCAGCTGTGTCTGGAGCTCTTCGTAAAGACGGGCGATCTCCGGCAAGGTAGACAGCCTGTTGTTCTCCGCCAGGAGCGAGACCAGATTACCGGCCTCCGCGGGCAGCTCCTCGCCGGCGATCTCGCGGATCGCGGCGCACAACCGCTCGCGCGGGACATTCGGATTGCCGATCTGCTCTGCCATGGCAGGATCGGCGGCGATTGCCGCCAGAACCGTCAAGGCCTCGGCCCAGACATCGACTTCTTTCCTCTCCCGCGCCCGAGCAAAGGCCGCTTCGGCATAGGGGCGCGCGATCGTGGTGATTTCTCCGGCCATTGGCGCGCCTCAGATCTGCTTCGCAAAAGCTTCGATGATGGCGGTGTGAGCGGTCGGATCGACCTCTTTCTGCAAAATCTTCTCGGCCGCCGCAACCGCTAGGACGGCGACCTTCTCCCGCAGCTCCTCGCGGGCGCGGTTGACTTGCTGATCGATCTCGGCCTGCGCCGCGTGGACCAGCCGGGCGCCTTCCTCCCGGGCATCCTGTTTGGCCTCGTCCACGATCTCGGCAGCGCGTTTCTGCGCCTGACCTACGATCTCGGCCGCGTGGGACTTGGCCTCTTTCATGATCTCGGTGGCACGATGCTGGCCGAGCTCTTGCTCTTTATGACCGCGCTCCGCCGCTGCCAGGCCTTGGGCGATCTTGGCCTTGCGCTCCTCGAGCGCGTTGACGATCGGTGGCCACACGAACTTCATGCAGAACAAGACGAAAACCGCGAAGGAGATCATCTGGAGGATAAGAGTCAGATTGATATTCATGCCGTTGCCTCGAAAGGTGCGAGAGCCGGTGCGGGAGCGGTAGTCCCGAGCGGACGGACCTTCGTTACACAGCGAACATCAGATACAGGCCCATGGCGATCGAGATGACCGGCAGGGCATCCGTCAGACCCATGACGATGAAGAACTGGGTGCGGAGCATCGGGATCAGCTCAGGCTGGCGCGCTGCACCCTCGAGGAAGCGGCCTCCCAATACGCCGATACCGACGGCGGCACCGAGGGCGCCAAGACCCAGCATGAGACCGGCGGCGATGAAAACGACTGCTTGAGCGAGCTCCATGATTTCCCCCTTGATCGATGGGTGAGAGGACAGATTGAAATGATCTCGGTCAGTGATGTTCCTGGTGCGCCATGTCTAAATAGACGATGGTGAGCACCATGAAGATGAATGCCTGGAGCGTGATGACCAGGATATGGAAGATGGCCCATGCGAGCTGCACGGCCCCGCCCCCGAGGCTCAGTACCAGGTTGTGCCCGTACATGAGCGCGATCAGGATGAAGATCATCTCGCCAGCGTACAGGTTTCCGAACAAACGCAAGGAGAGCGAGAGGGGCTTGGAAAGGAGGTTGATACCTTCGAGCATCAGGTTGGCCGGGAAACCCCACTTGCCGAATGGCTGCATCGTCAGCTCGCGGGTGAAGCCGCCGGCACCTTTCATCTTGATGCTGTAGTAGACGACCAGGAAAAAGACCATCAGGGACATGCCGAAGGTCGCGTTCGGATCGGTGGTGGGAACGACCCGGAGATATACGTGGTGCGGGTCCGCACCAAAAATCGAGGCAAGCATCTGAAACAACCTTGGCACCAGATCTACCGGTACCAGGTCCATGAGGTTCATCAGGAAGATCCACACGAAGATGGTCAGGGCCAGGGGTGCGACCAGCGGATTCCTGCCACTGAAGGAGCCGCGGACATTGTCCTCGACGAAGTCGACGATCCATTCGATGAAGTTCTGCGCCCCGCCGGGAACGCCGGCGCTGACGTTGTCGGCGACCTTTTTGAACCACCAGAGAAATAGAACGCCGAGCAGGATCGAGAAGAACATGGTATCGACGTTCACGGCCCAGAAGCCCATCTCGGCGGCGTCCTGCGCGTTGTGCGCAAAGCCCAGGCCGTGCTCCGGACTGCTCCCGAAGGTCAGGTTCGTCAGATGGTGCTTGATGTACTCTTGGGATGTGAGCGTTTCAGAAGAAGCCATCGTTCATCTCCCCCGTGTCTGGCGGCCACCTCGGGCATCCCGATCGGACGCGAAAATCGGGGGCAACATCTGCACGGCTAAATAGGCGGCGAGCACGACGGGCAGATTCAGACCCTTGCTCGTCGTGAAGGCCACGGTGAACAACCCCAGAACCAGGAACAGCTTGATGACCTCCGCGCCGTAGAACCGCATCACGATCGACCCAGGATCCTGGGCACGGTAGTGCCGAAAGATCCAGAAGGCGAAGAGCGCGCTCGCCACAAGGCAGACGCCAGCCCCGACGAGGACGGATAATACAACTGGAACGCCAAAGGGCAAGGCGGCTGCGATCAACACGAAAGTCAGAATAAACTGTCCGAGCAGGATGCCTTTGACCTGCAGTACATCCGGCTGGTGCATCGGTTCTTCTTTTAAAATAGAGACATACTCCAGCTTATCGGCGGCGCGGTGTCTACCCGCCCCGCCAGCGCCAACCTCGCGCACCCCCGTCGAGCTGCATGCCTCGGCTGACGGTTTCATGATGCACTGCAGCATCCCACTTTGCAACAATCAGTTTGCAACAGAAGCTTCTTATTTGATGTGGGCGAGGATACCGTCGAGCTCGTCCAGGCTATTGTAGACAATCACCAGTTTGCCGGTCCCGCGGTTTCCCTGCTGAATGAGAACCCGCGCGCCGAGGCGCTCGCCCAAGTCTTCTTGCAGACTCCGGATGTTGGGATCCTGGACCGGCTTGGACCCGGTCGGTGCGGGCTGCTCCTGTTCCTGGTTTTGCAGGCGACGCACCAGCTTCTCGGTCTCGCGCACCGAGAGCCCTCTGGTGACGACCTGCGCCGCGGCCTCGCTCTGCCGGGGCCCACGCAGTCCAAGCAGCGCCCGGGCGTGGCCCATCTCCAAACACCCCTCATGGAGAAATTGCTTTGCGTCGTCGTTGAGCTCCAGGAGGCGCAGCAGGTTGGTCACGGTGGTGCGGGACTTTCCGACGGCCTCCGCCACCTGCTGATGGGTCAGCTCGAACTCCGTGAGGAGACGCTGCAAGGCACCGGCTTCCTCCAAGGGATTGAGATCGTCGCGCTGGATATTCTCGATCAGGGCGATGGCGATGGCCGACTGCTCATCCACGTCGCGCACGATCACGGGGATCTCCGCCAAGCCGGCCTGCTGTGATGCTCGCCAGCGCCGCTCCCCGGCGATGATCTCGTAGCGATCGGCACCCACGGGGCGTACCACGATGGGCTGAATCACGCCCTGCGCGGCGATGGAATCCGCCAGCTCGCGCAGGCTGTCGGGATCGAACTCTCGCCGCGGCTGATAGCGTCCGCGCTCGATCAGCTCGATCGGCAGGCTGGTGACCTCCCTGAGCATCGTCTCGGCCTCGCCGGCCACTGCACCTTCGCTTTCCAATCCGGACCCCTGCTCGCGCGCTCCACCGAGCAGTGCATCCAGGCCTCGGCCGAGTCCCTTTTTCTTCGCAGTCATGACAGGTACCAGGCGCCAAAGCGCAGATTGTGCCCGTGGACGAAGCGCCGATTCCTCCGCAGGCTTCGTCGATGGAAGGATCCGCCTTGCATGATCTGCCTGGTCCGAGTGCGTAGGCCGGGTTACGCAGCCACGGCGCTGCGTTTCTTCTGGCGACGCAGGACCTCGCTGGCGAGGGCCAGATAGGAGATGGCACCGCGGGAAGCCTTGTCGTAGAGGATGGCCGGCTGCCCGTGGCTCGGTGCCTCGGCGAGACGCACGTTGCGCGGGATGATGGTGCGGTAGACCTGGTCGTTGAAATGGGTGACCAGCTGGGTCGAGACCTGATTGGCCAGGTTGTTGCGCGGGTCGTGCATGGTGCGCAGGATACCCTCGATCGCCAGTGCACTGTTGCGGCTGGAGCGGATCTGGCCGATGGTGTCCAGAAGCGCCGACAGTCCCTCGAGGGCATAATATTCGCACTGGATGGGGATGAGCACGCCCTGAGCGGCAACCAGGGCACTGACCGTCAGCATGTTGAGAGAAGGCGGGCAGTCGATGATGATGAGCTCGTAACCGTCCGCCACCTCGGACAGGACGCGGGCCAAGCGCCGCTCGCGCTCGGGCGAATCCATGAGTCCGACCTCGGCGGCGGTCATGTCACCGTTGGAGGGTAACAAGTCGAATCCAGGTGCCGGCTCCTCCACCCGCTGCAGGCATTCTTGGAAATCCATCTCTTCGAGCAGCAGGTCGCAGGCGGTATGCTGCAGAGCATTCTTGTCGACGCCGCAGCCCATGGTCGCGTTGCCCTGGGGATCCATGTCCACCAGCAGGACCCGGCGCTTCATGGAGGCCAGCGAGGCCGCGAGGTTCACGGCGGTGGTGGTCTTGCCCACGCCCCCCTTCTGATTGGCGATGGCGATTATTCGGACCATGGTTGCTTCAGTCGTAACGGGCATCGATAAGATGGCGCTCCGCGTCGAGAAAGGGCACCTCGAGACGATGAATGCGCACTGCGTCGGGTCTCGGCTCCAGTCCACGGATCTCGGTTTCAGTCGGACGTCGCCCCTTCATGATCAGGAGACGCGCGGGGCGCACGAACAGGCGTTGCCCGATGATCGACAGATCCGGGGCCGGGGCGACCGCCCGGCTGACAATGGTAGCGAATTTTTCCTCGGGGAGATACGACTCCATCCGCCCCTGGACTACATCCACGTTTGCAAGATCGAGGTCCAGCACCACTTGCCGCAGAAAGCGGGTCTTCTTCCCGCTACTGTCGAGCAGATGAAAGGCCCGCTCCGGCGAGGCGATTGCCAGGGGGATGCCCGGGAGACCCGCCCCGGTGCCCAGGTCCAGCACCCGCTCCCCGAAGAGGTAGGGGAGCACCGACAAACTGTCGAGCAGGTGCCTGGGGACCATTTGCAGGGGCTCGCGCACAGCGGTCAGGTTGTAGACCCGGTTCCAGCGCTGGAGCAACGAGAGGTAGGCCACCATGCGGCCTGTTTGCTCGAGGGCAAGCTCCAAATCCATCCGGGTGAGGCCCGCCTCCAGCCGTACCTTCAGCTGCTCCTCGTCCGTCCCTGCGATCATCCGGCCTGCCGCTTCAGGTGGATGAGCAGAAGCGAGATCGCCGCCGGTGTGACGCCCGGAATGCGCGCCGCCTGACCGACGGTCGCAGGCCGCACCCGCTCCAGCTTCTCGCTCACCTCAGCCGACAGGCCACGGATCTGCGCGAAGTCGATACCTGCGGGCACGCGCAGAGCTTCCTGGGCGCGCTGGCGGTTGATCTCGTCCTGCTGGCGCCCGAGGTAGCCGGCATACTTGCACTGGATCTCCAGCTGCTCGGCCACCTGGGGAGCTTCGACTCCCGGACCCACGCCGGCTAAGCCCGTCAGTGCCCGGTAGCCCACCTCGGGCCTCACCAGCAGATCCAGCGCGCGGCTCGGCCGCCGCAGCTCGTCGCCGAGGACCGTGCGAAGCAGGTCCGCATCCGGGGATTCCGGGTGGATCCAAATGTCCCGCAGCCGCTGGCGCTCGCACTCGATGGCCTCCCGCTTCTGCACGAAGGCCCGCCACTGGGTATCGCCGACCAGACCCAGGTGCCAACCCGTCTCGGTCAGGCGCAGATCCGCGTTGTCTTCGCGCAGCAGCAGCCGGTACTCGGCCCGGCTGGTGAACATGCGGTAGGGCTCGGTGGTACCGCGGGTGATGAGATCGTCGACGAGCACGCCCAGGTAGGCCTCGTCGCGGCGCGGGCACCAGGGCTCCTTGCCTTGCACCTGCAGGGCTGCATTGAGCCCTGCGAGCAGACCCTGCGCCGCCGCCTCCTCGTACCCCGTGGTGCCGTTGATCTGACCGGCGAAGAAGAGTCCCTCGATAAAGCGGGTCTGCAGGGACGACTCCAGGTCCCTCGGATCAAAGAAATCGTACTCGATCGCATACCCGGGGCGCGTGATGCGCGCCTGCTCGAAGCCGCTCATGGAACGGACCAAGGCATGCTGCACATCGAAGGGCAGACTGGTGGAAATGCCGTTCGGGTACACCTCGCAGGTCTGAAGCCCCTCCGGCTCGACGAAGATCTGGTGCGAGCCCTTGTCCGCAAAGCGCACCACCTTGTCCTCGATGGAGGGGCAGTAGCGCGGCCCGGCCCCCTCGATCACCCCTGTGAAGAGGGGCGAGCGCGACAGGCCCGCGCGGATGATCTCGTGGGTGCGCTCTCTGGTGCGCGCGATGTGACAGCTCACCTGGGGGGGATGGTCCTCCGCCCGGCCCGAGAAGGAGAAGACGGGCACCGGGTCGTCACCCGGCTGCTCCTCGAGCACCGAGTAGTCGATGCTGCGCCCGTCGATCCGGGGCGGGGTCCCGGTCTTGAGCCGCTCGACCCGAAAGGGAAGCCCGCGCAGTCGCCGGGCGAGGGCATTGGACGGCGGATCACCGGCACGCCCGCCCTCCTGGCTGGCGAGGCCGACGTGGATCCGCCCGCCGAGGAAGGTGCCGACGGTGAGCACGACGGCGCGCGCCCGGAAGCGCAACCCCATCTGGGTGACGACCCCCTCGATCCGTCCATCCTCCACCAGGAGGTCGTCCACCGCCTGCTGGAAGAGGTCCAGGCCCTCCTGATGCTCGACCGCCCGGCGGACGGCGGCCTTGTAGAGCACCCGGTCCGCCTGCGCGCGCGTGGCGCGGACCGCCGGACCCTTGCGGGCATTGAGGGTGCGGAACTGGATCCCCGCCAGATCGGCGGCGCGGGCCATCAGCCCGCCGAGGGCATCGATCTCCTTGACCAGATGGCCCTTGCCGATGCCGCCGATGGCCGGATTGCAGCTCATCTGGCCGATGGTCTCGATGTTGTGCGTGAGCAGGAGCGTCTTGGCCCCCAGGCGCGCCGAGGCGAGGGCCGCCTCCGTCCCGGCGTGACCTCCCCCCACCACGATCACGTCGTAAGTCCCTGCGGTCAGCATGGATAGTCGAGCTCTGATGGATGAGCTTCCATGATATCTTCATGCGGCATTCCAGGGTATATACATCCGGCGACGCGGCCACCGACGAGGCGCCTACGAGGACGGTTTGCGGCTCGATAAGGAAGGTCGGGGTAAAAGCCGAGCCTTCACTCCCTCGCTGTACATCTTGTCGCTGGGCGTGCTTCTCAATGCAGTGGAAACCGTGGTCTGTCCCTGTCGTGTGGCAGCGGCCGGACTGATCATTGGGTGCGAAACGTTGATCTACATCATGCGGTGTTGATACATAGGAGTTTTCCTACAGGTTTTTGAGAAAGTAAGTAAGTATAATTTCAGCACGGCATAGGCATATATGGTTGAGTCGGTACATCAAAGAAGAGGGTGGCAAACCTATCGTGAGGTAGGGGCAGAAGATCACGTTTTCGGATCTGAGATTTACAGGCTCACCTTTGGCGGCTAGGCCCCGCGGGCCAACCGGACCCGTGTCCAGCAGCCCGTACCCCGGGGTGCACCGCCAGCGTTGCCGGCGGAACGCGCGGTAGAGTCGATTACGAAGCCGCGGCCGTGCGGACGAATCCACAGCGCTGGATCCGTACACTGAAACAATTTGGGTATTGGTCGGTGCGTTTGCTGGTAACGGCGTAACATCTTATCCATTCCCCATCTTCATTCCGCTTCAGGAGCGCAACCGATAGGCCATGCTCTAGTCTCTAAGGGGCTTTCATGGTAGACCCATAGCCTCGTTGCCATTGGATAGTGTAATAACGTGATGAAAGGACAAGCTAGGACTAGCATCCCCAAGGATCTGATTCAGGCATCCCAGTACAACCGGCTCACGGAGATCCTTAAGCTAGCTGTAAACAGCGCCCACCCCGACAAAGCTCTGCTCGACTCGGCCCTTAGAGCTTACCAGGATCTCAGAGACCTTAGAAACAGCGCATCATCGCTGCTCCTTCAACAGGGCGATTCGCTGAGCTTGTATCGAGATCCCGTCTGCATCTACCTGCTTCCTCCACTTCCAGAGCGATCGGATCGATGGATTGTCGCTCAGTACGGAAGCGACGGAGGCAATTCGCCCGCCATTCAAATCCTAACTTGGAGCCCTTGCGCCTCGTTGCAACCTGTTCGCAAATTGACGGAGCCCGTCCCGGTGGATGATTCGCAGGCGCAGTTGGAACGAAGGGCGCGGGATATCGAGAGTTATCCGATTGCCGATCAAGTGTTGATCTACCTGACAATGAAGGAGGGGAGGCTTGAGATCAAAGCGGACGCCGAGAAAATCCTGGACGCCAGCTGGAATCCGGGCAAAGGCGAAAAAAGGCATTGGAAGCGGGCAGGATCAGGCAAGATGTCGCGAATTTTGTCCGTAGTCCGTTCTTCCAGCGACATGGATTGGCGGGATGACCGACTGGAAGACGCCGGGGGAAAGCCGATCACCGTGTCAGCGAATTTGCGTCCAGGCCGTATTCAGTCCGTCGACTGTTTTCCTGGGAGAGAACGGCTACTGTTCTTTGGTAACAACCGCGCTCGGGTCTGCCGACTCGATCTTGACCAGTCACTTGAATACTGCGAATCGCCGATATTGGGTGGCGTAGTAAGAGACATTCTGGTTGTGCCCCACCCGGATTTGAAGGGCGAAGCGGGCGTCTTCGCTGCTTGCGATGACGGGATTATTTATCTGCTCGACGAACGCTCTGACCAAAATCGTTTGAGGATAGCCCACCGGCAATACATGGACCGCCACGTGCGTCAGCTGATCGGTGTGGACCGTGATTTGGTCGCCTTGGACGAATCCCAAAACATCATTTCGCTTCGAGTGGGAAGCCAAGACTTGGAAACAAAGCTGTTGTGCGATTTCGTTCGACTTGCCCTTCGTTTATGCAATCTCGCAAGCGATAACCACCCCCTATGGTCTAACCCAAACCGAATGGATTCCGACGATAGGGAGCGCCTTGCCATTCTGGCGCTTGACGCTTACCTGCTTCTCTTGGAGGGAAACGACTCTATCGAGTTCGATACAGATGATTTTCAGTTGTTTTGTGAGTGGCTAGTGGAATCCTACGCGGGACACGGGACAATTTCCGTGGCAGAACGGGCTTCATTGCATTCAGTATTGCTGCAGCGTGTCTGGAAGTGGCTCGAAGAGTCGAAGGAGACCCAAAGGGATCTGCCGGGAGATGGACTCGCCTCTATTACGGTTCCGCTTTGGCGCCTACTGTTGCCACCGGTCGACGTGCCCGACTACGTGTGGATGTCCCTGTTGTACCGTGCCGACATTCTCACGCCATGGATAGCGCGATTCGGTGACGATTCGCGGAGGATTCTCGAAGACCAGCACCGCGATTGGCAAGCTTGTCTCCCCGAAATGAGGAAGCTGTTGCTGCCAGGTCTCCACGGGATTCGCCATTTGAGCGTGTTGTCGTCCACTTGTATAGCAGGCCGTCCGAGGCACATATGTGTGGTCGATCCCCCTAAGGGGCTAGTCGCACTGGTTGAGTACGGATATGGGCTGCGATTAGTGAAGGTACCCCAGGAAATTGATCAAAGATGGCAGCTGCTCGGTTCGATCCCTCACGAGAAAGACTGGTACGGCATTCCACGGGCTCTAGCTTCCGGTAAAGGGTTGCGCGTTGTGCTGCCGCAAGCTCGCAACGATCCATGCGTACTGGTAGCCACGGACCGTGGGGAACTACGGCTCTACTGCGTCGAGCGTTCGGGTGAGAGTCTCGCCTTGATCTGTACGAAGGACCTCGAGATGGACGTTCGTTGCTGCTCCATTGTCGACTATCGTCAAATGTCAGGAGTGCTTTTAGGGGGGGCGAATAAGGATGGTCGAGCCTGTCTCCACTGGCTGCGTGTTCAGGGTACATGGGGTCAACTTTGGATGACCAGTAAGGAGATTTGGGCAGACAAACACCCTGACGGCTCGCCGCGCCGAGGTGGCTTCTTTCGGATGTTGAGCGTCGTCGAGACGTCGAACGGCGTGTATTTGTGGGCAGCGGATCGAAGGCGCGGCAATCTCTATCGCTGGCTTATGAGCGAGGTCGGTGGCAGCAAGGGCGTACCTTCGCTGGTTGAAGAACGGGTCGTCCTTAGGAACCGCAAAGACCTATATTCGGTTTCCGGAGATCGCACCAAGAAGTCCGCGGTTGTCTTGAGCGGCGGTCATGATGCACTTACGCTGGCACTTGACAAGGAGAACACGACCTTACGTTGGGTGGTGAGCACTGCTAAGCGACTGAACAGGGCTTTCTTTATCCCTCACATCAAACAGTGGGTACTTTGCAGTGATCATCGGAATGCCATTTTAGTGGGGGAAGATGGGGTCGTTCACGGATCGCTCATGAATATCGGTCCGATCAGTGGCGGTCAGGTCGTCGATGAAACAAAGTTACTGCTAGGTACACAAGACGGACGTATCCTGTTGCTGAGTTCGGGGGGGATCGATTGGCAAGAAGAGCCGCGCATTCCGTCGGACATAGATTCGCTGCATGAGCATCTCAATTATCCCATCCGAACACGGGCGGAGCTTGACCTCGAAGACTTGGCGAACACACTAACAGAAGCCACCGGAAGCGATTCCGTTATGAAGGATCATCTTTGCCTTCTGGCGTTCCTGCATCGAGTGTGGAAGCCTATTGAACAGCGGGGTTTGGAAAGGCCGGTGGCCAGAGCTCTCGTCCCCTTATTGCAGCAGCTTCCCGTCGCATTGCTAGCGTCCTTTCTATCCCTCTCGGAACGTCAGAAAATCCGCCAAGCCAGCCCACAGATGCGCGCGGAGCTGTCTTGGTTGAACGCAAGACTCTGGTATGGCCTAAAGTACCGCGAGGACAACCTGGCCCATCAGCCCCGCGTCATACTGGAGACCTTGGAACTAGATTTTATCGGTAAGCTCGACGCCGATCTGAACGGCGCCGTACGAGAGCGTCACGGAATTCGGTCGGCTCGGGAGGAGGACCCCCGGCCCGCTTGGAGCTATCTCTCCGAACCGGACGCGAGCCTCTTCAGATACGTCGTAAATTGTATCTGGTGGAATGATGGGTGTCCTCGGCGCTTCTGGAACAGCTACCGGATAAGTGGCCTACAAGTGGGACAGGCTGCGCGCATGTGGAACGAATCAAGAAGGGACTCTGGCCGTTCTGACTGCCAACGGCTCAATCGGTGGCTGGACCTGCTTTGGCGGCTGTGGGGCACGGAGGCACCGGGAAAGTTCCTTGTCGATCTGCGGAGTTTGCTCAACCAAGGGATTCCTTTGATAGCAGAGCCGTGGGGCTCATGGCTTGCCAACCTGGTTTATACGTCCCCCAACGACCATCCGGAGGGCAGCCTCCGCAGGGCTCTCGGGCCACTCGATATGATCGAAAATCCGCGACTCGAACCATGGTCAGAAGCTGAGTTAGAGCAGCTCTATTCCGCCCTTCCCGGCGATCAGGCCTGGGGGCGCTGGTTGGATGAGGCCCAAGGCCGGCTTCTCGCCCTGCAAGACATCAGAGAAGCACGCGACCACGTGGGTTGGAAGGAAAAGGGCGAAATTAATGCGCTGATGGAACACATCGACGATGGCGTACAGAAGCAGTTTTCCTTTGCATCCTGCCACGGGCTCTTAGTGCTTTGGTGGCCACATCTGAGAAATCGTTGGAAAGCGATGCTCGATGCACGGCTCAGTGACATGGACCTGTTGCGTCCCGCCGACTATCTCAAGGTGGTTTTTCCAGAGGACGAGTGTTGGATCAGCGGGAAGGAGATCCTACTCTCGGTCCGACTTCACAACCGTTATCACTACGATATCAATGTCCAGTCAGCTGAATGGAATGGACAACCAGTAGACATGGGTCGAGAAAACGTTAAGGTGGATGCCTCAGCGTCGAGTCTAGCCGAAGGCGTAGCTTGTTCTATTCAGCTCAAGACTGACACGATTAACACCCTTAAGGGGATACTCAAACTCCACTGTGTTAATGCGGGAATGAACGAATACTTTTCTGTGACAGAAAAGTGCGAGAAGACACGCGATCTCCGAAGGTTCTTCCACGGAGAGCTGTGGACAGAGACTGGAAAGAGATTAAGTCGACTATTGACAGATCAGACTCCTTTCGTCTGGCTCGACGGTTATTACTGGTCAGAAGACGATAGGGATTTGCTCAAGGGACTCATACTCACCCAATTCAATGTGAAGGTTGGTACAGACATCGAGGTCGCTCCATCCCTGGAGGAGATGCTGACCCTAGATAAAGATGTGTTCTGTCCCGATTTTCCGTTGGATGAGAAAATTGGCCCAGCACTAGTGGATTGGTTTCACAGAGTACTGCACAATCCGAGAAGGCCGGCTTTCAATCCTGTCGCCTTGGCTATCTGGCATCGAGCCCATCCAATTCCAATTACCATCGCTTACACCTTGCGCGATTATCTACCAGACGGTAGTAATGTTGCAGACCTTTTGATTCGTCTGCTTGGCAGTAAAGACTTGGTCGATGCGCTTGACCATGGCATCTCTGTTCTACCGAGTCGCGCAATTGGTGCATGGTGCTATGGTGATCCCGTTTATGCGGAGTTGATGTCGATGCCCGACCCAACGCATTTTTCCCTCAATGACCTGTACGAAGCCCCCGTCAGCCTGATAGAAAAGACGGCTTGGGATCACTTGAATAAGTGCCCGAACCAAGAGATTGCGGATTGGCTGAAAACGGAGCCGGAGAACCTTAGGTATTCCCTCGTGAGCGCGTTGTTCGACACCACGAAGAGTCATGAGGTGGGCGCTGTCGATCATGCGGCTAGAACCCTGCTCGGGAAGCTGGGGAAAGGTCGTATCCATTGTCTTGGGCCTGGTTCCGTGTGGCACTTGGATACGCGCGAGAAACCGATAGTGCTGTTAGAGAATGAGTACAAAAACTGTTACCTTGTCATTGGGCACCTACCTGAGCCTGTGCGAGAGAAACTTGCGGATGACCGGAAATCCTTGTGGCTGTCACTGATCGATCTCGTGCACGACCCGGCGGGGACTTTCATGCCATTGAACTACAATGACTGCCTCAAATTGATTCACACTACAGATTTGCCCGCGGCACATCGCATCTTGAACCAACTCTTGGCCACGAAAGTCGACATAACGCCAGGGTCCATCTTCCGAGTTGCGCAAGGAATGGGGGGTAAGCGCCGATTGGTACGTCACTTCTTTGGGCGTGGAATCGAGCGTAGAACATTGCATGGACTGCTTGAGGAACACGATGACCCGGTTGCCAAGACGGGCACAGCCGTGCTCATCATCGGTGGAAGACGTATAGGAAAGACCTCGTTGCGGGAATGGCCTTGACGCTAATCCGTTTTGACCCTCCCTGCGCTAAGAAAATTGACCCTTCCTATGATCTGAGCTGACCTGCTCACCATTCTGACCCACCCCGGAAAGAGCCACGGATCGGCGTACAACCACCGCTGCTTTGAGAGACGAGGGCTCCAGTGGTGGTGATGGAAAAAAGTCGATGCCGGTG
>Ga0210085_1000057_pt1 | contig 49379 bp, 48 predicted proteins | sample China_Galinas_PW_5_FD_184866 | JGI IMG/M metagenome (GOLD analysis project Ga0210085, IMG submission 184866) | Wetland microbial communities from San Francisco Bay, California, USA, that impact long-term carbon sequestration - China_Galinas_PWC_D1... | ecosystem: Environmental > Aquatic > Marine...
ATGCCTTCGCGGACGTACGAAGAGCCCTCGCCAGGGACCTCGCAAACGAGGGTTTTGGTATCGATTGCCAGGACCACGCCAAACCAGATCGAAATCCCCTCATCTTAGCGGTTATGCGGCTTGTGGCGTGACGAAACGAAGAAACTTCAGACAAGAATGAAGATATGGAGCGCAAGCTGGAAGCTGCCCTCGCTGCCGCGAAGCACGAGACCGGCTGAGAGCTTTGCAGGCAGCGTGCCGAGATCGGCCTGGGTGTCTCTGGGGGTGCCCGTGCGGCATAGGGGCGTGGGGGGTGTGCCGCCATCCTTCGAGCACGCACGTGCGCGAATGAAAAAATTGCCCATGAAATTGCCCAGAGCCGAGGAAAGATCGCATCCGTTCCGCCCTTGTGTTTGCCGGAAGAACACTCTTGTCCGGAGCTGCGCGAGGGGGTAAACTTCCTTGATTCAGGAAACAGAAGATTCGTTGGAGCATGGAACCTGAACGGCACTGAGGCCCCGTGATCGGGGTTTTTTTTGGTTTCCAGCCGGTGAGGCTTTGCATGTCGCCCGGGCGCCGGAATCCTGTACCAGAGTGGGCTGAGCGCCCATTTTTTGTTTGTAACAGAGGGTGGATGCGACGCGTCGAGAACGAATTGACGAGCCTGGTGAGGTCGGTGGTGGAGCCGATGGGCTACGAGCTCGTGGGAGTCGAGTATTTGCAAAGGGGCAAGGCCGGTGCGCTGTTGCGCGTTTACATCGATCATTCTGTCGCAGCAGGCGTTCGGGATCATGGCAAAGGCATCACCTTGGACGATTGCAGTGCGGTCAGCCATCAGCTGAGCGGTGTTCTCGACGTGGAGGACCCGATCACCGAGCACTACGACCTGGAGGTCTCCTCGCCGGGTCTGGACCGGCCGCTCTTCACGGTCGAGCATTTCCAGCGCTTCCAAGGACACAAGGTGCGTCTGAAGTTGGCGGCAAAGCTCGAGGGTAGGCGCAAGCTCGAGGGAGAGATCACCGGCCTTGTGCAGGAGACCCTGCTGCTCGGGGTCGATGGCGAGATCCGGGAGATCCCCCTGGAGATGGTCGAATCCGCGCGCTTGGTGCCTGAGCTCCGATTCGGGAATGTGCAATGAGCAAAGAAATCTTGATGGTGGTCGAAGCCGTCTCGAACGAAAAGGACGTACCGAAAGAGGTCATCTTCGAGGCCATGGAGGTGGCGTTGGCTTCCGCCACGCGCAAGAAGGCGGGTGGCGACATCGATGCCAGGGTCTCGATCGACCGCGAGACCGGTGACTTCAATACCTTTCGTCGCTGGGAAGTCGTGGAGGATCCCGGAGAAGAGGGTCTGGAGGCACCCGACCGCCAGCTCACCCTGGCGGTCGCCCGCGAGCGTGAGCCCTCGGTCGAGGTCGGCGGCTATGTCGAGGAGCCCATGGAGTCCGTCCTCTTCGGGCGTATCGCGGCGCAGACGGCAAAACAGGTGATGGTGCAGAAGGTCCGCGAGGCCGAGCGTGCCAAGGTGGTGGAGGCCTACCGGGATCGGGTCGGTGAGCTGATTACCGGTGTCGTCAAGAAAGCCGATCGCGGCACCATCCTGCTCGACCTGGGTGGCAATGCCGAGGCCCTGGCTCCACGCGATCAGGTGATCCCGCGCGAGTCGGTACGGCCCGGAGACCGTCTTCGGGCCTATCTCTTCGAGGTCCGCTCCGAGCCCAAGGGGCCGCAGCTCTTCGTGAGCAGGACAGCCCCCGAGCTTCTCATCGAGCTGTTCAAGCTGGAGGTACCGGAGGTGGGCGAAGGGCTGATCGAAATCCTGGCCGCGGCACGGGATCCCGGCTCGCGGGCCAAGATCGCGGTCCGTGCGATGGACTCGCGCATCGACCCGGTGGGTGCGTGTGTCGGCATGCGTGGCTCGCGCGTACAGGCGGTGTCCAATGAGCTCAACGGCGAGCGCGTGGACATTATCCCCTGGAGCGACAATCCGGCGCAGTTCGTCATCAACGCCATGTCCCCTGCGGACGTCGTCTCCATCGTCATCGACGAGGAGGCCGGCAGTATGGATGTGGCGGTCAAGGAAGAGAATCTCTCCCAGGCGATCGGACGCGGCGGGCAGAACGTGCGCCTGGCCAGTCAGCTCACGGGCTGGGAGCTCAATGTGATGAACGAGGAGGATGCCGCGACCAAGAGCGAGCAGGAGGCGGGACGCCTGGTGGAGAGCTTCATGGAGCAGCTCCACGTGGACGAGGATGTTGCCGCCGTGCTGGTGGAAGAGGGTTTTTCGAGCGTCGACGAGGTGGCTTACGTGCCTCTGTCGGAGATGATGGCCATCCGGGAGTTCGATGAGGAGATCGTCACCCTGCTGCGGGATCGTGCCAAGGATGTCCTCCTGACCCGGGCGATCGCCAACGAGGAGAGCCTGGTTCAGGAGCCGGCCGAGGAGTTGGTCCGGATGGAAGGGATGGATGAGGATTTGGCCGCAACGTTGGCCCGCAACGGGGTCGTCACGATGGAAGACCTTGCCGAGCAGTCGGTGGACGAGCTCGTCGAGATGGCAGGCGTCGATGCGGAGCGCGCCGCCGCACTGATCATGAAGGCGCGCGAGCCCTGGTTTGCCGAGGCGCAGAGCGAGTAGGTCAGGAGAGTACGCGGATGAGTGAAGTGACCGTCAAACAGCTCGCCGGTACGGTGGGGATACCGGTGGAACGGCTGCTTTCGCAGCTTCAGGAGGCGGGGATTTCAGCCTCCGACGGCGAGGCGAGGCTGAGCGAGCAGGAAAAGGTGCAGCTTCTGGGTTTCCTGCGTCGCAGTCACGGCAAGGCGGAGGGCGAAGGTGCGACGGCGCCGAGTCGGGTTACCCTCAAGCGCAAATCCGTCAGCGAGCTGCGCCAGCCCACGTCCGGTGGGCGTACGGGTGGTGGCGTCCGGGCTGCAACTGCCCCGCGGGCGAAGACGATCAGCGTCGAGGTTCGGCGCAAGCGCACCTACGTGAAGCGCGGCGTTTCGACACAGGAGCCGGAGGTGGTGGCCGGGGCCGTGGCCGAGAAGGCACCCGGGGGGGCTCTGATCGAGGAGGCGGAACGGGCCCGCCCACCCGTGGATCGGCGATCGGAGCTGCAGGCGCGGCGGGCGGAAGAGGATGCGAGGCGCCTAGCGGAGCAGGAAGAGCTCGAGCGGCGAGCCCACGAGGAGGAGGCTCGCCGCAAGGCGGAAGACGAGGCCCGCCGCAAGGCCGAAGAAGAGGCACGACGCGAGGCCGAGGCGAAAGCTCTCGAAACGCAGGAAAAGGCAGGGGCCGAGCCGACTGCGCGTTCCGAGCAAGCCGAAGAAGAGAGCGTCGAGACCAATGAGGCGAAGGGCAAGGCCCGCAAGCATGCCAAACGCGCCGTCGAGCCCTCCGAGAAGGAGAAATCGGCAAAAAAGGCGGCACGAAAGGACTCGCTGCGAGCCCGCGAGCTGGTGCAGGAGGTCGAGTACGAGGAGGATGTCGGCGACCGAGCCGAGTCCGCGCCCACGGAGCGACGTGTGCGTCGCAAGAAGAAGGCTATCAAGCCTCAGCTTCAGGACAAACATGGGTTCCAGAGACCGACGGCACCCCTGGTGCGCGAAGTGGAGATTCCGGAGAGCATCTCTGTGGGCGACCTGGCGAGTCGTATGTCCGTGAAAGCAGGCGATGTGATCAAGGCTATGTTCAAGCAAGGTATGCCGGTTACGATCAACCAGACGCTCGACAGGGACACCGCCGCGATCGTGGTCGAGGAGATGGGACATAAGTCCGTCGTGGCCCAGGCCAGGGATGTCGAGGATACGATGATGCAGGAGATCGAAGAGCACGCCGAGCAGCTCGAGCAAGAGTCGAGGCCGCCGGTGGTCACCATCATGGGACACGTGGATCACGGCAAGACCTCGCTGCTCGACCACATCCGCCGCACCCATGTAGCCGCCGGCGAAGCCGGGGGCATCACCCAGCACATCGGCGCCTATCACGTGGAGACCGCGCGCGGCATGATCTCCTTCCTGGACACGCCCGGCCACGCGGCTTTCTCGACCATGCGCGCCCGTGGTGCCAAGGTCACGGATATCATCGTCCTGGTGGTCGCGGCGGACGACGGCGTCATGCCACAGACCATCGAGTCCATTCAACATGCACGCGCCTCCGGTGTTCCCATTCTGGTGGCGGTCAACAAGATCGACAAACCGGACGCGAATCCGGACCGGGTGCTGCAGGAGCTGACGCAGCATGAGGTGGTGCCCGAGGAGTGGGGTGGAGACACCATGGTGGTGAAGGTTTCCGCCAAGACCGGCGAGGGTATCGAGGAGCTGCTCGAGTCCCTGCTGCTGCAGGCGGAGGTGCTCGAGCTCACCGCACCGGAGAAGGGTCCCGCACGCGGGACCATCATCGAATCCCAGCTCGACAAGGGACGCGGTCCCGTGGCCACCATCCTGGTGCAGGCCGGCACCCTGCGCCAAGGAGACCTGATCGTCAGCGGTGGCGAGTTCGGGCGTGTGCGCGCCATGTTCGATGAGAACGGGCGCAGCGTGAAGAGCGCAGGTCCCTCGATTCCGGTACAGGTTCTGGGGCTTTCCGGCACGCCCAACGCGGGAGACGACGCGGTGGCGGTTCCCGACGAGAAGCGTGCCCGCGAGGTAGCCGAGCTGCGGCGGGAGCGGGAGCGCCAGTTCAAGCTGGGGGAGCAGCGCGCGGCGAGCCTGGATCAGCTCTTCTCCCAGTTCCAGGAGGGGGAGTCACAGACGGTCAATATCGTCATCAAGGCAGATGTGCAGGGCAGCATGGAGGCGTTGCGGGAGAGCCTGCTGAAGCTCGCGACCGACGAGGTCAGGGTCACCATCGTGGCCTCGGGCGTGGGCGGCATTACCGAGTCGGACGCCAACCTGGCCTCGACCTCCAACGCCATCCTGCTCGGATTCAACGTCCGTGCCGATGCCGCCGCGCGCCGGGTCGTGGATGAGAAGGGTCTGGACCTGCGCTATTACAGTGTCATCTACGAGTTGATCGACGATGTAAAAAAGGCGTTGTCCGGCCTCTTGAGCCCCGAGGTGACCGAGGAGATCATCGGTCTCGCCGAGGTGCGCGATGTCTTCCGTTCTTCCAAGTTCGGTGCCGTTGCGGGCTGCATGGTGACGGAGGGTCTGATCAAGCGCAATAGCCCGATTCGCGTGCTGCGGGATAACGTGGTCGTCTACGAGGGAGCGTTGGAATCTCTGCGCCGATTCAAGGAGGATGTACCGGAGGTGAAGGCCGGCACCGAGTGTGGGATCGGCGTGAAGAGCTACAATGATGTCCAGGTGGGTGACCAGATCGAGGTCTTCGAGCGTGCCGAAAGGGCACGCGAGCTTTAGGCGAACGAGCGAATGTGTGGCAGAAGCGCCATAAGGCTCATCGGCGACGCCTTGATCGCTATTCCGTAGGATGAAAGAGTATGCACGCACGGAGCGCATCGGTGCCGAGCTGCGCCGCGAGCTTGCGCAGATCTTTCGCCAAGACGTGAGAGACCCGCGTCTTGCGGGCGTTACCCTGCAGGGGGTGGAGGTGAGCCGGGACCTGGCCCACGCCAAAATCTATTTCACCTGTTTCCCGCTCGACGAGGGCAGCGGTGAGCAGGAGCACCTTCTCAACGGTAGACTCGCGGGGTTTCTGCGCCGGAGACTGGCTCGGCGGGCGCCATTGCGCATGGTCCCGCAGCTCCGCTTCGTCCACGACACGTCCATTGTTCAGGGAGAGCGTCTCTCGCACCTGATCGAAGAGGCTGTGGCGTCCCGAGACGCCGAGCAGGAGCGAGAGTGAAAGCGACGAGCGATATTCTGCTCGGGCTGTCCGTATCCCCTGGGATTGGTTTCGGAGCTGCTGCCTCCTCAGGCATCCCCTTCGCGGAATCGATTTGTGCGGGCGGGCAAGTAGCGGTACTCGGGCTTCCGGGCCAACGAGCAAATCATGGGGCGTCGGCGCAGATACGGACGTAACGTCAGCGGCATCCTGTTGCTGGACAAGCCCGAGGGGATAACCTCCAACGAGGCCCTGCAGCGGGTCAAGCAGCTTTATCGAGCCGCCAAGGCAGGCCACACAGGTAGCTTGGATCCCCTTGCGACCGGGCTTCTCCCCATTTGCCTGGGGGATGCTACCAAATTCTCCGCCTTCCTGTTGGATGCGGACAAGTGGTATCGGGTGCGTGTGCGGCTCGGGATCACGACGACCACGGCGGACGCCGAAGGCGAAGTCGTCAAGACGGCGCCTGCCGACGCCGTTCGCGAGAAGGACCTGCGTGCGGCACTCGAAGGCTTCCTGGGCACGGTCGAGCAGCTGCCGCCCATGTACTCCGCCGTCAAGCATCAGGGCGAGCGCCTCTACAAGCTGGCGCGCCGGGGTATCGAGGTGGAGCGCACACCGCGTACGGTGCATATCTTTCAGATCCAGCTGCGCAGCTTCGATCCGCCGGACCTCGAGATCGACGTGCACTGCTCGAAGGGAACCTATGTTCGAGCCCTGGCGGCAGACTTGGGAGAGGCATTGGGGTGTGGCGGACATGTTGCCCGTCTTCGCCGCACGGGGGTCGGGCCCTTTCTGGAGCAGGAATCCAGGTTCACGACCCTCGAGGAGGTCGAGCGGTGCGTCCCTGCAGAGGGCTTCGAGGTGCTCGATGCACTGCTTCTGCCGCTCGAGAGCGCCCTGGGACATTGGCCGCCGGTGCGCCTCTCCGCCGACGCCGCATTTTACCTGCGTCAGGGGCAGGCGGTGCTGGTGCCGCGAGCACCGACGCAGGGACTGGTCAGGCTGTACGATCCGTCGCAGAAGTTCATCGGTGTGGGCTGCATCCTGGACGACGGCAAGGTTCAGCCGAAGCGGCTGCTCTAACAGCGCGACTCGAATTTCCCTCAACGGTGCTAACCACCTATAATCGCGAGGTTATTTTTCATCGGCCCGACCCCCTGGGCTCATTGCCGGGGTGGTCGACACCGCATATGCGGTTCGCGGGCCTCATACAATGTCCCCGAGGCAAGGAGACGATTCCATGACAATGAGCGCAGTAGAAAAACAGCAAGTCATCGACGAATTCAAGCGCGGTGAGGGCGATACCGGATCCCCCGAGGTGCAGGTCGCCTTGTTGACCGCTCGTATCCAACAGCTCACCGGGCACTTCTCGGTGCACAAGCACGACCATCATTCCCGTCGGGGCCTGGTACGCATGGTCAATTCCAGGCGCAAACTGCTCGATTACCTCAAGGGCAAGGACGTGGACCGCTATCGCACCTTGATCTCACGTCTCGGCCTACGCCGCTGACGCACGACCGCAAGCAGAAAGCAATCCCAAATCGGGCCGACAACCGCCGAGGTACGGCGGGTTTCGCCCGCTCGGCCAAGCCCTGAGGAACAGCTAGTGATACCTACCAGAAAATCCTTTCGATTCGGTGACCAAACGGTGACCCTGGAAACGGGCGAGATTGCCCGTCAAGCCGATGGTGCCGTGCTCGTCGACATGGATGATACCGTCGTTCTCGTCACCGTCGTGGTCGACAAGCGCCCGGGTGCCGACCGCGATTTCTTTCCCATGACCGTGGACTATCAGGAAAAGACCTATGCCGCGGGCCGCATCCCCGGTGGCTTCTTCCGCCGTGAAGGCCGCCCGAGCGAGAACGAGATCCTCACCTCACGGCTGATCGACCGCCCGATCCGGCCTCTTTTCCCTAAAGGCTACAAAAAAGAAGTCCAGATCATCGCCACCGTCAAGTCCCTCAACCCGGCGGTCAGCCCGGAGGTCCCGGCCATTCTCGGGGCCTCGGCGGCACTGAGCCTGTCCGGTGCCCCCTTCAGTGGTCCCATCGGTGCTGCCCGCATCGGTTACAAGGACGGCGCCTATCTGCTCAATCCACCCTTCATCGGTCTGAGTGCCGATAGCGATCTGGATCTCGTAGTGGCCGGAACCGAGCACGCCGTTCTGATGGTGGAGTCCGAGGCCAGGGGACTTCCCGAAGATGTCATGCTCGGGGCAGTGCTCTATGGTCATGAGCAGATGCAGGGGGCCATAACTGCAATCAAGGAGCTTGTTGCCGAGGCAGGAAAGCCTCCCATGTCCTGGGCACCGCCGCAGGAAGACACCGAGCTTGCCGCAGCGGTGGAGACGGCCTGCGGTGCCGCCCTGGGAGGAGCGTACCGCATCGCGGACAAGATGGAGCGCTATGCTGCCCTGGATCATGCCCGCGCCGCGGCCGCTGAGGGGCTTGCCGGCGGGGAGGAGTCCAAATGGAGCGAGCAGCAAATCCTGGGCGCCATCGAGAAGCTGGAAAAAAAGATCGTGCGTGGTCGCATCCTCTCCGGAGAGCCGCGCATCGACGGCAGGGACCAAGGTACCGTGCGTCCCATCCACATCCGTACCGGCGTGCTGCCGCGTACCCACGGATCTGCCCTCTTTACCCGTGGCGAGACCCAGGCCCTGGTGGTCACCACCTTGGGGACAGAGCGTGATTCCCAGATCATCGACGCCCTCGAGGGCGAGCGGCGCGAGCCCTTCATGCTCCACTACAATTTTCCGCCCTTCTGTGTCGGCGAGATCGGCCGCGTCGGTAGCCCGAAGCGGCGCGAGATCGGCCACGGTCGTCTGGCCAAGCGAGGGGTGCTGGCGGTCATGCCAGGTCCCGATACCTTCCCCTACTCGATCCGCGTGGTCTCCGAGATCACCGAGTCCAACGGCTCCAGCTCCATGGCTAGCGTCTGTGGTACCAGCCTGTCCCTGATGGACGCCGGCGTCCCCATAAAGGGCGCCGTTGCCGGCGTGGCCATGGGACTGATCAAAGAGGGCGGGGAGTTCGCCGTGCTCACCGATATCATGGGCGACGAGGACCATCTGGGAGACATGGACTTCAAGGTCGCCGGTACCACCGAAGGCGTCAATGCTCTGCAGATGGACATCAAGATCGAAGGGATCACCAAGGAGATCATGGAAACCGCTTTGGCCCAGGCGAAGGAGGGGCGGCTGCATATTCTGGGGGAAATGAACAAGGTCATCGACGTGCACCGCGCCGAGATGTCAGAGCACGCCCCGCGGATCATCGACTTCAAGATCCACCCGGAGAAGATTCGAGACGTGATCGGTAAGGGGGGCTCGACCATCCGTTCCATCACCGAGGAGACGGGAGCTACCATCGACATCTCCGACGACGGCATGGTCAAGATCTTCTCCGTGGATAAGGGCGCCGGCGAGGAGGCCAAGAAACGTATCGAGCTCATCACAGCAGACGTGGAAGTGGGTCGGATCTACGAGGGAAGGGTCGCCCGCCTCATGGACTTCGGTGCCTTCGTCACCATCCTGCCGGGGCGTGATGGCCTCGTGCATATTTCCCAGATCAGTGAAGAGCGCGTGGAGAGGGTCAGCGAAAAGCTTGCCGAGGGAGACATCGTCCGGGTAAAGGTCCTGGAGGTCGACAAGCAGGGGAGAGTACGGCTGAGCATGAAGGCCGTGGATCAGGCCTGAGCCGAGTCGCGGTGGCAATGGCCGGCAGAGTCTACCTCGGCCCTTCCCGGACGAGGGCCGCTTCCCATTGAGACATTCGATCCAGCGAAAGAATTCGAATGCAGTTGCGTGGGCTTCTTGCAAAGAGAGGTGTGCACCGATGAAAGCTGTCCTTCCCACCGTTTTCTCGACGAGCCTAATGCTCGCCGGATGTTGCACGTCGACCTATCCGCCGCAGACGGGGCGGAACGAGATGCAGGAGTGGGGGGACACCTCCGTCTGCGGAATCTTTTCCGGGTGGGGTACGAGGGAGGAGCCGCAAAGGAGTGAAGCCGTCTACACGCCCGTGACCTTGAGCGAGTACTCCGAGTATGTCTGCAGCCTCGTGGACATCGAAGACTACGCCACCTGCGCCAATCGGCTGGAAGAGTATTACCGAGAGTCGTTCGACAGCGAGACTCCTCCCGGAAATTCGACTTCGGGACCCTTCGCCGTCCTGCTCGAGAACGAGATGTATGTCGGGTCCTATCGCTCGGACCCGTTCAGCGGCTCGTTTCGCGTGTCCTACGGCACAACCGGCTGTAAGGGCTCGTACAATGCCCTTTACGGTGACGAGAATGCGATTTTCAAGGTCTGGTGTGACAACGGCGAGCATGGAACGGCTCGCATGGTTCGCGACAGATATGGCCGCGACGGGATCGGGATCATCACCATGGACGACGGAGCTCAGGGCAAGATCATTTTCGGGCCGAGGATTGCGGAAGCTGCGCGCTCGGCTTTGTAACTCTGGCCTCCGCCTTCATCTTGTCGACGATGGCATAGATGCCGACGTGTCGATTCGGGCTCAGATGTTCTGCCAGGTGGAGACCTTCGAAGAGGGCGTCAACGTCAAATTCTGCGATCTCTGCAGGTGTCTTATTGGAGAAAAGCTTTACCAGTAAGGCCACGACGCCCTTGATGATGGCGGTATCGCAGTCTCCCGTGTAGCGGATGCATCCGGAATGAACAGGGTCCGGATGAGCGGCGACATGAACCAGGCTCATGCATTCCTTGACGCGGTTGTCTTCGGTCTTTTCCGCCGCGGGCATGGGCGGCATTTCCTCACCGATATCGACCAGGAGCTGGTAGCGCTGGTCCCAGTCGGTGAGAAGCTCGAAGGTATCGACGATTTCCTGTATTTCTGCGTCCGTCATTGTGGAAGAGCAAAGGACTCGCGTCGGTCGTGTCTGTAGCGTCGCGTGGCGATCGCGCCACGGGAGCAGGAGTCTAGCAAGCTATTTGCGATATTGGAATTTCAATGCCGGTTCGGATAACATAGCGAGTCCTGGCAAGCTTGCGTGAAGACAAGCCGAACTACAACAAAAACTCCAAAGGAGCGATAAGGCTTGGGAACCATTGCTAGAGTAGTCGAAGAAGAATCTCAGTCCGTCCCTTCGTACCTTGAGCGTTATTACTGGTGGGCATACGTGCATCCAAATGCCGTACGCGTGTTCGAGCGCCAGTGGCTCGTCAACCTGATCCTGTGGGGTAATTTCGGGCGGTTGCGGGACGCCGCGCTCGAGTGCCTCGGCGATCCGATTGGCGGTCGTACTCTGCAGGTGGCCTGTGTATACGGCGATCTCACCCAGCGCCTGGTCGAGCGCTTAGGCGAAGATTCATGGTTGGACGTGGTGGACATATTGCCCGTCCAGCTCGAGAACTTGGCCCGGAAGCTGGGACCCGAGGCTCGAACCACACTCGAGCTGAGCGATTCTGCGGACCTGAAGGTCGAGGACGGTCAGTACGATCAAGTCCTGGTTTTTTTCCTGCTCCATGAGCAGCCCGTGGAGACGCGCAAGAAAACGGTTTCGGAGGCGCTTCGGGTCACCAAGCCCGGCGGGCGGGTCTTGTTCGTGGACTATCACCGACCCCATATCGCGAATCCGATGCGTTTAGTCATGAACCCGGTGCTCCGCTTGCTCGAGCCCTTTGCACTCGACTTGTGGCGCGACGAAATCTCGGCGTGGCTGCCGGATGGGGCTTCCGGTTTGAGCGTCCGCAAGCAAACGTTTTTCGGCGGGCTTTACCAGATGACGGAGGTTATTCGGGCCGAGGACGGCGACTGAGTATGCCGCGGTCGGAGCGCCCTCCTGACAGAAGGGCCGGTAGCGAAGGGACGAAGGCAGTGGCGGGCGACTGTTGAAGACGATCACATACCGGATCACACGGTTGGGATGACGTTTTGCGAGCTCCAGCGTAGGCCTGATTTTCAGTCATGTGCGTAAAAACCGCTGATCTCTTCGACCAGTTCGATGAGCGGGTTCGGGTTTGCGATCCGATCTTTCGGGATTTCGGAGGACGGCGTTGTTTTTCCGGTCCTGTCAGCACGGTCAAGTGCTTCGAGGACAATTCCCTGGTGAAGACCGCCCTCGGTGAGCTTGGCGCGGGTAGGGTTCTGGTCGTGGATGCCGGCGGCTCCTTGCGTTGTGCGATGCTCGGCGACCTTCTCGTGGCGAGTGCGGTCGAAAACGGTTGGAGCGGCGTGGTTCTGTTCGGCTGTGTGCGCGATTCCGCGGACATCGCCGGAATGGCCTTGGGTGTGAAGGCCTTGGCCACAAATCCGCGCAAGAGCGAAAAGCGTGGAGAGGGTCAAAGGGATATCGCGGTCAGCTTCGCCGGAGTCGGCTTTCGACCTGGTGACTACATCTATTGTGACGAAGACGGCATTTTGGTCTCCGCAGAGTCGCTCGTGCAACCGAGCTGACCATCGCCCGATTCTGTGGATCGGTCCGCTGTCCGGTTGATGCTCGTGCTCGGTCGATAGGTTGAGAGACCCCTATGGCGTGGGCTCGGGCAAAGCAGATCGCCAAGGCCATCCTCTCCGGCTTCGATCGGCACTACCAGCTGTTTCGGGTGACGACGGCTGGAGCGCGGCAACGCTTCGAGGACGCGGACTGGGAGTCGGTGCAGCGGGCATCCCGGGAACGTATCAGCTACTACGATAAGCGCATCGGTGAGACCATCGCCGGACTGCGCTCCGAGTTCGGCATCGAGGCGCTCGACGAGCCCCTGTGGCGACGGGTCAAGATCGAGTACCTCCGTCTCCTGCCAGAGCACCGCCAACCGGAGCTCGCGGAGACCTTCTACAACTCGGTCTTCTGCCATCTGTTCCACCGCGTCTACTACAACAACAGCTTCATCTTCGTGTGGCCGGCGATGTCCACGGAGCACCTGGAGTCCGAAGTCCCCAGCTTCCGGTGCTACTATCCGGCCAGGGACGGTTTTGCTCGGGTCATCTACCAGATCCTGTCGGCCTTCGGGTTTCGCTTACCCTTTCGAGATCGTCGTGCCGACGTGCGCAATCTCCTGCACGCCATCCGTACCCTCTTCCCCATGTCCCAGGACAGGGCAGAAAATTTCCAGATCATGGTCTTGACCCATGCCTTCTACCGCAACAAGGGTGTGCACATCATCGGCAAGGCCATCAATGGAGCCGATCAGATTCCCTTCGTCATCCCGGTTTTGAACGATGAGCAGGGCGGGCTTTACGTAGATGCTCTGCTCTGGGGCGAGGATGAGATCTCCAACGTCTTCAGCTTTTCGCGCGCTTACTACATGGTGGATGCCGAGGTACCGGCGGCTGTCGTGGAGTTCCTGAGAACGCTGATGCCTCGCAAGGAAAAGGCGGAGCTCTACACTGCGATCGGCTTGCACAAGTTCGGGAAGGCCGAGTTTTATCGCTCCTTTCTCAAGCACTTGCGCTACTCCAGCGATGAGCTCGTGGTCGCACCTGGGATACGCGGCATGGTGATGTTGGTCTTCACCCTGCCGTCCTTTCCCTTCGTATTCAAGGTGATCAAGGACCGTTTCCCATCGCCTAAAGAAACGACGTCCGAGGCGGTAAGGCAGAAATATCAGCTGGTAAAGCTGCATGACCGGGTTGGGCGCATGGCGGATTCGTGGGAATATTCCGAGGTCGCCTTCCCCCGAGATCGCTTCTCGAGCGAGCTCATGGATCTCTTGCAGAAGGAGGTGGCTGGCAGCCTGCAGCTCGAGGAAGATCAGGTTGTCGTCAAGCACCTGTACATCGAGAGGCGCATGCGTCCCCTCAATCTCTACCTGGAGTCGGCGGATGATGCACAGTTGAGGCATGCGGTCAGGGAGTACGGTGACGCCATCAAGCAGTTGGCGGCCGTGAACATCTTTCCGGGCGACCTGCTGTTCAAGAACTTCGGCGTAACCCGCCAAGGCCGCGTCGTCTTTTACGATTACGACGAGATTTGCTACCTGACCGAATGCAATTTTCGCGATATCCCGCCGGCTCCCTATCCGGAGATGGAGATGTCCGACGAGCCCTGGTACACGGCCGCTCCGGAGGATATCTTCCCGGAGGAGCTCGGGACCTTCTTGCTGACCGACCCACGGGTGCGAAAGTGCTTTCTCGAATATCACGGGGAGCTGCTCGAGGCGGCTTGGTGGCATAGTCGCCAGGACAACATCCGCGCGGGGTGCCTGGAAGACGTCTTTGCCTATCCCTTGGAGCGGCGTTTTCCACGGGCAAATGCGGTCTCCGAGCCGGTCGGCGACGGCGAGGACGTCCACGCCGCTGTCTTGGGATGAGGTGCCCAGCGGTGCGCCGGCTCGTCGGTCATCGCCGCGAGCACGGCAGTCAAAAAAAGGGGGGTTCGTGCTGCCCGTCCAGTCGTCCGAGGTGCGCTTGCGCAGCCGGGATGCCAGTATCACTTCCGCCCGGAAAAAACGGTGCCGCCACCCTCCGGGGGAAAGTCGAGCGAATGGGAGTCCGATTGCGACGGCTCGCCGAGATCCATGGCACCGTTCTCGTTTGGAAGGATCAGGCGGGCGGGAACGGAGTCGAATGAGCCGATGGAGCCCTGGCCGAGGTTTGCGGACCGGCTGCTGTAGCCTGCCTGCCGTTTCGGCCTCGTTTCGGTAGTAGCCTGGGGTCGTGTCAGGATCTGTCTGACAGGATTCGGACCGGGGAGACCGCTTGTGGCTTCCGCGACGTCTCGGGTCTCGATCAATGTCGAAAGGGAAGGAAAGGCTTGGACGGCGAGCGCGATCGGGATGGCCTTTCCGAAACCGGCTGCGTACTTGGATGTGCCGGCGGCCACCTTCCTGGAGACGTTGATGCCGATCACCTCGCCGCTCTCGCGGATGAGGGGGCCGCCGCTGCTGCCGGGTAGCACCTGGGCATCGGTGAGCAGATCGTTTGGCGTTATCTGGGCGACTACACCGGCGGTAACTGTATCTTGCATCCCCAAGGGCTCACCGATGGCGAATACGGGCGTCCCTTGGGAGAGGGTCTGTGAAAGGTCGAGGCGGATGAAGGGTGTGTGGTAGTCGCCGTTCAGCTCCAGCAGCGCCAAGTCTCGATCTTCGCTGGTCGCGAGTAGGATTGCGGTCAGCTCGGTTCCGTCCTTCAGGACGATATCGAATTGGTTCCTGCTTCTGGCCAAGCTCAAGGCTTGCTCGGAGCTGCGCAAATCGGCCTGAATGGCACGAATGTTACGCTCTGTACCGGCTATCCTGTCCCGCTCGGTACGATAGCGTTGCGACAGGTGCCCTTGCGCGTCCTGGGCCCAGGAGCGGGTCTTCTCGTTCGGTGCCTTTGCGATCAGGTCGCCGTAACCATCCAGATCTCGCTTCATGAGCCCCAATTGACGGCGACCTTCCTCCAGGCTCGCCTTAAGGGTCCGCAATTGCTGCTCCCGCTCCTCACGAGCTTGCTTGCGCTCGTCGATACCCTCACCCGCATCGGGGCGTACCACATGCTTGTTGGTCAGGATGAGGCCCTGGTCAGAGCAGAAGAACCCGGAGCCTTCGAGCAGATCGGTCTTGATGGAAACGACCGCTAAGGTCGCCAGCTCGATGGGTGTGCTGGGCCGATATTCGGACTCCAGGCGGGCCGCCAAGTCCTCCACCGCCTCCGAGTCGTCGGACGAGGAGATGGATGTCTTGATGTCCGGGACGACGGTGGTCTCGTAACCCGCAGGCGGATCATCGGTGAAGTGCCAGTTTCCGTGCTCGTCCTGATACCGAAAGATGTCGTCGGCGAGCACGAGAGGGGGAACGAGGCAGAATGTGGCGAGCAGATACCGCCCCCGACGTCGATGTTGTTCCCTTTGCGGCATTTTTGGACAAGCCTCCGGCGTCTGCGCCGCTTCTGTGCTCAGAGCTTGTGAAAAATTCGGCCGCCGTAGCGCGGACGTTCAGGGGCGTCCGCAGTAGGGGGCCGATTTTTCACAAGCTCTCAGTCCTCCGATCGTTGAAAGGCATCCTGGAGCTTCTTCTGGATGTTGGGGGGAACTGCCTCGTAGTGGCTGAGCTCGATGCTGTAAGTGCCCTCTCCGCCGGTCATGGACTTGAGGCGCGACTCGTAGCCCTCCAGCTCCGCCAGCGGCACCTCACCGTCGATGGCGATGCGACCCAGACCCTCGGCCTCGCTGCCGCTGATGCGTCCGCGGCGGCTCGAGAGATCCCCGGCCAAGTCGCCCATGGCGCTGTCCTGGGCAAGGATGCGGATCTTAACGATCGGCTCCAGGACCACGGGCCTGGCCTTGTCAACGGCATCCTGGAAGGCCTTTCTGCCGGCGGTGGCGAAGGCGATGTCCTTGGAGTCCACGGGGTGGTATTTGCCGTCATAGACGGTTACGCGCACGTCCTGTATGGGGTATCCGGCCACTGCGCCTTCTTGCAGGACCTGACGCACGCCTTTCTCTACGGAGGGGATGAACTGGTTAGGGATGACGCCACCGACGACCGCGTCAACGAACTCGAAGCCCTGGCCGCGTTCCAGCGGTTCGATGCGCAAGAATACCTCGCCGAATTGTCCTGCCCCACCGGTCTGCTTCTTGTGCCGGTGGTGACCCTCGGAGGGGGCGGTGATGGTCTCCCGGTAGGCGATGCTCGGCGGTTTGGTTTCCACGTCAACGTGAAATTGCTCCGACAGGCGCCGCAGAAGTACCCGCAGGTGCAGCTCGCCGAGACCGCGCATGACGGTCTCGTTGGCCGAGGCGTTGTGCTCGACGCGAAAGCAGGGGTCCTCGGACTCGAGCTTGTGCATGGCGTCCGTGAGCTTTTGCTCGTCGCCGTGCTTGGTCGGAGTGATGGCAAGGCCGAACAGGGGGACCGGACACTCGACGGAGCGCAGGTGGTGATGGTCCTCGTCATGGGAGTCATGGAGCACCGCATCGAAATGGATGTCATCGACACGGGCCACTGCCAGGATGTCGCCGGGCAGGCCCTCGTCCACCTCGATCTGCTCGTTCCCATGCAGACGGAACAAGTGGTTGACCTTGAATGCCTTGCGGGCATCGCCGATGAACAGTTGGGAGTCCGGCGTGACTCGTCCTTGATGGATACGGAAGATACCGAGCTTGCCGCGAAAAGGGTCGTTGACCACCTTGAAGACGTGGGCCAGGACATGCTGAGTCGGGTCTGGTGTGACGCTGACGGGCTCGATCGAAGCGCCTTCGCCCTTCAAATAGAGGGGTGGATTACCCTCGGACGGGCTCGGCATGAGCCGCACCAGTATATCCAGGAGCTCTGGAATACCGGCGCCCGTTTGGGCGGAGACGAAACAGACGGGGATCAGGTGGGCCTCGCGAAGGGCCTTCTCGAAAGGGTCGTGCAGCTGCTCCGGGGCCAGATCCTCGCCTTGCTCCAGGTAAAGCTCCATGAGCTCTTCGTCGACCTCCACCACCTGGTCGATGATCTGGCTGTGAGCCTCTGCTACGGAGGAAAAGTCCGTCTCTTCCCCTCCGGGCTGAAAGAAGCAATCGATCACACGCTTGCCGCCGTCCGCCGGCAGGTTGATCGGCAGGCAGCCGGCGCCGAAGGTCTCCTTGATCAGGGTGGTCAGCTCTTGGAGCTGCACGCCGTCGGCATCGATCTTGTTGATCAGGATCATGCGGCACAGCTTACGGCTGTCCGCCGCGCCCCACATACGTTGCGTAACGGGCTCGATCCCGGCTTGGGCGTTGACCACCATGGCAGCCGTCTCCACGGCGGGCAGAACCGAGATGGCGCGGCCGATGAAATCGGGCAGCCCCGGGGTGTCGACCAGGTTGATGTGCTTGCCCTCGGTGTTGCAGCTCGTTATGCCCACGTCGAGGGAATGCTGGTGCTCCTTTTCCAAGGGATCGAAGTCGCAGACGGTAGTGCCCTTCTCTACGCTGCCGGGTGCGGAAATGACCCCCGTGGCGGAGAGGAGGGCCTCTACGAGGCTGGTCTTACCGGAGCCGGCATGCCCGACCAGTGCGACGTTGCGGATGTCCTCTGCGTTGTAATCAGACATCGAGTGAACCTTATCGTGGCGGATGTTGTGCTTCCAGGACGGGGTGCTAGACGCGCACCCGCGAGGGACTGTCGAGCGAAAAAGTATACCGTAACAGATCCGTCACGGCGCGCTGGACGAGTCGGGAGCGTCGCCGCGCGGAGCCCCGGCGGGATGGCCCGCGCGGCCTGATTCGACTACTTGGTCTTGTTTGGGGTCTTGCTCGAGCTCTTGCTCGGCGCTGATTTGTCCTCTTCGGTCACCTTGATGATCTCGGGGTTGAGCTCGATTTTCGCCTTCTCACGGAGCTGGGTTATGTACGTCGCGAGGGCTTCTTGTTGCAGGGCAATCGCCAGCTCGCCCTTGACGTCATCGAGTGCCGGCGGTTTGGCTGCGCGGGTCTTTTCCAAGAGGATGACATGCCAACCGTATTGGGTATGTACCGGAGTCGTGGAATATTCGCCCGGCTTCAGGGCCGCCGTGGCATCGGTAAAGGGTTGTACCATCTGGCCGGCGCTGAACCAGGGAAGCTGACCTCCGTCTTTGGCCGTTGGTCCGATGGAATTGGCCTTTGCGAGCTCGGAGAAATCGGCTCCCTTTTTGAGCTTCGCGATGAGCTTTTGAGCCTCCTCTTTGGTCTTTACCAGGATATGACGAGCCTTGTACTCGACGCCCTCGACCTTTCCATAATGCTCCTTGTACGCCTTCTGAAAATCCTCTTCGGTGGGTGTGAAGTTTTGCAACGCATTTCGAATGGCGAAGCTGGACAATAGCTGAAGATGTTGCATTTCAGAGGCCAGTTGGAATCTCTTCTCCTTGCTCAGCCCTTCCTTTTCGCCGGCTTGGGCCGTGACCACGAGGTTGATGAACTCGTTGAATGCCTGATTCTGGGCCTCGGGTCGATTCGCTTGCCCGGTTTGTTGCAAGCGCTCCGTGTAGAAATAGCGGAACATGTCCAGCGACGTTTTCTCCCCATTGACTGTCGCGATGGTGGTGTCTCCACTCGGCTCCGCGGCGGTTGCGGTCGGCTGTTCCTTAGATTTTTCCTCGGCCGCGAGCCCGACACTCGCTATCAGACCGACGAAGAGGGAAAAGAAAAGGATCTGTTTGCTCATGATCAGAGTCTGTTCTCCTGGTGGTGAATGGGTGTGAGCGAAACGGGCGCTCGCTGAGAGCTCGTGAAAAAACGGACGCCCACTGCGGACGCCTCTGAACGTCCGTGACTGCGTTGCCGCACGTGCAAATGACGGTCATTCGGGAAAGACTTTGCGAAAGGGCTTGACGGTAACCTCCTCGAACACACCGGCGGCGACATAAGGATCCTCGTCGGCCCAGGCGCGGGCAGTCTCGAGGTCCGGAAACTCGGCAATGATCAGCGAGCCCGTAAAGCCCGCCGGCCCGGGATCTTCGCTGTCGATGGCCGGATGCGGTCCCGCGGCCAGCAACCTACCCTCGTCCTGCAATCGCCGCAAGCGGTCCAGGTGTGCAGGGCGTGCCTCGAGGCGGACGCCGAGGCTGTCCGCCTTGTCTCGTGCGATGATCGCGTAATACAAATCAGTGGTCCTCCTGTCGAGTCTCGGAGCTTCGGATGTATCGTGCCAGGTAGAACGTCTGCACGATGACGAAAGCAATCGTGAGGCCCATCATACCGAAGAGCTTGAAGTCGACCCAGGTCTCCTCGCGCTCGTGAGCCCGCATGCAGAGGTCGAGCAGATTGCCGGAAAAGGCCTGGACGCAGCTCGTCAGGTCGACGTCATCGCGACCCGAAGCGTTCGTGAGTGCCTGCTCTGCGGTAAAGAAGTCGTTGGCAAAGTACAGATTCGCCAGGCCGGAGAAGACGAAGAAAGCCGCCCACATCAGATTCAGGCGGTGCCAGATACGGGTCGGTACCTCGATGGCGTGGCTCATCATGCGCTCGATGAGCGTGCGATCGCCGATGAAGTGGCTGCCCAGGAACGCGGCTGCGAACAGCCAGTCGAGGATAGACGGCTTCCACATGATGAAGGTGCGGTCCTTCAGCAGGATGGTGAGGCCGCCGAAGACCAGGATCAGGCCCAGCGTCACCAGCTGCATCTTCTCGATGCGGCGATGCTTCAGCCGCAGCCAGCCAACCTGGACTGCGGAGGCGAGGATCGCCGTCGCCGTGGCCACATAGATACCGGAGATCTTGTAGGCGACGAAGAAGAGCAGGATCGGAAAGAAGTCGACCAGGAATTTCATGCGCTCTCTCTACGGGTACCTGCGATGCGACGAGCCCTGTCTCGGCGTGTGGGCGGCTGGTCCCTCGCAGGGACCCCCTAATGGAGAACCCGCTGCTTGCACCATTGATCGTAGTAGCGCTGCATGACGGTTTGGGCTTGGTGCGGATAGCCCAACGCATCCATCTGCTCCATGCCCTCGCGGAAAAAGATTGGAGCGTCCTCGGGCAGGTGCTCGACGATCGCCTCGAAGGCATCCTCCATCAGCTCGGGACGGTGGCTGCGTGTCGCGACGATGGCGCGATTGAGCAGCAGCAGACGCCAGGGACCCGAGGGACCCTTGTCCTGGGAAATCTGGATGCCGACGGCATCGACCACCTCTGTGAGCAGACCGTAGAGCCGACCCAGCTCGGAGGGCTGATCGATGCGGTTGGCCAGGGTCGTCGCTCCGTCCACGACAGGTCCGATATGGCCCAGCTCGCCACCGCGACGGGCCACCCAGCAGGCCAACGGAAGCGTCAGCTCTTCGATTGCATGTGCCCGCCGTGTCAGGCGCAGTCTGCCGGCCAGGGCCGCCAGGCGGGTCAGCAGGTCGATGCCGCGGTCTCCCAGGATACGCATTTTCTTCGACGTCGAGCGGATCTGTACCTCCATTGCCGCCTGCCGGGGTAATTCTTCTTGATCCAGCCGATGAAGATCTGCGAAGAGCTCGTCCAGGGCGTGGAGCAGGACCCGAGGATCGGGGTCCGTATCACTGTTGCCGTCTTCGAATACTTCGACGAGCTCCTCCGTCTGGGTACGAAGCTCCTCGGTGATGTAGGCGATGTCCACAGGCGGCAACATAGGCCAGGAATTTTAGCAGTAGGTGATATCTTCGTCTGCAGCCAGAGAGGCTACGTCCGACCTCGGCGGTAAGGGCGTCTGACGATCGGATCGTTTCGGCAAGGCCCGATGCAGGTCCCTGCGTGAGGCATCCAGCTCGGCGATGGAGTTAAAATGGGCAAATGCCTCGATGTTATGATCTGCACTCGCACTCGACGGCCTCCGACGGTACCCTGACCCCGGAGGAGCTGGTCATGCGTGCCGCTGAGAAGGGAGTCGAGGTGCTTGCCCTGACCGATCACGATACCCTCGCCGGTCTCGCAGAGGCGCAAGCGGCGGCACGAGCCGCCGACCTGATCCTGCTTCCCGGCGTGGAGGTTTCCGTGAGCTGGGGCGGTCGGACCATCCACATCGTAGGGTTGGGAATCGATCGGTGGTACGAGCCGTTAGTCAGCGCTCTGGCGGATCTCCTGGTGGATCGGCGCCGGCGGGCCGAGGAGATTGGGCGGCGCCTCGCAAGGGTAGGGGTCACGGGTGCCTTCGAGGGTGCCGAGGCCCTATCGAACGGCCGGCTGATCGGTCGTACCCATTTCGCCCGCTTTCTCGTCCGAGAGGGCTACGTACGCGAAGAGCGGGAGGCATTCCAGCGTTTCCTGCTCAGGGGCAAGCCCGGTCATGTGGAGGGGGCTTGGGCCAGTCTCGATGAGGCCGTGGGTTGGGTCTGCGGTGCCGGAGGGCAGGCGGTGATCGCGCACCCGGCCCGGTATCGCTTCTCGCGCACCAAGATGCTTCGGCTGATTGGTCAGTTCAAGGATCTGGGCGGTGTCGGTATCGAGGTCGTTTCGGGTAGCCATAGCCGGGACGAATGTTTCCTTGTTGCGCGCTACGCCCGGGAAAACGGACTCCTGGCTTCCGTCGGCTCCGATTTCCACGATCCGAAGAACCCTTGGGTGGAATTGGGGCGCTTGGCCCCGTTGCCGGCGCACTGCACACCCATCTGGATGCACTGGGAGGAGCGGGGCTTGCTGAGAGCCGCTTCCGCCTGACCGTGGGGCCACAGGGTCGAAGGCTGCGAGAAGAGATATTGAGTATGCTTCCTCGTTTTTGCTCTGTTGAAGTTGTGCTCGGAAGAGGCTGAAGATCCTGTCCGACGTCCGGTCCGTTTTACCCGATACATGGCGCAGTTTTTCGAAATTCATCCGCAGAATCCCCAATCCCGGCTGATTCGGCGCTCGGTGGACATCCTGCTGCAGGGTGGTGTCATCGTCTATCCCACCGACTCCTCTTACGCATTGGGCTGCCAGATCGGCGAGAAGCCCGCCATGGAGCGTATCCGCCGGATTCGGGACTTGGACGAGAAGCACAACTTCACACTGGTCTGTAGGGACCTATCGGAGATCACGACCTACGCACGTATCGACAATCAGGCGTTCAGGTTGCTCAAGAGCCTTACGCCTGGTCCCTACACCTTCGTCTACCATGCGACCAAGCAGGTGCCGAGGCGGCTGCTGCACCCCAGGCGCAAGACCATCGGAATCCGGGTACCTGACAACGGCATCTGCCGGGCGTTGCTGGCGGAGCTCGGCCAGCCGATCCTGAGCACCACCCTGATCCTGCCCCAGGACGAGATGCCCCTCACGGATCCTTTCGAGATGCGCGAGCTTCTGGACTCTCAGGTGGATCTGGTGATCGACGGCGGATTTTGCGGCTTGGAGCCGACCACGGTGGTAGACATGACCCAGGAGCCACCGCTGGTTTCCCGTGTGGGCAAGGGCGATGCCTCCCTTTTCGAAGAATGACCGGTATACAATGAAATGATGGATGCCATGAACAAGATCCAATTGCTGGCGGTGATCGCGTTGCCGGTGCTCTTTGCCATCACGGTGCACGAGGCGGCGCACGGCTGGGTGGCCAGCCGTCTCGGCGATTCGACCGCGAAGATGCTTGGGCGTGTGACCCTCAATCCCTTCAAGCACATCGACCCTATCGGCACCCTGATCGTCCCTCTGGCGACCTTCCTCCTGACGGGCTTTCTTTTCGGCTGGGCCAAACCGGTGCCGGTCAATGAGCGCAACCTTCGCAATCGGCGATGGGATATGGCTCTGGTTGCCGTGGCGGGTCCGGGCGCAAACCTCCTGATGGCGGCTATCTGGGGCTTGGCCGTACAGATCGGGCTTGCACTCTGGGGCTCGTTCCAGTGGCTCGCCCTGCCGCTCGTCTACATGGGTGCCGCCGGGGTGCTCATCAACGTGATCCTCATGGTGCTGAATCTCTTTCCCTTGCTTCCGCTCGACGGTGGGCGAGTGCTCAATGCCCTCATGCCGCCCGCTATGTCCGCCAGGTTCTCCCAGTTGGAGCCCTATGGTCTGATTCTGCTCGTCGCGCTGCTGGTTACCGGCCTTCTGAGTGCCATCCTTTCACCCGTCATATCGGCTACGATCGGTATCATGCCGGGCGCAGGCGTGGTCAGAGAGCTCTTTCCCGTCTGACCGCCGCAGGACCCGATCCGTGAGCTCAGCTTCTCCGCAAAACAGCCGGGTCATTTCGGGTATGCGCCCGACGGGACGCCTGCACCTCGGCCACTATCACGGCGTTCTCAAGAACTGGCTGGAGCTCCAGCACGAGTACGAGTGCTTCTTTTTCGTTGCCGACTGGCACGCCCTGACGACCCAATACGACGATCCCACGCTGATCCCGCAGAGTATCTGGGACATGGTCGTGGACTGGCTCGCCGCCGGCATCAATCCGGGCTCGGCGACTCTGTTCGTCCAGTCCCGGGTTCCTGAGCACGCGGAGCTGCACCTGCTCCTCTCCATGATCACGCCCCTGGGCTGGCTGGAGAGGGTCCCGACCTACAAGGACCAGCAGGAGAAGCTGAAGGAAAAGGACTTGGCCACTTACGGGTTTCTGGGCTACCCGCTGCTACAGAGCGCGGACATCCTCGTGTACAAGGGTGGGCAGGTCCCGGTCGGGGAGGATCAGGTGGCCCATGTTGAGCTTACCCGGGAGATCGCCCGCCGCTTTAATCACATCTATGGCCACGAGCCCGGATTCGAAGAGATGGCCGAGCAGGCCAAGCGCAAGATGGGCAAGAAGAACTCCAAGCTCTTCGGCAAGCTGCGCAGGAAATACCGGGAGCGGGGCGACCAGGAAGCCCTCGCGGTGGCCCACGCCTTGCTGGAGAGCCAGGGAAACATCACCATGTCCGATCGCGAGCGCCTTCTCGGTTATCTGGAAGGTGGCGGGCGGGTGATTCTGCCCGAGCCGCGCGTTCTGCTCACCAAGGCGTCCAGGATGCCAGGGCTCGACGGGCAGAAGATGTCGAAATCCTACGGCAATACCATCGCCCTGCGGGACGATCCCCACGAGGTCGAGCGCTCCCTGCGCACCATGCCGACCGATACCCAGAGGGTGCGTCGCACCGATCCGGGCGATCCCGACAAATGTCCGGTGTGGCAGCTGCATCAGGTCTATTCGGGCGAGGACATCAAGTCCTGGGTCCAGTCGGGCTGCCGATCCGCGGGAATCGGCTGCCTCGACTGCAAGCAACCGATCATCGATTCGGTGCTCGCCGAGCTGAGGCCGATCCAGGATCGGGCGCGTGAGCTGGAGCGGCAGCCCGACCTGGTTCGCAACCTGATCAACGAGGGGTGCGAGGCGGCGCGGGACGTGGCGCGCGAGACCATGGAGGAAGTCCGCCACGCCATGTCGCTGGTGCTCCCTTGACGCAGGAGGTACCCGTCGGCGAGGCCCCTGTGCCTCCGGTGGGCGAGCCTCCGGGGGGCGAGGGGTCGCTGCAGCAGGAGATCCCCTTCGCGGTGGTGCAGGGGGCACCCCTGCTCGCGCTTCCTCGGGATCTCTACATCCCTCCCGACGCGCTGGAGGTCTTCCTCGACACCTTCGAGGGACCGCTCGATCTCCTGTTGTATCTCATCAAGCGCCAGAATCTGGACATCCTGGACATTCCCATCTCCGAGATCACCGACCAGTACATGGAGTATGTCGAGCTGATGAAGGACCTGCGCTTGGACTTGGCCGCCGAGTATCTGGTCATGGCCGCCATGCTGGCGGAGATCAAGTCGCGCATGCTGCTGCCGCGCACAGCCGCGTCCGAGGACGAGGAAGACCCGCGAGCCGAGCTGGTCCGGCGACTGCAGGAATACGAGCGCTTCAAGAAGGCGGCTGTCGATCTGGATGCCCTGCCTCGCTTGGAGCGCGATGTTTTCTCTTCCCGAGCGGACGTACCTCCAGGTCAGGTCAGGCGCTTGCCCCCGTCCGTGGATCTGCGCGAGGTCTTGTCGGCCTTGCGCGATGTCCTGGCACGGGCGGATCTCTACACGAGCCACCGAATCGAACGAGAGTCTCTGTCCCTGCGCGAGCGCATGGCCAGGGTGCTGGAGCTGGTCAGCGGGGCGGCCTTCGTCCCCTTCGCGCACCTGTTCGAGACTGCGGAGGGCCGGGCCGGTGTGGTGGTCACATTTCTCGCCCTGCTCGAGCTGGTCAAAGGCGCCTCCATCGAGCTGGTGCAGGCCGAGCCTTTCGGGCTCATCCACGTGCGCTTGTCAGGGGCCGAGGCGTGAGCGATGACCCGCCCTTGAAGCGGATCACGGAGGGTGCCCTGCTGGCGTTCGGCGGCCCCCTGAACCTGGATCAGCTGCTCGGTCTCTTCGCCGACGAGGAGCGCCCGACGCGGGACGCCCTTGTGGATGTCCTCGCCTCCCTGGAGCGCGACTACCGGGACCGGGGCATCGAGCTGATCCAGGTGGCCGGCGGCTACCGAGTCCAGGTTCGCCGCGAGCTGGCACCCTGGGTAGCGCGCCTTTGGGAGGAGAAGCCGGCCCGCTACTCCCGTGCCTTGTTGGAGACCCTCGCCCTGGTCGCCTACCGTCAGCCGATCACCAGGGGAGAGATCGAGGACATCCGCGGGGTCGCCGTCAGTACCAACATCGTCAAGACCCTGACCGAGCGCGAATGGATCCGGGTGGTCGGACACCGGGACGTGCCGGGTCGCCCGGCCCTCTACGCCACCACTCGAAAGTTCCTGGACTACTTCGGGCTGCGCTCCCTGAACGATCTGCCGACCCTGGCGGAGCTCCGCGACCCCGCATTTCTGGGCGAGAGCCTACCCCTGGAGGAAGCGGGTGCGTCGGATGAGCGGGCGGAAGCGCTCATAGAGACCCGGCTGGAGGTCCCTTCCAGCGGAGAGACCGAGCCGGGAATCGAGGGCCAGGGGGCGCGCGATGGGGACTAGAAGCCGCGCCCCCCGGTCCCGTACCGTGCAGCAGGAGGGCGTCCGGCTTCAGAAGGCCCTGGCGGACACGGGCCTCGGCTCCCGCCGCGAGGTCGAGGACTGGATCAGAGCGGGACGGGTACGTGTCAACGGTAAGCCCGCCAAGCTGGGCGACAAGATCACTCCCGAGGACCGTGTCCGTGTCGACGGCAAGGAGGTCAGGCGCCGATCGGGGCGCAAGACCGGCCTGCGGGTCATCGCCTACAACAAGCCTGCGGGCGAGCTGGTGACCCGCCGGGACCCCGAGGGGCGCCGCACCGTGTTCGGGCGCCTCCCGCACCTCGCGACCGGACGTTGGATCAGTGTGGGGAGGCTCGATATCAACACGTCCGGTTTGCTGCTCCTCACCAACAACGGTGAGCTGGCCAACCGTCTCATGCATCCCGCCCGCCAGGTGGAGCGGGAATATGCCGTCCGTATCCTGGGTCAGGTATCTCATGAGGCGCTGGTGCGTTTGACCCGGGGGATCGAGCTGGAGGACGGTCCTGCCCGCTTCGAGGAGATCCTGGAAGCGGAAGGGAAGGGCGCCAACCGCTGGTTTCATGTCCTGTTGCGGGATGGGCGGAATCGGGAGGTACGCCGCTTGTGGGAGGCGGTCGGCTGCCAAGTGAGCCGGCTCACGCGTGTCCGCTTCGGAAATGTCGTCCTGGGGCCGCGTGTTTTCACCGGCCATTGGCGTGATCTCACGGAGGCGGAGCTGGGTGGTCTGCTGGAGCTCGCGGGCATGAAACAGGGTGAAGACTCTCCCGCGCGCAAGGCGGCTGGGCGTATGCCTGGAAAGAGATCGCGGACCAAGGCGGGAGCGCCCAGGCCGAGCGGGCCGGACAAGACGAGGGCTCATACCCGAGCGCGAAGCCCGGGGCGTCCTGGGGACGGTTGAGCCTCTTATTCAATATTCATTACGATGGGCACGCTGCGCTCTGATCGATCAGGACCACACCCGAGAGAAGTCCAGGGTAAAACGGCACGCGCCCAAATCGAAATCGAAGCTCTCCTGCGCGAGGTCCCCCTTGTCGACGTAGCTGCCGTGCTGCAATTGGAAGACACGCGAAGCTTCGGCTTCGGGGTCGACGATCACATAATAGGACACGCCCTCACGCTCATAGAGCTTGAGCTTCAGTCCCCGATCCTTGTGCGCGGTTCCTTTGGACAGGATCTCGAAGATCAGCCGCGGTGCCCGGCTGATGTAGGGCGTTTCGTCGGTGTCGTCGCAAATGACCATATTGTCGGGCTGGACGATCGTATCGTCGGCGATCTTCCAGTCAACGGGAAGCAGGGCCTCGCACCGCTTGCAATCCGCTACGGCCTCCTGCAATAGCCAGGCGATACGGTTGGATAACGACTGGTGTCTGCGCGAGGGCGCCGGGGCCATGGCATAGGGCACGCCATTGATCAGCTCCCATCGCCCTTCCCAGCAGACATAGTCCTCATATAGATAATGGGGCAATTCCTCCAATCTCGGCCTACCCATCGGGCACCCCCGTCGTTAATTTCAGAGCAACCGACAAATGATACCCCACGCATGGATCCATTTGGTGCGGTTCGCGTCTTGCCCTGCACCCCCGCAACCGCACACTCCACCCCGTCCAACTGCTCTTTACCAGGTCGAGCCTCGGCTTGCGGGCTCGCGCCAGACCCGGCGGGTATCTACCCGGACGAGTCCGGATTCCACTCACATTTACCCGACTCGCGCAGGCAGCAGCCGGGACACTGAGGTCGCGTGCGGCACTGGTTCTTGCCGTGATGCACGATCAGGGCATGATATTCGTTGTAGAGGGCCGGGTCCGGCCCCAGCGCCGTCTCGATGGCGCTGCGAATGGCCTCGTAGGTCTCGGTCCCGGTCAGCAGCCCGAGACGCCGGAAGATTCGGCGCGTGTAGGCATCGACGACGAATACGGGCCGCTCGAAGGCGTAGAGCAGCATGTCGTCCGCCGTCTCGGGGCCGACGCCGGGAATGGCCAGGAGTCGTCTGCGCAGCTCGGGGGTTTCCAGGGCAGCCAAGCCGGCGAATCGGCCGGCCTGCAGGTAGGCGCGGCAAAATGCCTGTAAGCGCCTGGACTTGACGTTGAAGTAGCCAACTGGGCGGAGGCAGTCGGCCAGCTCGTCGCCGGGTAGCCCGAGGATCGCCTCGGCCTCCAACGGGATGCGATGACAGAGCCGCTCCAAGCCCCGTGTCACGTTGGTCCATGCGGTGTTTTGGGTGAGGATGGCGCCGACCATCACCTCGAAGGGCGAATCGCCCGGCCACCAGTGCTGGGTACCGTAGGCCGCCAGTAGCGACCGGAAGACGCCGTGCAGTCTTCCGGCGTCGAGGGTCGGGATCTCCGTAGAGCCGGTCAGGGGCTCCGCCCCCAGGGTTTGAACAGCTCGCGGGTCTTCAAGGGGCGCGTGCCGAGATGGGGGGCCAACAGTTGCCGGTTGAGCGCCTTTGCGTCCCTGGCCGCAGTCCGGCTCAAAGAGCCACCGGCGGTCAGCTCCAAGAGGGTCTCGCCCGATATGGCCGCGCCGTCGTCCGCCCCGGCCGACCGCAGACCCGATTCCTGCTCGTAGACGTAGAATTGCCCGCGCGAGACCGGGCGCCCGCTCGCGGCTTCCCGGTCGAGCACCACTGCGTAGCCGATCTCGCGCAGCAGACGCAGCTCGAAATGCCGCAGCACCGTCTCCACATCCTTGCCGGTACCGAGATCGGTCAGGGCCAGATGATAGAAGGCGAACAGGGCCTCATGCGGGTCCCCTCTCTGCAGCAGGCGCATCAAGAGCTCGTTGAGGTAGAGCCCGCAGTAGAGAACCTTTCCCGCCAGCCCGGCGTCGGGGCCTGCAGGCTCGCTACGCACCAATGTCTTCACCTCCCCGCGCCCGGTCCAGCTCAGCCAGAGAGCGCGAAAGGGCTGGAGCAGCTCGCCGACTGCGGGACGGCGCCCACGGGTCTGTTTGGCGCCCTTGGCGAGGACGGCCTGCCGCCCATGGCTGCCGGAAAATACCTCCAGGACCAGACTCGAATTTCCGAAGTGGCGCCGATGAAGAACGAAGCAGTGCTGCAGGTGGTCTCGGGGGGCGGAGGTCACGGATCTGATCACGTATCCGGGTAGCCCAGGCTTCTCAGCGCCGTCTCGTCGCTCGACCAGCTCTTCTTGACCTTTACCCAGGTCTCCAGGTGCACCGGACAGCCGAACATCTCTTGCATTTCCAGTCGTGCCCGAGTCGCCGCCGCCTTCAGTGCCTGGCCTCGATCGCCGATGATGATGGCCTTCTGCCCGGGCCTTTCGACCCATATGAGGGCATGGACGCGATAGCGGCCGTCCCGCTCCTCGAAGCGTTCGATCTGCACCGTCGTGCAATAGGGGAGCTCATCTCCGTAGCGTCGTGTAAGCTGCTCGCGCAAGAGCTCGGCGGCGAAGAAACGCTCCGGGCGGTCCGTCAGTTGATCGGACGGAAAAAAGGCCTCCCTGGGGGGCAGTGCCTCCATCACCGTCGCTTCCAACCGGTCGACCTGATCTCCTTTGGTGGCGCAGACGGGAATCAGGTCACGGAAGGGGTAGCGCACGGAAAGCTCTTGGAGGTAAGGCAGAAGCCGCGTCTTTTCCTCGACCCTGTCGATCTTGTTGATCACCGCGATTGCCTTGGCTTCGACCTCCGCGATCGTCCGTAGCGCCTCGGCGTCCTCCGCCGTAAAGCGCAATGCTTCCACTACGAACAGGACCAGATCCACCTCGGTGATGGACGCGCGGGCCGTCCGGTTGAGATATCGGCTCAGGGCAGCGTGACCCCGCTGGTGGATCCCCGGTGTGTCGACATAGATTGCCTGGGATGCGTGTCCGGTCTTGATGCCGAGGATCGCGTGTCGGGTGGTTTGTGCCTTGTGGGAGGTGATCGCCAGCTTCTGGCCGAGCAACCGATTGAGCAGGGTGGACTTGCCCACATTGGGGCGGCCGGCGATCGCCACGAAGCCGCAGCGGACGACACCGGAGTCCTCCGCGAGGTCTGGGCTCGGCCCGAATTCGCCGGGAACGGTCATGGCTGTAGGATCTTAGACAAGATCGATCCAGGAGTCAGTTATTGGCTTCGGTGCTCAGCAGGTCGAGCATCCGCTCCGCGGCCTGCTGTTCGGCACGGCGCCGACTGGTGCCTTCCCCCTCGGTCGCTTCGTCGCCGTCGGCCAGCAGGCAACGTACCCGGAATTTCTGGTCATGATCACTGCCGCTGACCTGCAACAGCTCATAGGATGGAAGGGGTCTCTTGTCCGCCTGCAGCAGCTCTTGAAGCCGGGTCTTGGGGTCCTTGGCGGTACCCGAGACAGCAATCCCGTCCAGGCGGGCAGCGTACAGGGCGAGAATCACATTTCGGGCGGGCTCGAAGCCCTGATCGACATAGACGGCGGCAAAGATCGCCTCCAGGGCATCGGCGAGGATCGATTCGCGGGCATGACCACCGGAGCGCAGCTCGCCTTCGCCGAGACGCAGGTAATCGCCGAGATTCAGCCCACGTGCCAGGGTTGCCAGGGACTCCCGCTTGACCAGGGAGGACCGCAACCTGCTCAGCCTGCCTTCATCCGCGTCCGGGAAACGCTCCCACAGGGCATCGGCGATCACGAAACCGAGCAGGGCATCCCCGAGAAACTCCAGGCGCTCGTTGTTCCCGCCGGCAGCGCTGCGATGGGTCAGCGCTCGAGCGAGCAATTTCTCCTGGTCGAATCTGCAGCCGAGGATGCGCGCCAAACGCTGGGGATCCTCGCTCACTGGCTCTCGAGCACCACTTGATGGCTGAAGGTCATGAGCGCGTCCAGGTTTGCGAACAGATGCTCACGGACTTCGTACTTGACGCTGAGTTGATAGCCGTTTTCCACCTTCTTGAGCTTGAAGTCGTTCTTTGTGACGTTCTCGATGTAGTTGAGGTAGAGCCGATCTTCGATAGACCTCATGACTCCGTGTCTGCCTTTCTTGAGCAAATCTGGGTCTTCGGTCACGTTGTGCATTATCGACCTGATCTCGAAATACTGCAGGTAGACTGGTCCGAGCTTTATGACGAGAGTCACGATGACGATAGCGAGGACGATGAGGAATAGGAACGCAGCGGCGCCCATTCCCCTCTGACTCCGAATTGTAGGTTTCATGATGTCCGCACCTCCGTTTGGCGATTGCCGAAAAACGAGGCATCAGAGTGTGCTGGAATTTCGTTCGTATTCAAGGCATTCCCGCCGGCGCATAGCAAGCTATGTAACGGCTGGTAAGACGTAGAAGGCGGACGAAAAGACAAGCAGACTGGTATGTCGTCTGACAAAGATCGCCTTATTTGATGAGATCGCCGATCCGCCCCCAATCGACCGGAAATCCGGAGAGCCGCGTGTCCCAGCTCATCCAGATCGCGAAGGCCTTGCCGACCAGATTCTGTTCCGGGACGAAGCCCCAACAGCGGCTGTCGTAGCTGTTGTCCCGGTTGTCACCCATCGCGAAGTACCGACCCTCTGGTACCACGAGTGGCCCCCCGACCGCCAGGGTGGAGAAGGGCCGGCACTTGAAGTCGGGCGCACCGGGCTCGATGAGAATCTGGTGATCCACACCTGTGAGATCCTCGAGGCGCAGGTCCGCGTCGGTCATGCCTGCTCCCGCACCGATACCCAGGTATTTCCCCAGGGGCGTCTGGGGGGCGGGTGCCCCGTTCACGTACAGGGTCTTGTCGCGATATTCGATCCGGTCCCCCGGCACGCCGACCACGCGCTTGATATAGTCGACGGAGGGGTCCTCGGGGAAGCGGAACACCACCACATCACCACGTTTCGGCTCGCCGATCGAGAGGAACTTGCTGTTCAGGACCGGCCAGCGCAGCCCATAGGCGAATTTGTTCACCAGGATGAAGTCGCCCACCAGGAGTGTCGGCATCATCGAGCCCGAGGGAATACGGAACGGCTCGACGAGAAAGGATCTCAGCAGCAGGACGATGAGGATCACGGGAAAGAAGGAGCGCGCATACTCGACGATAACGGGCTCCTTATAGCCGGTGATCGCCTCCGCCTGTCCCTGTGCTCCACCTCCTGCCGTCGCCTGTACCGCCAATCGCTTGCGCCTGGGTGCGAGCCACAGGGCATCCGCCAGCCATATGCCGCCGGTGACTACAGAGGCGAGTACCAGGAGAGTAGGGAAATCGAAGCTCATAGCATTGGATTCCTTGTGGCTAGAGGTCGGGCGCGGGGCTCGTAAACCTGCCCGAGGCGGAAAAATCCCTTAATTATCCTTCCCAACCTGCAGCACCGCAAGGAATGCCTCCTGAGGAATCTCTACCTTCCCCACCTGCTTCATTCGCCGCTTTCCCGCCTTTTGCTTCTCCAGGAGCTTGCGCTTGCGCGTCACGTCGCCGCCGTAGCACTTGGCGGTGACATTCTTGCGCAGCGCCTTGACCGTAGTGCGGGCAAGGATCTTGCTACCGATGGCGGCCTGGATGGCGACCTCGAACATCTGGCGCGGGATCAGGTCCTTCATGCGCACGGTGATCTCGTGGCCGCGGGTCTGGGCCTTGTCCCGGTGTACGATGACCGAAAGGGCATCGACGCGCTCACCGTTGATGAGCAGGTCCAGCTTGACCAGGTCGGATGCCTGAAAGCGCTTGAAGTCGTACTCGAAGGATGCGTAGCCTCGACTCACGGACTTGAGGCGGTCGAAGAAGTCCAGCACGACCTCGCTGAGCGGCAGCTCGTAGGTGAGCTGGACCTGGCCGCCCAGATAGCGGAGATTCTTCTGCACCCCGCGCTTTTCGATACAGAGGTTGATGACTCCGCCGAGCATGTCCTGGGGCACCAGAATATGGGCCTCGATGATGGGCTCGCGGATCTCTGCGAGCTTGCCCGGCTCGGGCAGCTTGGCCGGATTGTCCACCCGAACGATCTCTCCATCGGAGCGCAGTACCTCGTAGATGACGGTAGGGGCCGTGGTGACCAGATCCAGGTCGTACTCGCGCTCCAGGCGCTCCTGGACGATCTCCATGTGCAGCATCCCGAGGAAGCCGCAGCGGAATCCGAAGCCCAGGGCCTGCGAGACTTCTGGCTCGTAGAAGAGGGCGGCGTCGTTCAGCCGTAGCTTGCGCAGGGCATCGCGCAGGTCTTCGTAATCGTCCGATAGCACCGGGTAGAGCCCCGCGAATACCCGAGGCTGCATTTGCTTGAAACCGGGCAGAGGTGTCCGGGCCGGACGGTCCGCATGGGTGATGGTGTCACCGACCGGGGCGCCGTCGATCTCCTTGATGCCGGCGACGAGGAATCCCACCTCGCCGGTTCCGATGGTCTGACGCTCGGTCTTTTTGGGCGTGAATACCCCGATGCTGTCTGCCTGATAGGTGCGGCCCGTGGACATGACACGGAGCTTGTCGCGTCGATTGATGGTGCCGTTGACGACCCGGACCAGGGAGACCACTCCGACGTAGGGATCGAACCAGGAGTCGACGATCAGAGCCTGCAAGGGCGCGGAGGGGTCGCCGGTGGGCGGGGGGATGTCAGTGATCAGGCGTTCCAGCAGCTCCGGGATTCCCTCGCCTGTCTTGGCGCTCACCCGCAGTGCGCTCTGGGCTTCGAGACCGATGATCTCCTCGATTTGATGGACCACCCGCTCGGGCTCGGCCGAGGGCAGGTCAATCTTGTTGAGCACCGGCAGCACCTCGAGCCCCTGCTCGATGGCGGTATAGCAGTTGGCAACGCTCTGGGCCTCGACACCCTGGGCGGCGTCCACCACCAGTAGCGCCCCTTCGCAGGCCGCCAGGGATCGCGAGACCTCGTAGGAAAAGTCCACGTGCCCCGGGGTGTCGATGAAGTTGAGCCGATAGGTCTCACCATTTGCGGCCTCGTAATCGAGGGTCACGCTCTGGGCCTTGATGGTGATGCCGCGCTCGCGCTCGAGGTCCATAGAGTCCAGCACCTGGTCGGCCATCTCACGATCGCTCAGGGCACCGCTGAGCTGGATGAAGCGGTCGGCGATGGTGGATTTTCCGTGGTCGATGTGGGCGATGATGGAGAAGTTGCGGATATGACTGAGGTCGGTCATTCCTTGGGTATCCGAACAGCGACGAATTCACGTCCCTCGCCCCGCTGGATCAGGGCGGCGACGAAGCGCCCCGGCTTCATACCATCCAGCAGCTCGTGAAATTGCTTGGCGTCTTTCACCGGCGTGTTGTCGAGCATCAGAATGATGTCCCCCGGACCAATACCGGCAAGCTCGGCCGTGCCGGGCTTGACCTGCTGGACGATCACGCCACCTTCCTCCAAGTCGAGCTGGTCGCGCTGCTCGGCATCGATGTCGTCCACCACCAGCCCGATACGGTCGGCCGTCGTCGACGGAGGCTCCACGGCGGCAGCCACCTCGCCCTCTTCCGGCAATTCGCCTATGACCACGCTGATCTCTTGCGTGTGGCCGTTGCGCAGGACCTCGACCTTCGCCGGCTTGTCGATCGGGGTACCGCCGACAAGGGGGGGCAAGTCGCTCGAAGTGGCGATCGTGCTGCCGTTGAACCGCAGGATGATGTCCCCGACCCGCAGCCCGGCCTTCGCCGCCGGGCTATCCGGCAGCACCTGCGCGATCAGAGCCCCCTTCGGCTGCTTCATCCCGAAGGTCTCCGCCAGCTCGCGGGTAACGTCCTGGATCAGGACACCCAGCCAACCGCGGCTGACATGTCCTGTGGTCTTCAATTGCTCGACGACGTCCATGGCCATGTCGATGGGGATGGCGAAGGACAGACCCATGAATCCTCCCGTGCGGCTGAAGATCTGGGAGTTCATGCCGACGACCTCACCGTCCAGGTTGAACAGGGGACCACCGGAGTTGCCGGGATTGATGGCGACGTCCGTCTGGATGAAGGGGACATAGTTCTCGCTCGGCAGGCTGCGTCCTTTGGCGCTGACGATCCCGGCAGTCGCCGAGTGGTCGAAGCCGAAGGGCGAGCCGATCGCCAGTACCCATTCGCCCACTTTGAGGTTCTTTGCCGTGCCCATCTTCACGGTGGGCAGATCCCCGGCATTCACCTCGAGCAAGGCGATGTCGCTTCGCTTGTCCGTACCCACCACCTTGGCCAGGAACTCCCGGCGGTCGCTCGTGCGCACGATGATCTCGTCCGCCCCCTCGACCACATGAGCGGCGGTGAGAACGTAGCCGTCCGGGTCGAAGACGAATCCCGAGCCCAGCGATCGGGCCAGCTCTTCGTCTTCATCGCGCGGAATGGGACCCTCTTCGCCGAGGAAGCGGCGAAAGAAGTCGTAAAGAGGATTGTCTTCAGGCAAATCCGGGACGGAAAAATCATGGAACCGCCGCGCGCCGGCATGTGTCTGCTTGGTGCTGATGTTGACCACCGCCGGTCCGTAGGTTTCGACCAACCGTGTGAAATCCGGAAGCGTTCGGGCCAGGGCGTCCCCCGTCCTTACGACGAAAACCGAGACTAGGCAGATTGCCGCCGGCAGGAGGCATTTTTTTATCATGGATGCTCCATTGTCAGGATAATCGAGCTCGATACGATCCCGCAGGCTCCCTTAGCTTCTTCGTCGGATTCCGGTCCTGGAAGCGCACTGCAAGGCCGTCGCCACCTCCTCCTGCCCGTCGCAGGATCCGGGGTTGGCAATGTGTCGCGAGCGATCCGGTGCGGCTCAGCCTCGCGAGCCAACCCAGCGCCGCGACGAGACCGCCCAGCCCGGCCAGGATGCTCAGTCCTCGAGCATAGGCGGGGGCCAGAAAGTCCGCTATCTGAGCACCCGCGATCGCTGCGCCGATCATGGACAACAAGGGCGCCAGATAAGCGAGGAACGAGGCCGTCAGCAAGGTGTTCTCCGCTAACCCGATGATCACTCGATCCCCGGGTCGGGCCCCGATGGGATTTTCGACCTGTAGCGCCGGTCGGCTGCGTCCGAAGTAACGGGCGATCAACGAGGTGGCGCATGCACCTTCGCCGGCGCAACCGCCGCAGGCGCCCGGGCGCTCGCCCTTTACCTCGGCCAGATCGCCTTGGACCGAGACGACCAGGGCCGTCTGCTCGATCATGGGCTTTCTCCAGGAACGTAACGCATGCCGGCGAGCACGGCTGCGACGGTATCCGAGGGTACCTCGCCGACTATCGTGACCTGGTGACCGTCCACACGATCACCCACCGCATGAACGGCCCCGATGCTGGTTCCCCCGATCAGTCCTTCCCGGGGGTTGCTTTCGATATAGACCGAGATCGAAGCCAATCCATCCGACAGGACGAGATGCTCCACCGGCTTCCCGCCGGCATCCAGCCCGTCGTCGTGCATCACCAGGGCGAATCCGGGGGGGAGGGAGTCGAACCGCCAGGAGAGGCGGACCCCATCGTGGGGCTCGGATACCGGTTGGTGTGCTTCGGGAGCTCCGGCGGAGAGGTCCACACCCTGTGATGGTAACAGAACCAGGGAGGTGAACATGATTTGCTCGATGGGATCGCGCTGCTGTCCCATGAGGTCGGACTTGAGCGGGAGTCCGGTCTCTCGATCGAGATAAAACCTATATCCATAGCGTAGACGATCCTTGGGGACGATGCCCACCACGTCCGTCCGCCTGTCCACAACCCGAGCGACACCCAGGGGGTAGACCCGGTAATGCATGCTCAGTGCCTCGGGGTCCAGCCTCCATGCGTGGAGCAGTTGCTTCCCGACCTCGTGCTCAGGTACCGAGATCCGGTGGGATTCGGACAGCTTACAGGTTACGCTGCCTTTCTCTCTGGTCAGGGTGCGAACCGGCCCGTTCAGGGATGTCAGCTGTTCACGGACCCGCCCCTCTATGATCCGGTGAACAATGTGCAGCGCTTCCAAGCTCTGGTCATGCAGATAGACAATTGTGCCCTCGTAGCTCAGCGAGCGCAGAGCTTCGGCCATGCGCTGCAGTTGCTCCACCGGGGTGCGATCCGAAGCCAGGGCTTCGCTGCAGGAGAGGGCGAGCAGGGACAGGAGGAGGTACAGTCGGAGAGCGGCAGCTCGTGTGGGGGGCCGGGTGGGGATATCCACGAGGTTACCACTATCGCCTTGGCTCATAGCCGACGAGGGTTGCGTAGGGTAGAAAGCCCTTCATTCCCGATGCTGGGGACTGCTCCTGGTGATTGACGAGAAATCGATCCAGCTTGTCCTCCAGCTCCGGCCGGTCGACATGCCAGCGCTGAGTGGGGGCGGGAAGCAGGAATTGCTCGGGCAGGGAACGATCGACTTGGTGGTTGGCGGGGGCGACCGGGCTGGGGCTGAAGAGCTGAGGTACGGCGAAGAAGGCGAGGAAGGTGGCGCCGGCAGCGAGAACCGCGCCAACGAAAGGTCCGAGCCTGAACGCGCGCCCCCGGGGTCTCGGACTCTTCGTCCAGGGAGCCGGCTCCGTGGTTATCTGCTCGCGCACCAGGACGGCAATCTGGCGGTATTCTTCGCGCACCGGCTCGAAGCGCATCGCAGCACCCATGAGATGATAACGCTCCCAAACCGCCCTCAGGCCTTCGTTTGCTTCCAGCGCGGACACGGTTACATTCGTAAGTCCAGGATCGCTCTCCCCATCCATCAAGGCCGAGAGATGTTGTCGTTGCTGTTCACTCATCGCTTTGCCTATTCTGAGGTGTCAGGGATTGAGCAAAGGTCTCAGGCGTTTGTCGATCGCCTCTCGGGCACGGAAGATACGGGAGCGCACGGTACCGACAGGGCACTCCATCGCGCTCGCGATCTCCTCGTAGGTCAGGCCCTCTAGCTCGCGTAATACGATCGCCGTCCTCAAGTCTTCCGGCAGGTCATCGAGCGCACGTTGTACGGTTTGTGCGATCTCCATGCTGAGCAAATGGCCCTCCGGTGTGCCCATCTCGCGCAGACGCCCGCCCATGTCCATCTGCTCCGCCACCTCCGCCTCCAGATCATCGCCGGGGGGGCGGCGACCCTGCGCGACCAAGTAATTCTTCACGGTGTTGATCGCGATGCGATAGAGCCAGGTATAGAAGGCGCTCTCGCCACGAAACCCGGGAAGTGCCCGATATGCCTTCAAAAACGCCTCCTGAGCGACATCCATGACCTCGCTGGGGTCGCGGATATAGCGTGAGATGAGACCCGCGACCTTTTGCTGGTACTTGATCACCAACAGATCGAAGGCGCGCTTGTCTCCCTCCTGCGCCATGGATACCAGCTCCTGGTCGGATTTCCGCTCAGACATGGGCTCGGCGTTCCTTGGCTCGCGTCCCGAAATCCGATGGCATTGACACTTCCCCGAAACGAAAGTTCTTGGGCCCGGCGCAGATGGGGCCACCGATGCCCGGGCACTGGAGAGAAATTGATCCAGGCCAACGGGCGCTTCAGTTTATAGTTGTAGCGGCGTCTTTGCACCCGCACCCGCATCGACGCGGTTTTACCGTCTAATTCAGCGATTGCGAGATCGACCGACATGGGCAACATCCACCATTACGATGTCCTGGTCCTGGGGAGCGGGGCCGCAGGGCTGAGTCTCGCATTGCGTTTGGACTCCGACCTCTCCATCGCGGTGCTCTCCAAGCGCGCCCTTCACGACGGAAGTACCTATTACGCACAGGGGGGGATCTCCGCCGTTCTGGATCCCAGCGACTCGCTGGATGCCCACGTTCAGGACACGCTCAGGGCCGGCGGCGCTCTGTGCGATCCCGATGTGGTTCAGTTGGTGGTGGAGCAGGGACCAAAAGCGATTGCCTGGCTGCTCGATCAAGGGGTCAGCTTCACCCGTGACGACCGGTCAACGGAGCACAGCGGCTATCACCTGACCCGAGAAGGCGGGCATAGCCACCGCCGTGTGGTCCACGCGGCCGACGCCACCGGCAAAGAGGTACAGAGCACGCTGAGTGCACGCGTCCGGGAGCGGGACAATATCGACCTCTACGAGGACCACAATGCGGTGGACCTCATCGTCACCCGCAAGATGGGCCTCGAGGGTAATCGTTGCATCGGTGCCTATGTTCTGGACCGCAGCTCCGGGCAGGTGAAGACCCTTCTCGCCCCCTTCGTGGTCCTGGCTACAGGCGGTGCCAGCAAGGTGTATCTCTACACCAGCAATCCGGACATCGCCACCGGCGACGGCATCGCCATGGCGTGGCGTGCCGGCTGCCGGGTCGCCAACATGGAGTTCATGCAGTTTCACCCCACCTGCCTCTACCACCCGGAGGCCAAGTCCTTCCTCATCAGCGAGGCCCTGCGCGGCGAGGGGGCACGGCTGCTGCTGCCGAACGGGGAGCGCTTCATGCAGCGGTTCGACGAGAGGGCGGAGCTGGCCCCCCGGGACGTCGTCGCCCGCGCCATCGACCACGAAATGAAGCGGCTCGGCGCCGAGTGCCTCTTTCTGGATATCTCCCACCGTCCAGCCGAGCTCGTCGAGAGTCTGTTCCCGACCATTCGTCAGCGCTGCCTGGAGCTCGGCGTCGACATCACCCGCGAGCCGATACCCGTGGTACCCGCCGCCCACTACACCTGCGGAGGGGTCCTGGTGGACCGGCGGGCTCGCACCGACGTGCCGGGGCTTTACGCCGTCGGCGAGGCGTCCTATACCGGATTGCACGGCGCCAACCGCATGGCCAGCAACTCCCTTCTGGAGTGCCTGGTCTACAGCTCCCTCGCGGCACGGGATATCGAGTCGGAGATGGGACGGGCCTCTTCCCATCGAGAAGTTCCACCCTGGGATGAAAGCCGGGTGACCGAGCCGGACGAGGAGATCGTGGTCGCCCACAACTGGGAGGAGCTACGCCGCTTCATGTGGGATTACGTCGGTATCGTCCGTACCAACAAGCGGCTGCGTCGCGCCAAACGACGCGTCGATCTGCTGCGCCAGGAGATCATCGAGTACTACGGCAATTTCCGAGTGACCAACGACCTGCTGGAGCTGCGCAACCTGGTGGATGTGGCGGACCTCATCATCCGCTCGGCACTGCGCAGGCGCGAGAGCCGCGGATTGCACTATACGCTGGATTTTCCGGAGAAGGACTCCTCGCAATGCGCGCCGACGGTTCTGATTCCAGACAACTATCAGCCGCGGAGCCGGACTTGACGAAGCCCGACCGCGACGATCACGACTCGTCGCTCTGAGCAAAGCAGCGCTAGAGGCTGAGTCCCGTTACGCCCTTGGCATCCGGCCCGAGCAGGTAGAGGTATCGGCCCGTCACCGTCTCCGGACCGGGCAAGCCGTTCGGGTTTTCTCCCGGGTAGAGGCGGGCGCGCAGGCCGCAGCGGACGATTCCCGGGTCGATGCTGTTGACCCGGATGTTGCTGCTGTCCCTGGTCTCTTCGGCCAAGGTCTGCATCAGCCCTTCGATTCCGAACTTGGCCGCGCAGTAGGCACCCCAGTAGGCCAGGCCCTTGCGCCCGACCCGGTCCGAGGTGAAGACGACCGAGGCGTCCGGGGACGCCCGCAGGAGGGGCATGGCTGCCTGGGTGAGCAGGAAGGGGGCCGTCAGGTTGATGCGCAGGACGCGCTCCCACTCGGTCCCGTCGTAGTCGTCGATCCGGCTGAGAAAGGGGGCGAAGGCGGTGCAATGGACCAGGCCGTCGAGGCGCCCGAGCTCTCGCCCGACCAGCTCGATGGTCTCTTGGCAACCCTTCTCATCCGCCCGCTCGAGGTCCAGGGGAAGGATGGCCGGCTCCTGGCCGCCACCGGCTTCGATCTGGTCGTAGAGGGGCTCCAGGTCGTGCTGCTCCTTGTCGGACAGGACGAGGGTCGCGCCGTGCCGCGCACAGGCGACGGAGACGGCGTGGCCGATGCCTTCCGCGGCCCCGGTCACCAGGATGACGCGGCCGGCCAGCAGATCGGGTGTTGGCTGATAGTCTTCCACGGGATTTTGGTAGCTCAGGTGATTTCCAGTTTGCTCGGTGCTCGGTGCTCGGCGACAGGGGACGGAAGTGCGCGTCTCATTCATTTTCGACGGCTCTCCCGCCAGCCGAGCCAAAGCTTGCGCAGGGGTGTGAGCCCGAGGCGCCGATCGGCCACGGCAAAGCCGGCGCGCTCCAGCTCGCCGAGCAGAGATTCCAGGATGCGGGCGCGTACCCGGAGGCACGCGGGCATTTCCCGCATGCCGTCCGACTCCGCGAGGACGGCACGGGCACGGGCCGCCGCGGGTGGGAGCAGGTCCGGGAGGCGGGAGCGATGCCGGTGCTCGGTCAGTGCCTCGGCGGAGAGCCCCTGCTCGCGTAATTGCTCGACGGGAAGCGCCGCCCGGCCCTGCCGGGCCAGGGCGCCACTGTCGCGGATCCGATAGACCCGGGCGCAGAATCCCCCGAGGCGGCGCGTGGTCCGGAGCATGCCGGCCTCGCTCAGGCCGTGACAGCGGGCGATGAGCTCGAAGAGGGCCCCCAGGTCCCGGTCGCAGGCGGCGTCCAGCTCGGTCTCGTCGGCGGGCTGTCGGCGCAGGATTTCCAGCTCCACCTGGTCCGCGATGCCGATGAAGGGGGCTTGCGGGAGACCGTGCCCCTGCAGCGCCGGCTGCAGGACCTTGCTCAAGGGATGCTGCGCCTCCCCGGCGAAGGTGCGCCCAAGCTCCTCGCGCCACCACTGGAGCTTGATCCGTGCCAAGCCGGGGTCCGAGACATCCTCCAGGACCGCCCACACCTGGTGCCGCCAAGCGAGCAGCGCCGCCAGCTCGTCGCGCAGCTCCCGCGGGGCGAAGCGCAGGCTGTAGTAGGCGGACGAGCCCGGAGGCGTTGCCCGGTTGGGGAACTTCCATTCAGCCAGCATCGGGAGACATGGGAGCGAGTGATGGGAAAGGGGAGGGGAGAGTCCGATCAGGCCGGTGGCCCCTTCAGCCTTCGTCGTCGGGGCGACAGGTCATCAGATAGTTGACATCCAGGTCGCGCTCGGAAAGGCGGTAGGTGTCGGTCAAGGGGTTGTAGGTCATGCCCTTGACATCCTCGGTGTGCATCCCGGCGGCGCGTACCCAGGCGTCCAGCTCCGAGGGCTTGATGAAGCGCCCATAGTCGTGGGTGCCGCGCGGCAGCATACCCAGGATGTACTCGGCTCCGATGATCGCGAACAGGTAGGACTTGAGGTTGCGGTTCAGGGTGGAGAAGAAGACGCAGCCGCCGGGCCTCACGAGCCGCGCGCAGGCGGCGACGACGGAGGCCGGCTCCGGCACGTGCTCCAGCATCTCCATGCAGGTGACGATATCGAAAGCGACCGGACTCTCCGCGGCGAGCACTTCCACCGGAGCCCGGCGATAGGTTACCTCTACGCCCGACTCCAGGGTGTGCAGCTCGGCGACCCGCAGGGGCCGCTCCCCCATGTCGATCCCCGTGACCCGTGCCCCGCGCGCCGCCATGCTCTCGGAGAGAATGCCTCCGCCGCAGCCCACATCCAGGACGTCCTTGCCGTTCAGCCCGGCCGCCTGGTCGATGTAGTCCAGGCGCAGTGGATTGATGTCGTGCAGCGGCTTGAACTCGCTGTTGGGGTCCCACCAGCGGGCGGCGAGCTCTTCGAACTTGCCGATCTCGGCATGATCGACGTTGTGGGTCGTCTCGGTCATCGGGTAACGCCTCGGCGCAACGAAAGGTGTGGTTGCCGATTATAGAGGTTTCCGGCACGGACGAGCTCTATCCGTCGAGCTCCCGCTGGCGGAGGGCACGCGGGTCTCAGTCGGGAACCGAGCAATAGTGCACCTGGAAGAGATCCCGGCTGTCCTGCCAGACCTGCTCGTGCCGAAAACCGGCCCGCTCCGCCATCTCGCGAAACTGCATTTGATCGTACTTGTAGGAGCACTCGGTATGGATCGTCTCGCCGGCCTCGAAGGCGAAGGTCTCTCCGTTGACCCTTACCTGCTGGTCTCGGCGGGAGCGCAGATGCATTTCGACGCGCCCGGCCTCGCGGTTATAAAAGGCGAGGTGCTCGAACTCGTCCGGTTCGACGTCGCTGTCCAGCTCGCGGGCGATGCGTACCAGGAGGTTCTTGTTGAACCCGGCGGTGACGCCGGCCCGGTCGTTGTAGGCGGCGTCGAGTATAGCCTCGTCCTTGGGAATGTCGACTCCGATGAGCAGACTGCCGCCCGGCTCCACCGCTGCGCATACTTCCGTCAGTTGCTCCTTGTGGCTTCTCACACTAGATCCCGCTAGAGGAGAGGACCATACTGTCTTGCCTAAATAGAGTTAGAGTACGGTCTACGGCGTCTGCCGAAACAACCGTACTTAGAAATGATTTTCGGTGATTTGTGGCGCATCTTGGCTCATCAGAGTAATTTTGTATCACCGGCTACGCTGCAGGAAAGTTATGCACGAACTGTGCTAGTAGTTATGTATGCAACACAGCAATCAAATTCAATGATTACTCCAATGATCCTGATCGGTGTTGGCCTAGCGTTGACCATCCTGGCCTTCCTTCAGTATGCCCTGCAGCCGGAAAATGAAAAAGCCTTCGAGCCCATCCGGTTAGTTACAGATGAGTGGGCACCCTACACCGGTCAATCGCTGCCTGAATATGGCGTTGTGACAGCAATTGTTACAAAGGTAATGCATGATGTTGGTTTTCAGCCGACCTATGAGTTTATGCCTTGGTCCAGCGGCATGAAACTCGCGGCGGCGGGTGAGCGCGACAGCGATTTACGCGGAACATTTCCATATATTGATTCACGGAGGAGTGACACAGAGACATCTGAAAGGAGCTCCTACTTTTACTTCTCTGACAGCATCCTAAGTATTGAGCTGACCGCATTCTACAACAAGATAACCTTTCCTAGGGGAGCGGACATAAAGCATCTGCCCGATCTTGCTAAACACAAAGTCATTCTTCTCAAGGACTATGACTACCCCCGTGCGCTGAAAAAAGTTGTTGCCGCGCCGAAGGAAAGCCAGAAATACACGAATATACAAGCTTTCCAGATGCTTGCTAATCAAGGTGGAGATCTTGTTGTCATCGAAGCGCTTGAAGCAGGAGAGCAACTGCTAGAACAACAGTTGCCGGATTTGGCGTCGAAAATTGCGATGGCACCTCTCCGCGTTGATCTTGATGTGAGACTCATGTTGTCAAAGCGAAATCCGAATAATTTTTCTCTACTCAAGAAATTCAACAATATGCTTGCTTCGCTGAAGCAGAATCAGTGGGCTTTTCGATCACTCGTTACTGGAGTAAAAAGGCGTATCGAAATTTCTCGAGCAGTGGAGCTTCAACCGAAAAATGGAGAGTCGATCCTTATTGCCTATAAGGATACTGCCAAACGTCAGGGGATTGCTTTGCCGAGAGGCACTCTTGCGTTAGTTAAACAGTGGGATCAAAGCTTCTTGAAACTTCAGAGCTTACCGTTGCGTACATCTCGCGCCATGTTCAAGGTTAAGGTTCTGAACGGCCCGGCATCTTTGGTCAATGAATTAATGTTCGTTGATGCTGATTCTGTTATGTTGAGAATCAGCCGCTAGCGCTAGGGAATGAGCGACAGACAAGCGGGGAGGGTGACTGTGAAAGACTTCATCGTGGATCGTGTTGCGCCAGTATTGCTTGCGTTTTATTTCCTGGCGATCCTCTTGCTCTTTTTTGCAGAGCTAGGAGTTTGGGGATTGCAGAACTATTTTCGCGCAACGAACCAGGTGCTGGTGCTTCTGGGGCTGTTGATCTTGCCGGTGGTGGTGATCGCAATATCGCGCGTCATACATTCTCTGACGGTCAAGATCTCTGGGCAGGAGTTACATATCGAGCTAACAGAGTTACGCGAGGATGTCAGGGGTGAAGTTCATAGAGTGGAGAGCAACCTAGGGGGGCAGATAAGCAACGCGGAACGAACGTTGTGGCCGTTGTTGGCGGGCAAGGATCTAAGAAGTGATGCGCGTTTAGCGGAAAACAAATTGATTATTGGCTCCAAGCTCGATACATCGCATCTCTTTTATGGTTACTTGTTATCTTTAGTGGTAGAACATTACGTGACCGGTGCAGACTGCGAGGTGCGCTTCCCGAATGGGGGTAGTATGAAGAATTTTGCTGATGCACAAAATCGCTGGATAGATTTATACATAGACTCAAGCGGGACCAGCTGCCAGTATTTTTGGCTGGACCATCAGGGCAAAACTGACGAGCAAATAAGGGCCGAACTTAACCGGTATGGAGAGGGTTTGGGGTTGAAATGGATGAAGGCGCTGGGAGCTAGCGAAGATTATTGCCTCGTTATGAAAAAAGAAGAGGCGGAGAAGCATGGGGTCCAAAGTATCGCGGATCTGAAGATATTGGGTCCGCAATTAATATTTAGCGCAGATCCAGAATTTCTTAACCGTAACGATTGTTATCTTGGGATGCAGAAATATGGAATAGACTTCAAAAGAATCATGCCTTGCCGCGTAACAGAGCGATATGAGCTGATGAAAAGCGGTGGTGCGGATGTCTTTGTAGGATATGAAACGGATCCTGAGATTTATAGAGGGGACATAATAAGGCTGGCTGACCCAGACCAATTTTTCCCGAGGTATCTCGCGACACCGGTTGTCAGTATCCATGCGTTGGAAAGAGTGGAGGGTTTGGAGGCTGCGCTCAATAAGTTACACAATGCGATCAGCACAAAGGACCTAATCGTAGCGGTCGAGAAGATAAGGAGACTGGATAGGAACCCGGCGGTTGCCAAAGCAATGGCTAAAGAAGTTATAAATAGGCTCGTTTAAGAACCGGATTTTGTATGCAGAGGTGGGTGGATTACCGCAGGGAAGTCAAACGAGTCCGCATCGTAGTAACTGACGTGGGCGACCGGCGCAGCCGGACTCAGCGGACGCAGACCGCCGAGGGTGAATTCCAGCCACCTCCCGTCCACCAGGTGCCAATACAGGGGATGGCGCCACCCGGCGCGTCGGATCTGATCCCAGCCGTCCGATAGCCAGAGGTCCACCCGCTCGTAGCCGCCGTCCCGGATGAACGCCAGGTACTCGCCGTTGGTGACCAGCCGATCCATCAAGCGATGGGGTGCGAGGAACGTCTTGTGCCGCTCCCGCTCGTTGTCGAAGGAGAAGCTTTCTCCGGCATGACCGATCTCGACGATGCCCTCCTCGCCCTCGATCCAGTGTTCGGGTGGAGATTCGGTGGTCTCCGGCAGCGGCAGATCTTCTCGATAGGCCGGAAGCAGAGGATTCATCGAAAAGTGGTGCTTGAGGTCCATGTAGAACAGCTCCTGGTGCTGCTGCTCGTGATTCAGGCCCAGGGAAATCCGCTGCCGTATCTGCGGCCAATCGCTCTGCTTACAGCCCTCGATCAGCGCGATCATGGAGCGGTCCACATGGGCGCGGTATTCGTAGACTTGCTCCACGGTGGGACGGGACAAGAGGCCGCGCTCGGCGCGCGGCTGCATGCTCCCGACCCTGTAGTAGTAGGAGTTGAACAGGTAGTCGAAGCGCGGGTGAAAGGCCGAATAGCCCGCTGCGAAGGGCTGCAGCAGAAAGGTCTCGAAGAACCAAGTGACATGGCCAAGGTGCCATTTAGGCGGACTCGCCGAGGCCATGGACTGGAGCTGGTAGTCGTCGACGGCCAATGGCTCGCACGACTGCTCGGAGGTGTGGCGGATGCGAAGGTAGTCATCCCGCAGCCGCTCGCGCGTCACATCGTGCGATTGATAGCCGGCCACACTAGCCTCCGGATGCGCTGTTGAGGGGATAATCCTGACCCTGAGGGAACTGCAGAAAAACAACCTGCCGCGTCGTCATTCCGCCGTGTGTGCAGAGATCCAGTGCCGTGGATGGCTCGCTTGGCTCTGGTGACGGCTCTGTTCGGCAGCCTGTTTTGCCGTGCTCGCCCGATGCCGGGCCGGATCGGAATTTATGAGCTGCCCAAGATCGATGGCCGTAAGGTAAGGATTCACGGAAAGGTTTGCAAACCAAGTCGGGCCACCAGATTCCGGGGCTTCTCTCGCAGCCATGTCCTTACGATGAAATTCGCGAAGCACGTTCGCCCCCTCTCCCTTCCTGGGAGAGGGTTGGGGTGAGGGGACGATCAGGGACGAGACGACCTTTCATTCTGCGGGGTGGCTCGACTCGCCCCATGATCGTCAGACTGGTCCCACCCCGGCACAGTCGGAAAGCCCTCTACCGGGCGAGGCCCAGCCTCGGACCAGCCAGTCGTGAAGGTCGGTCTGGGTATTGCTATCTGAAAACGACAAGGCTGCGGGAATCGCGAGCGCCGGCGGACGGGTAACATTCTCGGCGGCACAGACGCCTGCAGGTTCTTGTCTCCGCGGAAACAAGTAGCTAGTATCCGAATACCGTTAAGGAATTCAGGGAAAGGGCACTCAGCATGTACCCTGCGCAAGCTCCACAGGGCGACGGCCACATCCCGGTGGATACGGACAGAATCGACGGCGGCTCCCGGCTGCTTGGCGAGATGCGCGACCTCATCCGGCGCAAGCATTACAGCATCCGCACCGAGCAGGCCTATCTCGATTGGGCCAAATGCTACATCCTCTTCCACGGCAAGCGCCACCCCCAGGAGATGAGCGAGGCGCAGATCGTCGCCTTTCTCAACCACCTCGCCGTCGACCGCAAGGTTGCCGCCGCAACCCAGAACCAAGCCCTCAACGCCTTGGTATTTCTCTACCGGAAGGTCCTCGGGGGCGATGAGCTGGCCCTGGACGACATCACCCGTGCCAAGCGCCCGGAGCGCCTCCCCACCGTATTCGACCGCAGCGAGATCGAGCGCCTCTTCGCCCATATCGAAGGCACCCCCAAGCTGGTTGCTGCGCTTCTTTACGGGGCCGGTTTGCGCTTGCTCGAAGGGCTGCGCCTACGCATCCAGGATCTAGAATTCGAGCGCAGCCAGATCATCGTTCGCAACGGCAAGGGAGCCAAGGACCGCGTCAGCCTTCTCCCTCCGGCCCTCGTTCAGCCGATCCGCGACCAGCTGGCTTCGGCGAAGCAGTTGCACGCCCAAGACTTGGCTGCTGGGCTCGGCGAGGTCTACCTCCCGTACGCCTTGGAGCGCAAGTACCCCAACGCCGCGAAACAATGGGGCTGGCAATACCTGTTTCCGGCCGGAAACACTGCCGTTGATCCGCGCTCAGGCAAGATCCGGCGTCACCACCTTGGAGAGTCGGCGATCCAACGCGCGGTGAAGAGGGCTATTATCACAACCGGTATCCACAAGCACGGCAGCTGTCATACCCTGCGGCACAGCTTTGCTACCCATCTGCTGGAAGACGGCTACGACATCCGCACCGTACAGGAGCTGCTCGGACACAGCGAAGTTCGCACCACCATGATCTATACGCATGTGATGAACAAGGGGCCGATGGGAGTGAAGAGCCCCTTGTCGCGGATTACCGACTTCTGAGCGATCCAAGGACAAAGCCAGTGGACAGAGCCGGGCATGATCACCAAAGCAACATTGAAGCCGGGTCAGAAAGGGACTAAACGCCTGGCCGATAAATATGGGGACAGCTTGGTTTGCGTACGCTACAAATACGATGCAGAGGAGGGGAAGCGATTCACGACTGTCGAGTTGATCGAGGAAGAATCCCCATGGACGACTGACTGTCCGGTCCCAACCCGAGAGGATCAGGTCGCACCTTCGCAACGACTCCCTGTTCGAGTTGAATATTGGGAAACCGATCTTCAGGAAAAGGTAAAATCCGTCGGAGGGATCTGGCGGCCACGCCACAAGCTCTGGGAGGTCCGTTATGACGACATCGTCTCGTTGGGGATCGAATCCCGGGTTGTAGCCGGAGCAGAGCTGCCCTCCGAGGGTTGAGTCTGGTATCTATATTTAGATATCTAGATCTGGATACCCAGATATAGATATCTAAATATAGATATCCAAGTTTAGATACCTGGTATCTAGATCTAGATACTTGTATGTACATTTAGATACTTTAGATGCCGCAGTGGTGTCGTCCATTGCATGTTAGCCCCACAAAAAACATAAGGAAACGAAATGACTAGATATCAAAGATCAAGCCAAATATGGTCATTACTAATATGCGCAGCGAATGAGCGTAAAAGTTATACATATGGTGATGTTGCTGACATATTAGGGTTTGGTGGGGCAGGGACAATGGCCCAGTTCTTAGGGCCAATAATGTGGTTATGTGAAGATAATGAATGGCCTCCGCTCACAGTTCTTGTTGTAAACCAAGATACCGGATTGCCCGGTGAAGGGCTTTCTACGCTAGAAGAAGTTAATGAAGACAGAGAAGCAGTATTCAGCTTCGATTGGTTTTCACTTGAACCTCCTCAAACTACTGACTTTGATAGTGCGGACAGAGCATAGGGGCTAACCAGGCGCTCCACCCGACCAAAAACCGCGATGCGGTTTTTGGTCGGGTGAGCTTGGTCGTTAGTGCGCCAAGCGAAGCTTGGCGCTTCTTGCCGGGTGCAAGTCCCGGTCGGGAGAGGAATCGGGAGGATTTCTCGTAAGGGCTAACCACCCGCCCGTAGCGAGTGTTGCGGCTCTGGCGGAGAGCGTC
>Ga0210085_1000058_pt1 | contig 49019 bp, 40 predicted proteins | sample China_Galinas_PW_5_FD_184866 | JGI IMG/M metagenome (GOLD analysis project Ga0210085, IMG submission 184866) | Wetland microbial communities from San Francisco Bay, California, USA, that impact long-term carbon sequestration - China_Galinas_PWC_D1... | ecosystem: Environmental > Aquatic > Marine...
CGCACCCCCCAAGGCACCCGTGCCTTCGCCCTGCTCGCCAGCGTCATCGAGACCTGTCGCAAGCGCAGCGTCTCTCCCTGGCCCTACCTCGCCGAGGTCATCCGCCAACGGCGCAAAGGACTGCCGGCACCTCCCATGCCTGCGCCCGTGGCCGCGGCCTGACAGCACGGAATTCTGGCATTCCAAACGGGGGGGCTAAACGCTTACGATTGCGATGATGCTCGGAAATAGTGAGACAGTAGCGGTGCACAATGGCGCGATGGCTCTCGGGCGTTACCAGTCCATATTATTGCTGGAAACGGACGGACCGCGAGAGCGGACAGTCGCGGTGCAAGTGCTTGGCGTCAGGCCCGTGTAGGGCAGAAGAATCCCGCCAGATTGAATCGGCGGTCTGCGCTCTGGTTTCCCGCCCTATGGCGTTTGGCCGAGGCTAACACTAGACGGCAACTGGAGGGGGAGCGGGATTAGGGGTCGAGCCCTTTACTTCTACGAGCTTGGCTACTCCAAAACCATTTGAAGGGAGTCAGGCATGCTTGTCAAAATTGGGATAAAGCGGCTTGTCCACATATGCTGCGAGCCGGTCCCACCGTCTCGCAGAACGATGACTAAGGTCAAATACCGTTCATCGAGGTCAAAATGTTTATTGCAATGAATCGATTCAAAATAGCACCAGGCCGCGAAGGCGATTTCATAAGCATCTGGAAGAATAGAGAAACCTACCTGGATGCTGTACCTGGCTTTAGAGAATTTCATCTGCTTAAGGGGCCGACAACCGACGAATATACGCTGTTTGCGTCACATTCCACCTGGGAATCGAGGGGCGCGTTCGAAGCCTGGACCAAGTCGGAAGCGTTTCGGCAGGCGCACGCAAATGCCGGAGGAAGGAAGGATATGTACCTAGGCCCGCCACAGTTTTAAGGCTTCGAAGTCATTGTTTGATAGGGAGAAAGTGTCTGGGCCCAACTGGAGCGTGAAAATCCAAGTTGGGTACTTCAGAGAGCCACCTGCTTAACTTTTTACAAGCGAACAGAAATCGCCCAACTATCGGGTGCTGCCCAATGCCGCTAAATTTAGCCAGATCCGTCGACCCGGCAGGGATTGCCGGGACCCAGGAGCCATGGAGGGTGGGCCTATGGTCACGTCCGTATGACTGGATTCCGCCACTCTCTGGCGGAATGACGAATTAACTAATGGCATCGGGATATAGAGCCTTCAGCCATGAACGCTATCGTGGTTTTGGCCGTCGGATGATCCAAACGATATGCAATATTTAGTGTTAGAGCTTTGATGGTGGGTCTCACAGTATGAGTAGAAAACAATTGAAGTTATTTGCGGCTGCTTGCCTTGTTCTGGGTGGTGTACTGGGGATGTTAGGCTCCTTTTCACCATCAGACGTGCGTGGTATCGCATGGGGTTTGGATGGCACTGCGCTTGTTCTTGGAACGGCGCTCTTAGCAGTTCACCATATCAAGCTCGGACATGAGCAACTGGCGGCCGGTTTTCTCGTATTTGTCTCTGGTCAAACCTTGGTGGTTTCAGGCTCCGCCATAGAACTGTCTGTGAGCTCCCCCACGTTTGCAGCAGGTGTAGGTCTTTGGGCTGCCGCATTGGCATTGGTAAGTGCCTCATCACTTATGCCGGTTTTCGTGAGAGTTACGGGCGCCGTCGCATCGCTCATGTTTGCGGCGACTGCGCTTCAAACTTATGGTGGATTGGCACTCACTCCCCTGTCAAAACCGCTGCCCTTCTATGCGTACCCTTTCTTGGTGCTCACGCTATTTGGTTGGGCTTGGGCTCATTACCGTTCCGATTCCAATGGCACCGAATAGCCACGTCGTTCTTGCAGACCTCCAGCCCATCGGGATTGGCCTTCAACACATGCAGAAAGCCGTACACCAGGGCAGGGCAGGATAGGCGATGTTCAGGTTGGTGCAGTCCCCGACGGCCTCCTCCATCCGGTTGGTCAGGTTGCGGTAGGCGTTGAGGGTACCTTTCAGGCTGACGGCGATGACGAGCCCGACACATTCCTTGCAGACGGTGACATCGACCTGCTTGGTCTCGAGCCCACCGAGGACGGACCGTTCTCCCGTGCCGCCGAGGGCCGGATCCTGCTCCAGGAGGTAGCCCTTACTGGTCTGCTTTACGGAGAACGGCGGACGCGGGGTGATGTCATCGGGATGGAATCCACCCTCCAGCACGAGCCGGCAGGCGACGTACCAGTGGAAAGGCTTGATGTGTCCGGCGCTCTGGTGCTTGACGGTGCTGGCGGCAAACGCCGTGAAGGCATCTTCCAGGGCCGTCCACTGGCAGGGATCGGCCTTCTGCCTAGCCGCCATGGTGCCGCCATCGCTTGAGCACCTCTGCGCCATCCAGATAGGCGGGGTCTTCCCGGCTACCGCTGGGAGATACAGAGGGCAGCAACACCTGGGCGGCCTCGCGTGGCTCCAGCTTGAGCAATCCTCCGCCCAGGGCGTGAACCTCGATCTCGCAGCTCAGCCTGGTGAGCGGGCTGATCCAGGACCGCAGGAGCCCGGCCCTGCCGCCCCGGTTTTTCAGATGCACCACGTGGACGGAGTTGGTGCCGACACAGCCCGCACCGTTCGCGACCAGGTGGGGGGCATCGCTGCTCATGTAGGAGAGGAAGGCGTCGTGGACCGTGACATCCGGGACGACGTACCAGGGGTCGCGGTTGCGGCACTTGTAGCTGCAGGAGGCGCTCTTGGCTTCTTCCGTCTGGAGATAGGTACGCACGGGTCGCGGCAGCTCTTCGCCCTTGCGCAGCCGCAGTAGGAGCATCTCGTCGTCCCGGCGGCGCCAATCCTCAATCGTATGGGGAGTGATCTCCCCGTCAGCGAGCATGCGCCCGTTGCGCACGGAAGGGACGAGCATCCACGAGGGAATCCGGCGCTGCCACGCCTCCGAGGGGCGCAGGTGAAAGAAGGCGTTGGCGCCGGTGACGTAGCCGATGCCGACCTTGGCGAAGTCGCCGAGCTTGGTTACCCCTGCGGATTGGGCGGCGCCGGCGTAAAGCTCGCGGGCATGCGCCGGGAGCAGGAAGGAACGCAGGTGCCGGCCCCAGGCGCGCCAGTCTCCCAGGCCGACCCGGATGCTTTGTCCGGAAGCCGGTGGGAACGGCATGAAGGCGAAGGTCTCCAGCGGCGAAAAGAGGAGGTGATCGGTGGCGCCGGTGTGGCCCTCGGCATAGAGCAGCCAGCAGTCCTCGGACAGCTCGGGGAAGAGCTTCTTGCGGACGGCGACGATCTGGACCCGCTCGAAGCGCGCGGCCAGGTGCTCGATGACGGGCGCGGCATAGGGCGCGTGGCCAATCTCCGCCGGCACGACGTAGGCCATGCGCCCGCCGGGCTCGAGAAGGGTGGAGGTCGCGACGATGAAGGGTGCCCAGGAGGAGGAAAGGGCGGAGAAGTGGGCCCCATGCTGCGCGCAGAGTGCTTGGGCGGCCTTGCGAGCCTCGCCGGTGAAACGCTGGTAGCGAATGAAGGGCGGGTTGCCGGCGGCGCAGTCGAAGCGCTCTGGGTCTGTGCTGCCCAGGCGAAGAAGTCGCCCTGGTGGATCAGGGAGCCGGGTGCGCGTTGGTGGACGATATGTGCCGCTTCGGAGTCGTGCTCGACGCCGACGCTGTTGGGGTGGGCAACAAGAAAGCGGCCGTCGCCGCAGCTCGGATCGAGCATCCGCTCGGCTTGCGATCTGGTGGCCCAGGCAACGAGAGAGCGGACGACATCCTCCGAGGTGTAGTAGGCGCCGAGGCTTTTCTTCTTGTCTTGATCCAATGCCCCTTCTCCTTTGGTGTAGCGGGATCGTACCGCTAACGATTTTGGTTGGAAAGCCCGCGGGGAGCTGGACGGCTTGGTTATACTGCGTATAGGAATTATCTGCCGGTCATTAATTCAGATAACTATCTGTACTACAACAAATATTGATAAAACAAAATCGCAATTTGTACCTATGCGGAGTATAAGTCAGCTAACGATCATGGGGCGAGTCGAGCCACCCCGGAGATATGAAAGGTCGTCTCGCCCCTGATCGTTCCCTCACCCCGACCCTCTCCCATAAAGGGAGAGGGGAGTGTCGGTGCGCCTCCGGCGCGTACTTTCACGGTAACTGGTGACGGCCTCTTGAACTTCCGATCCAGGGTCAGAGGTACCTGACTGGGATTGCCGTCAGGTCGGCGGACAGCGGCGGTTCGGCCTCTCTGAGGCACAGGACCGTCACCCGCCCTGCCAGGGACTCGGTGATCCCCTGCATCAGGCCGAGACCTGGCTTATCTCACGCACTGCGCAGGCGCGTCATCTTGACCAGCAGGATCGCCATCATGGGAAGGAGAAAGGCAATTGCGATTACGGTGATCAGCAGCGAGCCCAGCTCCGAGTAGTCTGCCGGGACGCTGACGGTGCCTGTGGCGGTATCCTTGACCTCGCGCGTTACGGTGTAGATCTGGTTCATATACTTGGTGCCGAGCTGGCTCAGGGACAGGGCAAGGTTGGTGAAGGATGCCATGACCGCGAAGAAGGTGGCCTTCAGGTGCTTGGGGGCGGAGTTGGCGATCCAGGCGAGCATGGGGATCATGGCCACCTGTCCGAGCGGTGATTCGACCGCCGTGTCCACCAGGGCGATGAAGCGGGCGTCCACGATGCCTCCGGTGTGTGCGGATGTCCAGGTGTGGAGGCCGTAGTACATGCCGATGACGGGCAGGGCGAGAAGGGTGCTGACGATGGTGAGAAAGCCCACGATATAGGCGATGGACTTTTCGGCCATGAAGCGGCGGAAGATGAACATGCCGAGCAGGGCCAGCCCGCTGCTGATCAGCGACAGGACAGACAGGAACTGCTGGTCGAACAGGAGCTCGTCGATCATCCACCAGGTCTGTCCAGCCCCCGTCGTTGGTGTGGCCCGATAGACGAAGACGATGAGCGCCGTTCCGAGCAGGACGCGCCGTGCCTCCGGTGTCAGCTCCCGCATCAGCCGAGCCATCAGGAACGCAATGATTCCCAAGGATCCGGCGAAGATGATCGCCTGGTTGTAGGGCACGTCCCCCAGTCCCATCCCCAGGGTGAAGAGCACGAAGACCAGGCTCCCGCCCAGGATCCACCAGTTGGGCCGGGTACGCTCCTGGCGCCCGTGCACCAGCTCCTGGGCCGCGGCCAGGTCGTAGCCGTGGGAGCGCAGTCGTCGCAGCTCGCGGTGCTTGAGCAGACCCCCGAGCAGCACACCCAGCACGGATACGACCGGGATGAGCAGCGCGAGCTGGTAGATCTGCAGGTAGATAGCGGCCTTCTGGGCAGTCGGCATGGTCTCCACGCCCTGGAACAGGACGACATTGGCTAGGGCGACGGAGACGCTGCCGCCGATGATGGCGACCCGTCCGAGGGTCTGCATGGTCGTGTGCATCAGGCGCCTGGTATCCGCCGGGAAGGGGTGCCCCTCCTGGTCCAGGGCCGGTACGGCCTCAACAGTCATGGCGTCGGCGACCACGTCCTGGATCACATAGCCGGTCGGGGCGAGCAGGGCGCTCAGGACGTACCATGCCTCCACCGGCATCACGCCCCGCATGCCGGACGGCTCCGCGAGTAGACCCACCATGATGAGCAGGCTGGCGGTGATCAGACCGGCCCCAACGTAGACGAGGACCGACTTGTAGCGCCAGATGAGGTCCACCAGATGACCGAGAGGCATCTTCAGTGCCCAGGGGATGCCTGCCCAGAAACCGAGCGCCGCCAGAAACTCTGCCGACAGCCCCAGGTAGTCCTTGACGAAGAAGGTTCCGACGATGCTGGTGAGGCCGGACACACCGGCGGCCAGGTAGACCATCAGGGGGGGCAGATAGGAGAGCCGCATCTCCCACGCCAGCTCGAGGATGGTGCGGTCGAGCCACTGGTAAGCGCGTTTCAGCATCGAATCTCCGGGCCTTTCCCGTAAAGCCTATGACTTGGTCGGAGGTGGGGATCACGAGGCCCGCCGGGGCGGGGAGCGATCAGCGGGCACATTCCAGCACAGCGGCGACTCCCGTGCCAGCTTCGGGGTCGGGCCCCTTGCCGAGAAAAAATGCTCGAGGATGCAGGTCGGCGGGTCCATTCCCGTTTAGAATCTCGGGATTGGCCGACGCGCAGACCGTTTCCGGACCGGCGCGGGATCGGCCGAGATGCCCGGGGGAGATCAGTGAAGAGGCTCGGCTTGCTCGTAGCGGTGGCGCTCCTTACCAGCTGTGGACTGAGGGTCGGCCCAATCAACAACCCGCCGGCGCCCAAGGGTCCCGAGAGGCCATCGCGGGTCACGGTATCGCGCGTCCCGTCCATCATGGGTTGGCCCGTTCCGATGATCTTCACCATCGACGGCGAGCAGATCTACGGGCTCTGGGGCGGACAGAGCCACAGCTTCTTGCTCGAGCCGGGGGACTATCTGTTCGGATACTTTCTCGGCTTTAACGAATGCCGGCAAGGTGTCCGCATCGAGAACAGGCCGAGCCAGCATTTCCTCCTCGGACCTCCCTGCCGGATCCGACGGGCCGAGCAATCGGTCACTCCCTGGTCCGTCGAGCCTACCGAACGTGCCGAGCCGGCCCAGCCGAATCCCTTCCTGGAATCTTATTGAGAGATCTGTGGCAGTGACATTCGCTCGAGTGACATTCGCTCAATAGAGGGCGTTCAACATCCGGTTACGGTAACGGCTCACCAGATCACCTTCGCCGCCGAGCATGGCGAAGAGGGCGAGCATGCCCTTGCGGGCGGCGTCATCCGAGAAGGCTCGATCCCGTTTCATCAGATCCAGGAGCTGGTCCAGGGCACCTTCGTAGTCGTCGCGCATCACCATGTGGGCGGCCAGCCGGTAACGGGCATCGCTGTCCGTGGGGTCCGCCGCCAGCCTAGAGGCCAGCTCCGTTTCCGGCGGGGACTCGGCCTGCAGAGCCGCGAAGCCGAGCTCCCCCTTCAGGCCGATCACCTCCGGGTCGTCGGCCAGCTCGAGGGGAAGCCCGTCGAGGATCTCCTGTGCTTCCCGCGTATTGCCGGCTGCCGCCTGGATTCGGGCTTCTGCCAAGCGGATGCGGGCATTCTCCGGTTCGGCTGTGCGGGCTTGGTCGATCAGCACCGCGGCGCCTTCAGTATCGCCCACGCTCAGTAAAGCCTGCACCCTGGCCAGGAGCTGGTCCGATTCGCGGGGCAGGTGGGGCTCCAGGAAGGCACGGATCTGGGATTCGGGCAGGGCGCCCATGAACTGGTCGATCGGTTGTCCGTCCTTGAAGAGCGCCACCGTCGGCAGGCTGCGGATCCCGAGCTCGGCGGCGAGCTCCCGCTCTTCCTCGGTATTGACCTTGGCAACGAGCAGCTTGCCGCCGTAGTCATTCGCGATGGATGCCAGGAAGGGCGCCAGCATGCGGCAGGGCGCGCACCAGTCGGCCCAGAAATCCACCAGTACGGGGCGGTCCCGGGAGCCCTCGATGACGACCTGCTGGAAGCTGTGTGCGGTGACTTCGACTACGTAGGGAGAGTCAGCCATTGCTTTTGGCTCCTCGATTGGAATCTGGCCTAATGCCCGTAGATATGTGTGAGAATATTGCGAATCAAGCGGGCGGCACATTCGTCCGGATGTGGGTTTCGGGAACCGCGGGAAATCCCCTCCCCGGGATTTCCAGAGACCAGTCGATTACCGCCGAAGATGGAGGTCCAGATGTCGGATAGTGTCCACGTCGTCTGCCCCGAGTGCGGAGCGGCCAACCGTGTACCGCAGGATCGCCTCGGTGAGGGAGCCAAGTGTGGAAAGTGCCACGCTCCTTGTTCTCCGGTGTCCCCCCCGCCCTCGATGAGCAGGGCTTTGCGCACCAGGTCGCTCGCAGCGATCTGCCCCTGATGGTGGATTTCTGGGCGCCCTGGTGCGGCCCCTGCCGGATGATGGCCCCTGCCTTCGAGGAGGCTTGCGCGGATGCTGGAGCCGCAGGTCCGCCTGGTGAAGGTCAAAACCGAGGAGGCCCAGGGGCTTGCCGGACGGCTGGGCATCCGCAGTATCCCGACGCTGGCCCTTTTCCGGGACGGAAAGGAGGTGGCACGTACCTCGGGGGCCATGGACGCAGGCCGCTTGGTAGCCTGGGCTCGGCAGCATCTGTGACCGTGGACAGGGGTCGGCCTTCCCTTTAGAATTTTGCGGGGTCAGGGCAACGCCAGCAATCTTAACCCTCCCGTGCGCTCGTCTCCTCGCTCCAGGAAGGGGCCCGAGTCCGTTTCAAGCCGACACTGATCGCACCTCTGGGCAGGGGTTACGGTGAAAGTACGCGCCGGAGGCGCTCCGACTCGCCCTCTCCCTTTATGGGAGAGGGTCGGGGTGAGGGAACGATCAGGGGCGAGGCGACCTTTCATTGTCCGGGGTGGCTCGACTCGCCCCATGATCGTTAGCCGCGCCCGCTCCGACCTTCCGGTAGGGGAGGCGCAGGCCTCGGCGGATCGGGGGAACGGCGGTGGGCGAGTGGGAAAGGTGTAGCCCTGACAGATCCTCGGCAGCCCGTATGCCGCGAGCCCTTGTTCGGAGATATCCGTGAGAAAACCCGCAGTTCTGGTCCTGGAGGAGGGGTCTGTCTTCCGGGGGATCTCGGTCGGGGCAGAGGGTCGAGGTGTCGGCGAGGTGGTTTTCAACACCGCCATGACCGGCTATCAGGAGATCCTGACCGATCCGTCCTACCGCCGCCAGCTGGTGACCCTGACCTATCCCCATATCGGTAATGTGGGCGCCAATGCGGAGGACGAGGAGTCCTACCGCATCCATGCCGCCGCATTGATCCTGCGCGACCTCCCTCCGCTCGCCAACAGCTGGCGCATGCAGGAGTCCCTGGAGGGTTATCTGGTGCGCAACGGAGTTCCTGCCATCGCCGACATCGACACGCGGCGCCTCACTCGAATCCTGCGGGAGAAGGGTGCCCAGAACGCTTGTATACAGGCGGGTGAGGATGTCATCGACGAGGCCGCTGCCCTGGATGCCGCACGGGCGTTTCCCGGGCTGAAGGGGATGGATCTGGCCAAAGAGGTGACGACTCCGGCTCCCTACGAGTGGGCGCAAGGGGTCTGGAGCCTCAAAGAGGGTCTGCCGGATACGCTCCCTTCCGACGGTGTGCACCTGCCGTTGCGGGTGGTCGCTTATGACTACGGGATCAAACGCAACATCCTGCGCATGCTGGTGGCGCGCGGCTGCCATGTTACGGTCGTCCCTGCCCAGATGCCGGCTGCCGATGTGCTGGATCTCGGCCCGGACGGAGTCTTTCTGTCGAACGGCCCGGGCGATCCCGAGCCCTGCGACTACGCCATCGAGTCGATCCGCAAGCTGCTGGGGACCGGAATCCCGCTGTTCGGAATCTGTCTGGGTCATCAGCTCTTGGGCCTGGCTGCCGGGGCGCGTACCCGCAAGATGAAGCTCGGCCATCACGGGGCCAATCACCCGGTGCAGGAACTCGCCACCGGACACGTGATGATCAGCAGCCAAAATCACGGGTTCGCGGTGGATGAGGACAGCCTTCCGGAGCAGGTCTGTGCTACCCACCGCTCCCTGTTCGATGGCTCCCTGCAGGGTATCCACCACCGAGAGAGCCCCGCCTTCGGCTTTCAGGGCCACCCGGAGGCGAGCCCGGGGCCGCACGATGTGGCCAGGCTGTTCGACCATTTCGTCGATTTGATGAGAGTCCGCAAGTGAGTGCCCGCTGAATGCCGAAGAGAACAGACATCGACAGCGTCCTGATCATCGGCGCCGGCCCCATCGTGATCGGCCAGGCCTGTGAGTTCGATTACTCCGGCGCCCAAGCCTGCAAGGCGCTGCGCGAGGAGGGCTACCGGGTCGTCCTGGTCAACTCCAATCCGGCCACCATCATGACGGACCCGGAGATGGCGGACGCCACCTACATCGAGCCGATCAACTGGCAGACCCTCGAGCGTATCATCGATCGGGAGCGCCCCGACGCCCTGCTGCCCACCATGGGCGGTCAGACGGCGCTCAACACGGCCCTCGACCTGGTTCGCGAGGGGGTGCTGGAGCGCTACGGGGTCGAGCTGATCGGGGCTTCCCGGGAGGCCATCGACAAGGCCGAGGACAGGGACCTGTTTCGCAAGGCCATGCGCAGGATCGGGCTGGCCATGCCCAGATCCGCCATGGCCCACAGCCTGGAAGAGGCCCTGCAGGTGCAGGCCCAGATCGGCTTTCCGGCCATCATTCGGCCTTCTTTCACCCTCGGCGGAAGCGGCGGCGGCATCGCCTACAATCAGGAGGAGTTCGAGGAGATCTGCCGGCGCGGGCTGGATCTCTCACCCACCAGTGAGCTGCTGATCGAGCAGTCGGCCCTGGGCTGGAAGGAGTTCGAGATGGAGGTGGTGCGGGACAACAGGGACAACTGCATCATCGTCTGCTCCATCGAGAACCTGGATCCCATGGGGATTCACACGGGGGACTCCATCACTGTAGCCCCGGCTCAGACCCTGACGGACAAGGAATACCAGATCATGCGCGATGCCTCGATCGCCGTGCTGCGGGAGATCGGCGTCGATACCGGCGGCTCCAACGTGCAGTTCGCGATCAATCCGGACGATGGGCGCATGATCATCATCGAGATGAACCCGCGGGTCTCGCGCTCCTCCGCGCTGGCCTCGAAGGCGACGGGCTTTCCCATCGCCAAGGTGGCGGCCAAGCTGGCGGTGGGCTACCGGCTCGACGAGCTGGAGAACGAGATCACCGGGGGCGCCACGCCCGCCTCCTTCGAGCCCACCATCGATTACGTGGTCACCAAGGTCCCGCGCTTCGCCTTTGAGAAGTTTCCCCAGGCGGAGTCTCGGCTGACAACCCAGATGAAGTCGGTCGGGGAGGTCATGGCCATCGGGCGTACCTTCCAGGAGTCCCTGCACAAAGCCCTGCGCGGGCTGGAGACGGACAGGTCGGGACTCGACGAGGTCCTGGACCCGGCTGCGCAGGAGCCGAGACAGATCCTGCGCAAGGAGATCCGGCAGCCGGGTGCGGAGCGCATCCTCTACCTGGCCGATGCCTTCCGCGCGGGTATGTCGGCAGACGAGATCCGGGAGATCAGCGGTATCGATCCCTGGTTCCTCGCTCAGGTCGAGGAGCTTGTCGCAGTCGAGGGCGAGGTCCGGCGTGAGGGGGTCGCGGGGCTGAGTGCCGAGCGCCTGCGCTTGCTGAAGAGAAAAGGATTCTCCGATCAGCGCCTGGCGATCCTCGTCGGTACCGACCAGCGGCAGGTCCGGGAGCTGCGCCACGGGCATGGGATTCGTCCCGTCTTCAAGCGGTTGGACACCTGTGCCGCCGAGTTTGCGGCCTCCACGGCCTACCTGTACTCCACCTACGAGGAGGAGTGCGAGGCGTGGCCGACCGAGCGCAAGAAGATCATGGTCCTGGGCGGCGGGCCGAATCGCATCGGTCAAGGCATCGAGTTCGACTACTGCTGCGTCCACGCCGCCTTCGCCATGCGCGAGGACGGCTACGAGACCATCATGGTCAACTGCAACCCGGAGACGGTCTCGACGGACTACGATACCTCGGATCGGCTCTATTTCGAGCCCTTGACCCTGGAAGATGTGCTGGAGATCGTCGACAAGGAAAGGCCCTTCGGCGTCATCGTCCAGTACGGGGGGCAAACGCCGCTCAAGCTCGCCAGGGATCTGGAGGCCGCCGGCGTGCCCATCATCGGTACCACGCCGGACTCGATCGACTTGGCGGAGGATCGAGAGCGCTTTCAGCGGTTGGTCCGGGATCTGGGTCTCCTCCAGCCCCCCAACACCACCGCCCGCAGCGAGCAGGAAGCCGTTGCCGAGGCGGCGCAGATCGGCTATCCGCTGGTGGTGCGTCCCTCCTACGTGCTCGGCGGGCGGGCCATGGAGATCGTCTACGAAAAGTCGGATCTCGAGCGTTACATGCGCGAGGCGGTGCGGGTGTCGAACGAATCTCCCGTCCTACTCGACCGCTTCCTGGACGATGCCATCGAAGTGGACGTGGACGCCGTCTGCGACGGCAGGGATATTCTGATCGGGGGCATCATGGAGCACATCGAGCAAGCGGGGGTGCACTCCGGCGATTCGGCCTGCTCCCTGCCCCCCTACACCCTTTCCCCCGCCATCCAGGACCGGATGCGCGATCAGATGCGGAAGCTGGCCCAGGCGTTGAAGGTCGTCGGGCTAGTCAATGCCCAGTTCGCCATCAAGGACCAGGAGGTCTATATCCTCGAGGTGAACCCGCGCGCCTCGCGCACCGTACCCTTCGTCTCCAAGGCCATCGGGGTGCCGCTGGCCAAGGTGGCGGCACGCTGCATGGCCGGGGTATCGCTTCGGGCGCAGGGTTTGGTCAGGGAGCGCAAGCCGAAGCACTACTTCGTCAAGGAGGCCGTGTTCCCCTTCATCAAGTTCCCCGGGGTGGATACCGTGCTGGGGCCGGAGATGAAGTCCACAGGAGAGGTCATGGGGGTCGGCGAATCCTTCGGCGAGGCCTACGCCAAGGCCCAGGACGGTGCCGGGACCGGGCTGCCGCGCATGGGCAAAGCGATGCTCAGCGTGCGCCAGGCGGACCGGCCCAGATTGTTGCAGGTCGCACGCGATCTGTTGGATCTTGGCTTCAGTCTCTGCGGTACCCACGGCAGTGCGCGGGCGGTCAGAGAGGCGGGTATCCCCTGCGATGGCGTGAACAAGGTCGCAGAAGGCCGACCCCACGTTGTCGATATGATCAAGAATGGTGAGGTCAGTTTTATCGTCAACACCACCGAGGGTGCGCAGGCCATCATCGATTCGGCCGAGATCCGCAGCGCGGCTCTCCAGCACAAGGTCAGCTACACGACCACCATCGCGGGCGCGGAGGCGACCTGCCTAGCCCTGAAGCAGGCGAGCGCCGTCGGCGTCAACCGGTTGCAGGAGCTTTACTGAGCGAGGCCCAGCAGGCATCCTAAAAGGCATTGCCCGCCGGGAGGGCTGGTCTGCACGGCTCGGATGCCATTTGCGATGTCGCGGAGCCGCTGGAGTCTTCACCCGGTCCTACCAATGCGAGCAGTGCGCTACAGCCGAAGAGGAAATCAACCATGAACAAAGTACCTCTGACCGCCAGAGGCGCGGACAAGCTACGCTCGGAGCTAGAGCGCTTGAAGCGAGTCGAGCGGCCCCGGATCATCGAGGCCATCGCCGAGGCACGCTCGCACGGCGATCTCAAGGAGAATGCCGAGTACCACGCGGCACGCGAGCAGCAGGGCTTCGTCGAGGGACGCATCAAGGACATCGAGAGCAAGCTGTCCCGTGCCCACATCGTCGACGTTACGGATGAGCACACACGGGTCAGGGCCAACGGAAAGGTGGTCTTCGGGGCCACTGTGGATGTGCTGGAGGCCGACAACAACGAGGAGCACACCTTCCAGATCGTCGGTGACGACGAGGCCGACTCCAAGCAGGGCCTGATCTCCGTCAGCTCTCCTATTGCCAGGGCGTTGATCGGCAAGGTCGTCGACGATGTGGCCTTGGTGGAGACTCCGAGCGGCAAGCGCGAGCTGGAGATTCTGGATATCCGCTACGAGTAGCTTGGTGGAAAGCAAGTGTAGAGGCGGTGTTGACAAATTAGTAAATGGTAATATACTAATCAGCATTCTCAAACCGCATCATGATTGGAGTCGTAACATGTTAGGTGCACTTGCTGCAGTCGCGCTGGTTGTCGGTACCATTTCCGCCACCGTTTCGGTGACCCAGGATGGCCAGCAGGTAGTCGAGCGGTCGGGTGAGCCGGTGGTCCAAGTTCAGGCCGTCGAGAGCCTGGATTCGTCCAGCGAGTAACTTCCCGCCGTTTCCACATTTCTCTGCAATCTGAGCCGAGGCCCCGGCCGTCCCTGGGACGACCGGGGCCTTTTCGTTTGACGAGCGGTTGGATAGTCCGGCGATAAACAGGGCGTCGAAGCCAACCCTCGACCAGCATCAGCCGAGGAGAGCATCTTCCCAGGCGGGTCCCGCCAATGCCGGCTCCTGGGGTTCCACCTTCCGGTCGGCGAATGCGCTATCCATGACTTCGAGGAACCGTTTGGCCTGTGGAGAGAGGAACTTGCCTCGGCGCAGGACGATGCCGTAGCTGCGTTTCGGGAAGTATCGCTCGAGCGGGATGCAGGCGACCTTGTCCTCCCCGGTGAGGCAAACGTCGGTGACGATGGAGATCCCCATGCCGAGCTCGACGTACTTCTTGATGACCTCCCAGCCGCCGGCCTCCAGAGAAACCCGGTAATTGACGCTGTTCTGCCGAAACACCAGGTCGACGAGTCGCCAAGTGCTCAAATGTCGTGGCGGAAGGATGAGGCCGTACGGCGCAATATCCTCCAGGGTGACCGATTCCTTCTCTGCGAGGGGGTGCCCCTTGGGTGTGATGAGCTTGGGATAGAAAGTCACGACCGGGCGATAGCTGATGTCGTCCGGGATCTCGAGCATGGAGCCGATGGCCAAGTCGGCCTCGTCCGCCCGCAGCATGGCCAGACCGTCGCGGCCCGTCACATTGTGCAGCTTGAGATCGATGCCGGGGAAGCGTGTGGTGAAACGCCGAACGGGCTCCGGAAGGATATAGAGGATGGTGGACTCTCCGGCGGCGATGTTCAGGTCGCCTTGGTCGACCCGGCCGCAATGCGTGGCGAAGGTCTCGTGCAGCTTGTCCATGCCCTCCACCAGCGGTTGTGCCATCTGGTACAGGAGATCCCCTTCCGGGGTGAGCTTGATCTTGGGCCCGCGGCGCTCGAACAACATGGTATCGAATTCCCGCTCCAGGGCCTGGATCTGGAGGGAGACGGTGGGCTGGCTCAGAAAGATCTGCTCGGCGGCGGCGCTGACGCTTCCTGCGCGTGCTGCATGACAAAAGGCCCGAAGCTGCTTGAGGCGGTTCTGCTTGTAGTGGATCTGGGGACCGGATGTCATTGCCGCTTTTTATGATCAATCACGAATTTCTCAATGATAGTGCAATAGGTCCCCACAATACAGACTATTCAATGTTCATCCATCTGATCGAGAATGTTCCGAGCTACCCGTCGCTGCTCGTCGTCGCCCTCTTCCAAGACCTCGTAGAGAAGCCGCCGCGCCCCCGCAGAGTCCTCATTGTCACGCAGCTTATTGATCTGCCGGATTTTTTGTTCGATCGTGTCCGGCTCGTCGAGCTCTTCCGAGTCGATTTCCAGGACGTCCAAGTCCTCTTCGGTCTCTAGAGCTCCCGCCTCCTCCTCGATCACGGGCGTGCGTCGCTCCGAGGCGAAGGGATGGGCGCCGGCACCCGTACCCGTGCCCTCGCTGGCCAAAGATCCCTCACCTCCGCCTTTGGCGCCTCGCTGTCCCGACATCGTGCCGTGTCTGGGCTCAGTGCTCGCGCTCACGGCCTCATCGGGGTGGAGAGCCGCGGCCCCACCGGCGCCTATGCCCGCATCCGCTGGTCCGGTGGAGGTAGCCGCGGTTTCCCACGATGCCTTGCGCCGGCGCTCGAAGAGACCCGAAAAAAAGATCCCGAGCTCGAAGAGCAGCCACATGGGAAAGGCGAGCAGGGTTTGAGAGATCACGTCCGGCGGCGTCAGAAGCATCCCCACCACGAAGACCCCGACGATGACATAGGGTCGCTTCCGACCCAGGTCCTTCGGGGTCGTGATGCCCGCGGCGACCAGGAGGATGGTGGCAATCGGGATCTCGAAGGCGATTCCGAAGGCGAAGAACAGGGTGAGGACGAAGTCCAAGTACTGGCTGATATCCGTCATCACCGCGACCCCTTGGGGTGCGGTTCCGGTGAAGAAGGCGAATATCAACGGAAAGACCACGTAGTAGGCAAAGATCACGCCCAAATAGAAGAGGAGGGCGCTGGAAATCAACAGGGGTATTGCCAGCCGTTTCTCGTGCTTGTAGAGCCCGGGCGCCACGAACGACCAGAGCTGGAACAGCAGGTAGGGCATGGCCAGGAAGACGGCGGATACGAGGGTCAGCTTGAAGGGGGTCAAGAAGGGCGAGGCTACCTGGGTGGCGATCATGCTGGTCCCTTCCGGAAGCCGCTCCATCAGCGGCATTGCCACGTAGGTGTAGATGTCGTTGGCGAAGGGGAAGAGGACGACAAGTGCGAGCAGAACCGCCACCAGCATGCGGATCAGGCGATCTCGCAGCTCCATCAGGTGGGAGACGAAGGTTTGCTCCTGGCCCGAATCTTCGGGTTCTTCGAACGGTGACATGGCGCTCGGGAGTACCTGCTCGAATCTGTTTAGGTGGACTTGGCTGGGTCGTCCAGACCTTCGGAATCAAGAGCTCCGTGTCCTGCTCGGAGCCTCGACGTGCCCCATGATCGTTAGCCGGATTTGTCCGTGGGCTCGTCCGGCACCTTCTCCGGTGCCGTCGTCGAGGGTTTTTTCTCTGGCTCTTCCAGAATGGTCTCGAGCGGATTGCTTTGGGCCTGCTTGCTCAGGATGTCCTTCAGCTCCTGCGCCTTGATCTCGCGATCGATCTCCGACTTCACGGAGCTCAGGGCATGTCGTGCCCGCCCGACCCATAAGCCGGCGGTACGCGCCAGCTTGGGCAGGCGCTCAGGGCCTACCACGAGCAGAGCGACGAGCCCGACGAGGGCGAGCTCCCAGAAACCGACGTCGAACATGACTCAGCCCAAACCCGGAGCCTTCGCAGTAAGAACGGATCAGACCTTATCCTTGTCCTTTGGGGCACCCGCGCCGGTTGTCTTCGTTTCCCCGCCCTCCGTGGTGCGTTTGGCCGATGCCTCTTCGAGCCTCTTCGGCTCTTCATCCTCCTCCTTCTCGCTGTCGGCCATGGCGCTGCGAAAGCCCTTGACGGCGTTTCCCAGGTCCGAGCCGATGCTCTTCAGGCGTTTGGTGCCGAAAAGCAGCAGCACGATCACCAGGATGATCAAGAGCTGCCAGATGCTGATGCCGCCGAATCCCATGATTTCCTCCGACGCCGCCATGCGCGGCAGGCCGATATTCTGTTCATGCTGCGGGGGTGCCGGGCCCCGGAGCGGGCGCCGATCTCTGTGCCTGATCGCTGCGAGTGCTCCGTAGGCACCGATGAGAAGACCCGATCATAACCGAAGAAAGCAGCTCCGTGCAGGCTCGGGCTCACTCCTGACGCCGCGCCTTTTCCTCCAGGCCGGAGAGACCGAAGCGTCGATCCAGCTCCGCCAGCACGGCTTCCGGCCCCAGACCCTGCTGAGCCAGGAGGACAAGGGTGTGAAACCAGAGATCCGCCACCTCGCTGACGATCCTTTCGGGCTCACCGTCCTTCGCCGCCATGACCGTCTCGGTGGCCTCTTCGCCGATCTTCTTGAGGATAGCGTCCAGCCCCTTGGCGTAGAGCCTCGCTACGTAGGAATGGTCCGGGTCGGCGCCCTTGCGCTCCTCCAGTATCCGGGTCAGGTGCTCCAGGATGTCGCTCACGGGCGGATCAGGACTTCTTGTAGATGGCTGCCGGGTCTTTGAGAACCGGGGCGATCTCAATCCATTTCCCGTCTCGCAGCTCCCGAAAGAAGCAGTTGTGACGACCGGTGTGGCAGGCGATTCCGCCTCGCTGCTCCACTTCCAGCAGGATCACGTCTGCATCGCAGTCCAGCCGGATCGCCCGGACGACTTGTTGATGGCCCGACTCCTCCCCCTTGTGCCAGAGCTTGCGCCGCGATCGGGACCAATAGACAGCGTGCCCCGTCTCCCGGGTGAGCGCCAGGGACTCCCGATTCATCCAGGCCATCATCAGGATCTTGCCGCTGCCCGTCTCTTGGGCGATGGCGGGGGCCAGCCCCTTGTCGTCCCATTGGATATCGTCGAGCCAGCTTTCGTCCGAGTCTTCTTTCAAAACGATTGCCTCGTTGGCGGGATAGGTCGTTCCGGCTGTCTCGGAGCGACATCCGCCGGCGACACGTTGTCCCTCGCGAAAGTCCAGGGTGCCTTCGTAGATGGCGCGGCCGGTGATGGCCGCCGTCACTCCGCTGTCGGAGAGCGTGCAAAGGGCGTGCACGTCGTCCAGGACGGTGATACCGCCGGAGGCGATGACGGGGATGGAGATCGCCTCCGCGAGGGCACGGGTCGCCTCCAGGTTGGGCCCGGTCATCATGCCGTCGCGCCCGATATCCGTGTAGACGATGGCGGACACCCCGGCGTCCTCGAAGCGCTTGGCCAGGTCCTCCACCCGATGCTCCGTAAGCTGCGCCCAGCCCTTGATGGCGACTCGCCCGTCCCTGGCGTCCAGCCCGACGATGACCCGGCCAGGAAAAGTTTGGCAGGCCCGGGTCACGAGCTCGGGCTCCTTCACAGCCTGGGTGCCGATGATGCAGTAGGAAACGCCGGCGTCCAGGTAGGCCGCGATGGTGGCTTCGTCGCGAATCCCTCCCCCGACCTGCAGGGGCAGATCTGGATAGCCCTCCGCGATGGCGCGGATGACATCGCCGTTCACCGGCTGCCCGGCGAAGGCCCCGTTCAGGTCCACCAGATGCAGGCGCCGCGCACCCTCCGACACCCAGCGCCCGGCCATCGCAACCGGGTCGTCGGAGAAGAGGGTCTCCTCGTCCATGCGGCCTTGGCGCAACCGCACACACCGTCCATCCTTGAGGTCGATAGCAGGGATCAACAGCATGAAGAGGTTGCCTCCGGGGCGGACTTCAAACCGGTGCCTCTCGGCTACAGCGAGCCTTTGGTGGAAGGGGTGATCCCCGCCATCCGCGGATCTGGCTCAACCGCCATCCGCAACGCCCGCCCGAATGCCTTGAAGAGCGTCTCCGCCTGGTGGTGGGCGTTGTGCCCGCGCAGGTTGTCCAGGTGCAGGGTCAGGGCCGCGTGATTCACGAAGCCTTGGAAGAGCTCCCGGAAGAGGTCCACGTCGAAGGTCCCGATCATGGGCCGTGCGAAGTCGACGTGAAACTCCAGGCCGGGGCGCCCGGAAAGATCGATCACCGCCCTCGACAGGGCCTCGTCGAGGGGCACGTAGGCGTGGCCGTAGCGGCGGACGCCCTTCTTGTCGCCCACTGCCCGGGCAACTGCCTGACCCAGGGTGATACCGATGTCCTCCACCGTGTGATGGGCATCGATGTGCAGGTCCCCCTCGGCTTTGATCGAGAGGTCGATCAGGCCGTGCCTGGCCACCTGCTCCAGCATGTGCTCGAGGAAAGGCACGCCGGTATCCAAGCTGGCCTGCCCGTCCCCGTCCAGGTCGATCTGGACCAGGATTCGGGTTTCCAGGGTGTTACGCTCCACGCGGGCGGTGCGCTTGTTGCTCTCTGTTTCCACAGGGTCGGGGGATCTGGCAGCCGGCATGTCGAAAGAGCCTGCCATTAAAGCACAGATCATTCAAGTTTCGAGCCAGAAGGTGACGGGCCCATCGTTGGTCAGGGTCACCTGCATATGAGCGCCGAAGAGCCCCGCCTGGACCTGCGAATGTGCGCAGCCCGCCCGCTCTACCAGGTAGGCGAACAGGCGACGGCCTTCCTCCGGCGGCGCGGCGCCCGTAAAGCTGGCCCGTGTGCCCTTGCGCGTATCCGCCGCGAGGGTGAACTGGGGTACCAGCAGCAGCCCCCCGTCGATATCCCGCAGGCTTTGGCCCATGCGACCTTCCGAATCCGGGAACACCCGGTAATCCAGGAGCCGCTCCAACAACCGGTCCGCCTTGCGCTCGCCGTCCTCCCTCTGCACCCCCACCAGGACGAGCAGACCTCGATCGATGGCGCCGACGCTGTCGCCCGCGACCTGGACTTGGGCCGCGCTCACCCGCTGCAGGAGGCCGATCATCCTCGCTGCTGCGCGAAGCGGTCCGTCGCCGCGACCAGGGCCTTGCGGATTTCGGGCTCGAAGGCCGAATGGCCCGCATCGGGAATGATGTTCAGCTCGGCCCGAGGCCAGGCGCGATGCAGCTCCCAGGCCGAGCGCACGGGGCAAATGAGGTCGTAGCGGCCCTGGACGATGACCCCCGGGATGCCAGCCATGCGGTGGGCGTCCCGGAGTAGTTGGCTCGGCTCCAAGAAGGCATGATGGGCGAAGTAATGGCACTCGATGCGCGCCAAGGCGAGGGCGAGGTGCGGGTCGGAGAAATATGCCTGCAGGTCGGGGTTGGGAAACAGGGTGGCGGTGCGCCCCTCCCACAGGGCCCAAGCCTTCGCGGCCGCCATTCGCCTGACCTCGTCGTCTCCCGTCAGGCGGCGGTGATAGGCCTGCAGGAGGTCATCCCGTTCCTCCTCGGGGATGGGGGACAGAAAGTCCTCCCACCAGTCGGGGAAGGTCCAGCTCGCGCCATCCTGGTAGAACCAGCGGATCTCTTCGTCCCGGCAGAGGAAAATCCCCCGGACGATCAGCGCCGAGACCCTCTCGGGATGGCTCTGGGCATAGGCGAGCGCCAGGGTCGATCCCCAGGACCCGCCGAAGACCAGCCAGCGGTCGATGCCCAGCTCGCGGCGGATGTGCTCCATGTCCGCAACCAGGTGCCAGGTCGTGTTCGCCTCCAGCCCGGCGTGGGGCGTGGAGCGTCCACTGCCGCGCTGATCGAACTGGAGGATGCGGTAGCGCTCCGGATCGAAGAAGCAACGATGGTGCGGCTCACATCCGGCTCCCGGGCCTCCATGGAGGAAGATCGCGGGCAGTCCGCGAGGATTTCCGCATTCCTCCAGATACAGATCATGGGCGGCATCCACCGCGACGCGGTGGGTGGCGTAGGGCTCGATCGGGGGATAGAGGTCGGTCTCTGGTCGCATCCGGGAGAGGATAGGGGGCCGGAAAGATCCCCGCAATCCGTGCTCGAGAAAATTCCTACGCCGATTCGGGATTTCCCGCACAAACGACACCTGGGGATCGTGCCATCATGAAACTGTCGCCATCAGGGAGAGTCAGGAGACTCGGGCCAGCAAGACGCATCGCCCCCAATGGACCGACCTGCCAACCAAGCCCGGCGACATGACCCAGGGGTACGGATCATCCCTGGGTCTTTTTAATGGGACCTTGAAAAATCTCTTCCCTGTGCCGCACGGGTACCTCGATGGACCCTTTATTCGATAAACAGTCTCACGCGACCGGACTGGCCGCGTCCGTCGATCACCGAAAGGGTCGCGAAGCCGGGTCCGTCGGGTAGCCACCGCGAGCTCCGCGAAAAGGCTTCGTGTGCGACGGGCACCCCGTTGGCGAGCCAGGTAAAGGGTGGGGAGCCGTTGCGCACCTCGATGGCCAAGCCGGCGGCTGGACCTTTGGCCGTCCCCAGCTCCACGCGGGCACCATCCGGTGGGAAGGCGATCTCCGGCCCCGGGATTCCGACGAGCTCCGGGGCCCCCGGACTTCGTACCCTCCGCAGAGGCGGCGGCAGATCCGAGGTGGCCACAATGAGGACGCCCGGGGGGGCCGCGGGCAGAGGTACCGGCTTCCCCATGCGGGCAAAGGCGTCGCAGAGGATGGGGGCCGCCGCATCGATGCCCACCAATCCCGGGACGGGTGCTGCATCCGGTCGCCCCGTCCAGACCCCCACCAGGTGTCGTCCGTCGAAGCCCAGCGCCCAAGCGTCGCGGTACCCATAGGAAGTACCCGTTTTGAAGGCGATCCGACCGTCGGAAACACCGCCAAGTCCGGGTGCGCCGCTGAGGATGGAGCCCAGATACCAGGCGGAGCGCTCGTCGAGCACAGGGGCGTCGTTGCCGGTCCGCCCCTTGTCCTTCGGGGTCTCTCGCAGCACGACCGGTCTGCCGCCGTGGGCAATCGCCGCGAAGACCCTGACCAAGTCGGTCAGAGTCAGGCCGATTCCGCCGAGACCGATCGCCAGTCCGGGTGGTGAGAGGTCCGACAGGATGGGGCGTGCCCCGGCCCGGCGCAGGCCGGCTACGAGCCGTGCCGGCCCCACGGCCTCCAGCAGCTTCACGGCGGGCACATTCAAGGACAGCTGCAGGGCGCGGCGCAGGGTCAGGGTGCCATGGAATACCTTGTCGAAGTTCGTCGGCTCGTAACCCCGGAATCCCGTGGGACGATCCTCGATCAGGCTTTCGGGGTGTGCGAGCCCGGCCTGGAAGGCGAGTCCGTAGATCAGCGGCTTGAGCGTCGAGCCGGGTGAGCGCACTGCCCGGGTCATGTCGACGAAGCCGTCGCGCTCGTCGTCGAGAAATCCGGCGGAGCCGACCGAGGCGAGGACCTCGCCCGTTGCATGATCCACTGCCAGGATGGCGACGGAAAGGCCCGGGCCCAGCGCTTCTGCCCGCTCGGCGGCGAGACGCTCCAAGCGTCGTTGCAGCTCCCGATCCAGGGTCGTGCGTTGTACTACCACGCCCGGATGGGAGCGTACCAGTCGCTCGCTCAGGTGCGGGGCAAGCATGGGAAAGGGGCGCCGCCGTCGCGGCACGGGCTCGGCACGGGCAGCAGCCTCCTCCTCGGCGCTCAGGACCCCGGCCGCACGCGCCCTGGCCAGTACCCGGTCCCTGGCGCGGCGTGCGGCCTGGAGATCCCGGTCCGGTCGTCTCGCCTCCGGGGCCTGGGGAAGGGCCACGAGCAGCGCCGCCTCGGCCGAGGTCAGCCTCTTTGGCTCCTTGCCGAGCCAGGACAGGGATGCGGCGCGAGCCCCTTCGATGTTGCCCCCGTACGGGGTCAGCGTAAGGTATGCCTTCAGGATCTCGTCCTTCGTGGTCCGGCGCTCCAGCGCCAGGGCCGCCAGGATCTGGTGCAGCTTGCCCGTCGGGCTGCGGGTGGACCTCTCCTCGAGCAGACGCACCAGCTGCATGCTGATCGTGGAGCCCCCCGACACGACCCGTCCGTGTGTCAGCATCTGCACCAGGGCTCGGACAAGAGCCACGGGATCGACGCCGGAATGCTCGCGGAAACGCCGGTCCTCGACGGCCAGTAGCATTTTGACCAGCTTGGGGTCCAGGTCTTTAAGCTCCAGAGGCAGCCGCCAGCGTCCATTCGCGACCGTGAAGGCCCGCAGCAGTCTGCCTTCGCGGTCGAGCACGAGCGGTGAGGTCTTGGCCGAAACGACGGGAGGGTCGGTGCTGTCGACCAGCGCCTCGAAGCCGATGGGTATCGCCCCCGCTGTCAGCCCTGCCAGCAGGAGCGCGATACCCAGCTTAGGGCGCTTCATCATGGAAGACTATCCAAGCTCAGCGCACCGGTCCCAGGATTTCGACCCTCCCCGATGCCGTCCGCGCCCGCAGCTGAGGCCGGTACATGTCCTCCACCGTCGCAGCCGGATGGGTGAAGTCACCGGGGGAGACCGCCCGCACCAGATAGGCGATCTGGAAGCTGGCGGGGTCGCTCTTGCTCCGGTCGATGGCCGCGGCGAAGCGCTCTGCCCGGAATTCCTGGTGTGCCGGTTTCTCTACCAGCCCCAGCCAGTGGATGCCGGCGATGTCGCCGGCCCGGACCAGATTCGGGTTGTCGATCTCGAAACCGGCGGGGAGCGGATCGTTCAGGATCAACCGCGCGGCCCGCTTGGCAGTCGCGCGTACGCTGAGAACCACGAGCATACGCTCGCCCTGGGCGACCCCCGAGGGCCGGATGCGCTTGCCCTTCAGGTCGTAGTAGGCGCGCTCGATCTCGTAGCCTTTGCCCCCGGTGGGCTCGGGTGTGACTGGAATGCCGATTGCCGTGACCAGGGCGACCAGTGGCCGCTCGCCCAGGTTGCCCACCACCAGCGGTTCCGTCTGGAGCTGTGCGTCATCGAGTCCCCGGAATAAGGCGCCCTCGAGGGTCTGGCCGTCCACCGAGAGACGAGGCTTGGATGCCCCCTCGGTCAGGGCATGGGCCGCGAGCAGGAGCCAGGCCTCCTCCTGGGTGCTGGTGTAAAGGGATCGCTCCCAGGCGTCCCCGAGCCGGTCGGCGAGCGCCTGCAGGTCGACAGCGGAGGTCCCGGCCTCGGCGGCCAGGGTCAGCAGGGCCGCCCCGTCGCGCAGGACGGAGCCATAGTCGGGGCGCCAGATCTGGCTCGCCGTCTCGGCCCGCAGCATCTGCGATGCCGTCCGGAAGACCCGGTCCGATCGGGGCCGGTCGCCGTAGAGGGCCAGGGCCGCACCCAGCTGGGCCTTGGCCATGGGGGTGGCAAAGGCATCGAGCTTGGTCTCGGCGTAGTAGCGAAGGTCGCCGATGAGGGCCCGCCCGTTGCGGGCCAGCACGTAGAGTGCATAGGCGACGTCCTCGCCCCCGGACTGGAAGTCCGAGGCGTAGGCGAGCCGGTTGCGCAGGTTGTCGATGGCCTGGTCGAAGGCGACGGCGGGGATCTCGTAGCCCTTCTCCTTTGCTCGGGTCAGGAAGTCGGTCACGTAGGCATCGAGCCAGAGATCTCCGTCGTCCGGGCCCCAAAGCCCGAACCCGCCGCTGGAGGACTGTTTGGCCAGGATTCCGGCGATGGCATCGCGCACCCGCTCCGGGACCTTCTCGTCCGGACCCAGGCCGGCGGTGGCGGCCACCTGGTCCAGGTACAACAGCGGCAGCGCCCGGCTGGTGAGCTGCTCGGCACAGCCGAAGGGGAAGCGGTCCAGCGTACGCACCAAGCCCGCCACGTCCAGCTTGCCGGCGCCGCTGACCGAGACCAGCAGGCTGCCGGTGCCGGGCATCATCCCGACGAGCATGTCGGTGGTGACCTCCAGGGCCCCGCCCCCCGGTTGCAGGGGATACACTTTGCGCCGCACGACCGGCGGCTCATAGGAGCGCACCGGCAGGGTCAGGGTCTTGAGAAGCTCCTTGCCGTCCGGCGTGGTCAGGGCGATGGTCAGCTCGTCGTCGCCGACGGTCTCGGCCTCGATCGGCACCCGGACCCGGGCGCGGGCGCCTTCGGCGAGGCTCAGGGTCCGGGTCGCGGCGTCCGGATCGATCCTGGTGTGGCCGCCCGAGGTCGAGACCTGCAGGGAGACCTCCCCGCTCGGTCCCTCTACCTGGGCCAGCTCGATCAACACCCGTGACCTGTCCCCGGGGGCCAGAAACCTCGGCATGGAGGGCGTGATCACGATGGGGTCTCGCACCAGGACGTCCCGGGCCGAGTGGCCGACCCCCTCCCGCGACCAGGCCATGGCCATCAGGCGTACCGAGCCGTTGAAGTCCGGAAGCTCGAAGGACAGGGCGGCCTTTCCTTCCCCGTCCAGCTTCAGGATGCCTGAGTGGAAGGCCACCAGGGCCTCGGAAGGCGGTGGACCCTCGAACTGCATCGGGGCACCGCGATCTCCGCCGGAGCGCACGACCCCCTTGACGCCCTGCATCCGGTCGATGAGCTGGCCGTAGAGGTCGCGGATCTGCATCCCCAACCGCCGCTGCCCGAAGTACCAGTCGTCGGGCGCCGGGGTCTGGAAGCGGGTGAGATTGAGGATGCCAACGTCCACGGCGGCCACCGTCGCGTAGACCTCCTCGCCGGCGGCCAGGTTGCCGAGACTGATCCCGATGTCCAGCGGTCCGCGCGACGCCACCTTCTCCGGGGCCGAGAGCCGAATGTCCAGCTTCCGGTCACCCGGGTCCAGGGTCGCCCAGGTCAGGCCCAGGGCCCGTCCCGGCATCCGCTTGGCGCTCAGGTCCATGGGGCGGAAGAGGACCGCCGTCACATAGACGCCCGGCCCCCAGTCCCGGGTCACCGGCAGCTCGACCGTCGCGCCCTCCTGCGGCACCTCCACGGGCGACACGGACACCAGCCGGTCGCGCAGCACCATCACCAGCGCCAGGCCCGGGAATCTGGGCTCGATGCGCGCCCTGGCCGTCTCGCCGACGCGATAGCTCGCCTTGTCCAGGGAGATCTTCAGCAGGTCCGGCGTATCGAAGGCCGAGGGGGCTTGGTACCAGCCCGCCTCGAATTTCACGCTCGCCGGCAGGGTGTCGTCGCTCGGGTCCTGGAGTGCGAGCTCATAACCACCCCAGTCGACGACTGCCTCGATGCGCCCCGCATCCTGCGCGCCCAGGTCCAGGGTCCCGCTGGCGACCCGTTGGCGGGAGACCACCGGCTCGTAGTCCCAGCGCCCGTCCAGCTGGTACCACTGGAAGGTGGTGGTGACCCGGGACAGGGTCCAGGTCAGGCCCTTGCGGGCGATACGGCTCCCGTCCGGTCCCAGCGCGATGACCTCGAAGGCGGCGGTGCCGCCCTCGTCCACCGCCTCGTCGAACAGGGGTTTGATGCCGACACGGGGCTGGGTGTCCGCGACCGGCAGCTCCAGGGTTCGCTCGACCGGCCGCCCACCGGAGTCCGCTATCCGGATGCTGACCTGGGCCTCCCGCGGCCTGCTGACCGGGACCATCTGGGGCAGCGTCAGGGGAATGGATGCCTTGCCCTGGGCATCGGTCTTGGTGCCGGGAAGGGGCTGACTGCTGGACTCTACTTCCTCGTCGGCCAGCCCGAAGCGAAAGCCGGGAAAGGCCGCGAGGGTATCGGCGGCGCGCAGAGTCACCTCTCCATCCAGCTCCAGGTTGGAGGCGGGTGCCCCGTAGAGAAAGCGGGCGTCCACCGAAATCGCGGGGGGATCGGTGGGGTCGATCTGCGGGACCGGGCTCTGGATGTCCAGGGCGAGGCGCTCCGGCTCGAAGTCCTCCACCAGGAAGGCCACCTCGGCGAGGGCCTTGTCCTTGGGGTCGGCGAAGGCCTGCGCGCGCCAGGTACCGCGCATGACGGTGGGCAGCAGCTTCACCTCCGCCTGCCTGCCGCCGAGCCCCTGGTCCCGGGTCACCAGCCGCTGCTGCTCGACCCCGTCGGGCCGCTTGACGAGGATGGTCAGCGGCAGGTCGGCCACGGCCTTTGCGCTCGGGTCCCGCACCAGGGCCGTCAGCTCAACGGTCTCGCCGGGCCGATAGATACCCCGTTCCGTGGTCAGAAAGACATCCAGCGGCCCGGGGGGCGGGCGGCCCTCGACGCCGCGATCGGTCAGGTCGAAGGGGGTCTTGGTCAGGTCGAGGAAGCCGTAGTCGCCGTCTGGCCCCTCCGCCACTAGCAGCGCCGGCCGGTTGCCGCCGGTGCCGCGCAGGAGTCCGGGCTCGAAGCGCGCGTAGCCCGCGGCGTCCGTCGTTGCCCGGCCCAGGACGTCGTCGTTGCGGGCGACCAGCCGCAGGGCCACTCCGGCCAGCGGACCCGCTGTCGAGAGGGAGCGCACGATGGCGTGCAGCCCGTCGTTTCCGGACAGTCCCATCAGGCCCAGATCCGAGACCACGAACCACTGGGTGGCCTTGGTATCCGAGCTCTTCGCGGCGTCCCGGGGGGCAGCGGTCATCAGGTAGGCGCCGGGCTTCAGATCGCGGATCATGGCACCGACCGGGACGGCGGTGGTCACATCTCGGTTGAGCGCCTTCCCGACCTCGACGGTCCCGCTCCAGACCTTCTCGCCGCTTTGCTCGGCAACCTGGTCCAGCTCGTACTGCTCGAGCTGGCGCAGGAAGGTGCCGTCGCCGATGGTCCCGGCCAGGGACCGGTCACCGATCCGGTAGACCTGCGCCTCCACCAGGTCCGTGTTCACCGAGACAAGGGGGATGGTCGCCTCGCCGCCCTTGGGCAGGACATAGGCACGGCCCAGGAAGCGGACCATGGGCGAGCGGTCGCGCACATAGATATCCAGGTCGACGTTCTTGGGCAGCTTCTCGCCGTCGGCGGACGGCAGGCCGGAGCGCACCAAGACCTGGTAGCGCTCGCCGTGGACGACGCCGTCGACGCAGATCTGCTGACCCTCGGCCTCGACGGCCAGCTTCTCTCCTCCCCTGACCTTGACGAAGTCCGCCAGGTTGGGGCGATTGCGCGGAAGGGGATCGGAGAAGCGCACGCAGATCCGAGGGCTCTGGGCGTCCGAGTCGACCTCATGCCCGACGATCCGGAAACCGTGCTCGGCCATCAGCTTGTCATAGGCCGCACGGACGCCGGGATTCTCCGCCAGGGCCAGCGAGGCACGGGTTGCCCGGATCGCCGGCCGCCACTGAGAGCGCCCCGCCAGCGCCTTCCCCAGCGAGGCCAGGGCCTGGGCGCGCTCGGGCTTGGTCTCGGCACGCAGATAGGCGTTGACCGCTGCCGCCACGCCATCCTTGCGGAGCTCCTGCCGTACCTTCCAGTCCTTGGGCGTGGCCGCCGAGAGACTGTCGGCGAGCTGCAGCCAGAGGCCGTAGCTTTCGGGGGCGAGCTTCAGGGCCGCGGCGAAGAGCTCGGCGGCACGCTGCGGATTGCCGGTCCGTCGCGCGGCCTGGGCGTCGGTGACGATGGCATCCAGGGAGCCCTGCGTCGCCACCTGCCGGGTGCGGATGCGCTCGGCAAGTGCCCGCGCCTCCTCGATGGTCCCTGACTCGAGAAACCCCAGCTCGGAGATGCGTACCGCCTCCGCCTCCGGTCTCGAGGAGCCGTCCTCGGTGATGTAGCCGGAGACGGCGCCGGGGAAGGTGCGCAGGTCGCTGTAATCACTCTTCAGAAAGCACCAGCGCGCCTTGGTGTTGTAGGTGAATGCCTTGCACCGGGTATCGGCGAGACAGGCAGCCTTGCACTCCTCGAGCTCCAGGTCTTTGCGAGTCTCGTAGTCGAGGCCGAAGTAGTCCGCCCCCTCGACTACCAGGAGCCGCCGCTCCGCGCCGAGGGCTTGGGAGACCATGACCGCCTGCAGGATGAGGACGAAAAGAGCCAGCAGGCGAAAGGGGAGGGGAGGGAAGAAGATCGGGTGGGACGCGGTCATGGCAACCCCCGTTGCGTCACAGCATTTCCTGGATCGAGTCTAGTACCCCATTTCACCTTATTTTACGCGCTCAGCACTGTACCCTCACATCAGTGTCGCCGGTATCCTTACGTGACCATGTGAGTAGGCGTACCCAAGCATTTAGAACGGACAGGATGAACAAGAAGGTGTAGCGGCGCACGATAAATCGGGCCGAAATTCACGATAACTCGGTAATCGAATTTTTCAGGCACAGATAACGAGGTTTCGCGGCACGAATCCGCGAATGTGCGCCGTAAAGGCTACCGTGACCTGATCCACACCGGTCACCCACGGCGAAGTAATCGAGTGGCTGTAATACCAAGTGGCTGCCCTTCTGATCCAGGCATAGAGCATGTCTACGATTCTTATTTACGCATCGGCGGGCGGCCAGCGCAGGTTTCCGCGGCCGACGCGCAAAGCTTCCACTAGCCTGCTCTTTCCAGGTAGGTAGCCGGAGAAGAGGCTGGGCTTGAGATCGACCGCTGGCTTCTTGAATGTGGCGACCCGCTGGTAGTCGGGTGTTACCAGCCAGGTCCGTCCGTCCCCCTCGTCAGTGACGATCCGATAGAGGCCGGCGGGCGGGGTGGTCTCGATGTCGAGCAGGCGCTTGTAGCGTTTGACTGACCACTTCTGGATGCCGCCGCTGAGAGCCTCGGTTCGGAAGCGAGCCCATAGCGCAGAGGTGTCGGGTGTCGGCCAGTCACCGGCATCGGTGTAGGCCGTGATCTCGTCGGACCCAAGCCAGACCCCCATCTCCGCCGGTGTCACGAAGACCGGCTCGGCGTCCTCGATGGCTACCATAGCCGCGCGCCGAGACGGCAGGCCCGCACGGATCAGCATCGCCATCATGAATCGCGGTACGCCGGTTTCGACCGCCGCCGCTGCGCTGCCTGTCACCGATTCTGGCGACCAACCGAGGGACATGCGGCGGGTACGGATGGCTTCCAGAGCCCAGACCAAGCGATAGGTAAAAGCCTCTTCGACCGCGCGCATGTTCTGCGATCCGATTTTGGAAACCTCTTCGCCGGACACCCACCTGCGTAGGATGGCCTTCCAGTTCGCCGGCAGCGGGTTCGCCTTGTCGGGGATGAATGGCCGCATGAACAGTAGGCGTTCGACAAGACCGGCAAGCGCGTCGACGAGTTCGTCGATGTTGCCATTGAGCGCCGCATTGTCTGCCCGATCGAGCAGTTCGGCCAGTTCGTCGGCCATGGCGTCGATGGTGAGCCCTGCTTCAAGCCCGACACCCATGGCGAAATGCCCACGCCGCGCCTGCGCCGTAGTGGTCTTCCAGATTAGTTCGGAGCGCGCATCCAACACCTTCTTGTGCAGAGGGGCGACTTCATCGTCCTCACGGGCGATCTGGCGGGCCCAGAGCGATCCCTTGAGTGCCTCGTCCAGAAGCTCTGGTAGATCTGCGCGATCGGCGTCCAGCGCTTCGATCAGGCCGAAGACGATCGCGTCGAGGCGTTCGACGAGGTGAGACAGCGGCACCTCACCGATGGTTTCCCCCTCGTCTGTCGCGTCGTTCTCTATAGCGGCAGCCAGCCGCTCGGCTGCTTTAGCTTCTTCGTCGGGCGATTTCCATGCCTCACGGGCGTTGGCGAGATATTCCCATGCGTCATCGCGATCCAGGACGCCCTTGCGCGACAGGCGCGCAAGGATCTCGGCGACGATCTGGATGAGGCCACTCTTCAGGGTACGGGCCTGGGCGGAAGCGACCAACTCGGACCATTCGCGCTTCCGTAAGCCAATCCGGTCGAACATGACATGGACGATCAGCCCTTTGATGTCGACGAAGGCGCGACCGGCGCGGCCAGCGACGTTGGCGAACTCCTCGCCCTTGATCTTCTCGCCGGACCGATAGAGCGTGGGAACCAGCAGGACGGCGGCGTTGATGTTGAGTCCCTGCGAGAGCGTGGGCGATGCGACGATGACCTTCAATACTCCCTCGGACAAGAGCAGTTCCAGTTCGCGCAGAAAGGGGCTCGGCAGCCGGCCATGGTGTATGGCGACACCCTCCTTTAAACAGGCCACGGCGGGATGATCCTTACCAAGCCATTCCTTACCAACCTCCAGGGCGCGGGCGATCGACAACTCGTCATCTAGCAGCGACTCCAAATAGCCGCGTTTGCAGAGGTCCACGACCTGTTTGGAGTAACCCTCTACCCAGTTCGCCTGGGTCGAAAATATTAAGGTGCGCTTGCCCTGATTCGCGAACTCCCACGCTGCGAACAAAGCGAGATGCGAGTTCTTACGTGGATAAGGCTTCTTCTCCTTCCCGAGCGCTGGTTTCTCCATTACGAACTTGTCGAGGAAGGGCCCATCGTCATCTAGGTCCAGCCGTAGCAGCACGTCCCTACCGCGCCAGGTGAGCGTGCCAAACCGCTGGCGCGTGGGGCGCCAGTCGGAATGCACCGGCTCACCCGGTTTGTCGGAACGAATCCAGGCGGTGAGGTCGTCGAGTTCTTCTCCGCTCGGAAGGATTGCGGAAAGACAGACGATCCGGCGCTCGGCCGCGTCCGTGCGTCGGAGCAGGCGCTGCACGAGAGTCTCGTAGCGGATTTCACGCTCACTCGGACCGATCATGTGGCCCTCATCGAGGACGATCAGGCCGACATCATCGATCAGCGATGGGTTGCTTCGCAGGGCAAAATCGAGCTTTTCGGGCGTCGCGATGATGATCTTGCGGGTGCGCAGGGCGTCTTCATCACCGGCTGAAAGGCCGCTGGCACCGTAGAGCGAGGATACGCTGAAGCCGAGGGGCGCGAAGGTCCTCCTAAAGGATCTTTCTGTCTGAGCGGACAAGGCGCGCAGCGGCGTGACGATCAGCACCCGGCGCGCAGAGGACAGGGACATCAGCGTGGAGATCTCAGCCACCCGCGTCTTCCCCGCGCTGGTGGGAAGGGCAGCGACCAAGTCGTCTGTGACGTCCGTGGAGCGCCGGGCGGCTTCGCGCTGCGATGGCCATAGCTCCACCTCCGAGGTCTTGCGGGCATAGAGCGAGGAGATAAACAGCCGCCGCAGGTCTGGATATATTTCCTCCGCGCCCTCGGGCGGCTCGGTCGGCAGGTTCTGATGCAACGAGTGCCGCCACAGGTCGTCGATCAGGTGGCGGCAGAGGTTCGAGATCCACCAAAGCGGAACATTCCCGGCGTTGTCTGCCAGCCTCACTGCCGTAACGAGCAAGGCCTGCGCGCTTTCGATCGGCTCGGGTTCACCCGTCTCAAGTGCGAAGTCGAAGAATGCCAACGCCCGGCAGATCGTAGTGTTGAGGATCGTCGACAATATCTCGTCGATGTCGGTGTCTTCACCCCGTATTGCCTCTGCGATCTGCTCGTCGCCATGAGCCCCGTCGCCGAGCCATTCGCGAACGAAACCGCGCAACTGGTTGAGATCTCGCAGGATCAGATGCCGGATCGCCGTTTCTCCCGGCGAGGTGTTGAGGTCGTCCTCCGTCTCGTTGAAGAACGAATAGGCAACGGCTGAGAAGCCAGCCAGATGGTAGGCAGAGGCGGCGATAGTGCGGCGGAACCCGCGATTGGGCGCCTGGGGGTCACCGTTGCGCACTAGGGCTTCAAATGCGTTGGCGGCGCGCTCGAAGGCCTTGCTTGTCAGCTCCGAAGCGCCAGCCTGAGCACGAAGGGCCATCGCGCCTCGGAGCAAGGCAAAACCGTGTTCGGAGAGATCGGTCTCAATTGTCGTGCCAAGGGGCGGCGCGTTCGGCGGCAGCACGCCCTCCTTGCGCATAAGCGACCAAGCCGCGCCGCGATAGAGGAGGCGCCCAAGGATGCCATCGACGGTCGCTGTCTTAAGGAACGCGGTCAGTTCGTCAATCGTCTCCAAGGTCTTCTGCCTCCAGGTACATGGCCGCGATGAAGTCTTGGTGGTCTTCGACGTGGATGTTCACGACGTAATGGTCGCGATTGCCCCCGGTGGCGTCGAGGTCCTCCTTCAGCGAGGCGTGGGGGCCGTTGCCCGATACCGTGAAGAGCATGTGGTCGATGCGATCAGCCCGCAGCGACTTCAGGCCGACCTCGTCGCGCAGGCTGCGCCCCAGTTCGTTGTCGTCAGGGTCGTTGCTCTCCAGCAGGCGATTGGCGACGAACAGCAGGGAGTCTGGCGTACAACGGCCATTGTCGCGGTTAAGCACCTTGCGGGCGCTTTTGATCGTGGCCTTGCCGAGTACCTTGTTGCTCTTGGCTTCGCCTTTCAGGAGCCAGAGCTTCTCGCCAGCCCCATCGTATCCGGCACCGATGAAGTCGTCTCCGCGCATGGCCATGTTGCGGCCGTCCTTGTAGCGAAGGCGGCGCACGGGGATGCGAAGGCCGATCTCTTCCTCAACCAGCTCAGTCGCAAGAATCTCACCGAGATCGCCGGAGCGGCCCTTGGCCGTTTGAGGCATAGCTGCCTTGAGGATTTCACTGGCGACCTCGTATCCGAGTCGCTTCACATCCTCGGCAATGCGTTCGAGTCGATCGTAGTGCGAGCGAATGATCTTGGCTAGTTCATCGCGGATCTCGTCGCGACCGCCATCCTTCTCGACGAAGGTCCAGTAATGCTTGCGCTTGCCCTTTTCTTTCGCGGACTTGCACCACCTCCCATAAAGCCCCACGGCATTTCCCCAATCAATCAGCCATGATCCTGATAGCGGTCATGTAGCGCCTGCAAACGCATGTTGAAGACTTCGATTATCAAGCATGCGCGCCTCGCGCAGTTTCGGACACTATCACGAACCTCGAGCATTCGTAATGGGGTGGTGATCCGGCGCAAGGGCTGGCAGTTGCGAGAGTCTGCACCGGGTCGGGGGCGGTGCATCGTTCCCAAGCTCTGCTTCTTGAAATGGCACGCCCGAGACACGCACACCGGAAGCGGAGCTTCCTGGATGGGTGCCCAAGCAGAGCTTGGGAACCATGAAAGTTCTTGCAAGTCTGGATGCCTGAGCCCAACGGAAGCCCCCAGCCATGAAGTACTGACCGAGACTCCCATCGTCCCCAAGCCCTCTCGTCCCTCGCGTTCCCAAGCTCCGCTTGGGAACGCCTGCCGAGAAGCTCCGCTTCCTTCCCTACCTCCCCTACCATTCGGTAACAACGCTTATCAGCCCCTCCTGCCCGGCATAGTTGCGCGCGCTGGAGTAGCGCCAATGGCAGGGATCATCCACATAGCCCCGCTTCACCGGATTATTGTGGATGTACTCCAGCTTCTGGCGCATCATCGCCTCGTCGCGTATCTCCTCAGGGTGAGAGCCCTCCTGCCACAACTGGTAGGTGCTGTAGGTCTTGTGGCGTCGCTTGTAATACGCCAATTGCTTCAACAGCATCGAGACCCGTCTTTCCTCCAGGTAGTCGATGATCGTCCGGGCGGTGAAGGACTTGAAGCGCTTGATGCAGCTCGCATGATTTTCCGCGCTCGAAACGAAATGGATATGGTTCTCAAGGAGAACGAAGCCGTACAAGGAGAAGCCGTCATGGGTCTGCAGGTACACGAACGAGTCGAGCAGGATCTGTACCGTTTCCGGGCAGGAGAGCACCGGAAGCCAGCCGACTATGGTGCAGGTATGGAAGTAGGGAACTTGGTCCTGATGGATGCGGTAGCGGCTGCGGCCCATGGGAATGCCTCGGAGCTGCGCGGGTGTGTGTGGTCTTCCTGGTTGTCACCGGCTCGATAGCTTAGGGCGATATTTCTTTGTTGGAAATAGGGGGAAGCAGAGCTTCCGGGCAGGCATTCCCAAGCGGAGCTTGGGAACGAGGAATCTAGAGGCCGCACCCAGCAGAGCTTCCCTGCAGGCATTCCCAAGCAGAGCTCGGGAACGAGGATCCGGTCGCCGGGCTGCCGGCTTCTGCGACGGAGGTCGTTCACCCGGGGGCAATTGCAGTAGACTTGATGGCATCAGCCCAGACTGCCGACCCGGCCGGACCCTCCAAGATTCTCCATACCTCACACCAGTCATCATGTCAGCCACCAGATTCGATATCCTCTTTGCCGGAGAGCTCATGGGAGATGCGGACCCGGACGAGGTGCGCTTGCAGCTTCAGCAACGCTTCAAGTTGTCCGAGGAAACTGCGGCACGGCTGTTCAGCGGCCGTGCCTTTGTCCTCAAGAGGGATGTCGATGCGGTGACGGCTGCCCGCTATCGGGAGATCTTCCGCGATGCCGGGGCGCTGGTCGAGACACGTCCGGTGCCGCCGCAGGACGCGAGTCCCCAGCCCCCGGTGGAATCGGTAGCCACGGACCCGGAGGGTAGCGCAACCGGCTTCGAGGATGGAGGACTCCATCTCGTGTCCGAGGCGGAGCAGGGCAAGCCGCTGGAGCAGATGGACGTCGGCGACCATCCGGGCATCGATATCAGTCACCTGAGGCTGGTCCCCGGTCAGGACTGGACCCTGGAAGACTGCCAGCCGTCGCCGACATCCACCCAGGTCCCGGACACCAGCCGGCTGAAGCTGGTCGAGCCCCCGCCGGAGAGACGCGAGGAGTCCGAGGACTGAGTCGAGGAGGTTCTGCGGGCATATGAGCCCTGACTTCGAGCATATCGTCATCGGGGCCGGTATCAGCGGTCTTGGCATGGCCCACGGCTCGGCGCGGCGTGGGATCTCCACACTGGTCCTGGAAGGGGCCGACCGGGTGGGCGGTTGCATCAATAGTCTGACCTTTCCCGGCTGCGGCGATTTCTGGACGGAGGCCGGCAGCCACAGCTGCTTCAACACGTACGGGCACCTGCTCGACATCCTGAGGGATCTGGGTCTGATTCACCGGCTTACATCCAAGGGAAAGCTGTCTTATCGTCTGTGGCAGGACGGGCAGCGCCGATCCGTCTTCTCGGCCCTGCACCACTTGGAGCTGCTCTTCTCTCTGCCCCGGCTGCTCGGGAGCGGGAAGTCGGGCAAGGGCGTTGCCGAGCTCTACGGCGCAGGGCTCGGCCGGCGAAACTACCGCGACCTCTTCCGATACGCTTTCCGGGCGGTCATCTGCCAGGAGCCAGACGAGTTTCCCGCCGACCTGTTGTTCCGGCGCAAGCCCAGACGCAAGGAGATCGCGCGCAGCTTCACCTTTCCCGGCGGGTTGTCCGACATTCCCCGGGCAATCGCTGGCCAGGATGCTCTCGAGGTCCGCACCGGGGTGCGCGTATCCGGAATCGAGCCGGACGGCAATGGCTACCGGGTCAGTCTCCTTGACGGCAGCGAGCTCGGGTGCCGTTATCTGACCTTGGCCGTACCGCCGGACAGGGTCGCAGCCCTGCTGTCGGAGGGGTGGGACGAGCTGCGATCGCTCATCGGGGGTATCCGGATGTCTAAGATCGAGACCCTGGTCCTGTGCGTGCCCGCCGAAGGGATCGGGCACCTGCCGCCCCTTGCGGGACTCATTTCCATAGACGACGCCTTCTATTCCATGGTCTCCCGGGACTATCTGCCGGATGCGCAGCATCGGGGATTTGCCTTCCACTTCCCGCAAGGCGCGGTGGACGCTGCCGCCCAGGTGCAGTGCATTTGTCGGGTGCTCGGCATCGATGAGGAGCCGATCCTCGGCCTCTCGCGGGTCTCCAACCGGCTTCCGGCGTTGCGCGCCGGTCACTCGGAGCTGGTCGAGAGGATCGATGCGCTGCTCGCCGGAGGCCGCTTGGCCATCACCGGTAATTGGTTCCTCGGCGTATCGATCGAGGACTGCCTCACCCGCAGTCGCCGGGAGCTCGAGCGGCTGTTTCCGACCTGATCCAATCTACGAAAGGAGAAAACAAGATGCGTAAAGCCCTTTTCATCACGGCCCTCTGCTCTGTTCTCGCCACTGCGGCTGCGGAGGAGATCGGCACCGTCAGCACCAAGTTCAAATGGCTCGGCCCCAACGACAAGATCGTCGTCGAGGTCTTCGATGACGAGGCGGTCCCCGGCGTCGCCTGTTACTTGAGCCGGGCCAAGACCGGCGGAATCTCGGGTGCGGTCGGGGTTGCGGAGGACACGTCCGACGCCTCCATCGCCTGCCGCCAAGTCGGTCCCATCCGCCTGAACGACGAGATCCGGAAAGGAAAGGCCGACGGCGACGAGGTGTTCCAGAAACGGACCTCCTTGCTCTTCAAGACCATGCAGGTGGTACGTTTCTACGACCCGAAGCGTAACGTGCTCGTCTACCTCACCTACAGCGACCGCATCATCGAAGGCTCGCCCAAGAACAGCATCTCGGTGGTACCCGTCCTACCCTGGCCCGGCTCTGGTGGGGAAGGCGGGAATCCACCTGCAAAGGCAACGGATTCCTAGAGACAGGTGGGATCAAAAGCGGAATGCCGATGGGCAGCCACGACGAAGCGCCCAGGCTCTGGACCGCCCCGGCGGTGCACGGAAGCACCCTGCCCGACGCGGAGCGGATCAACCACCGCATCCTGACCGCCTTCGGCGCGCTGACCGAGGAAGACTTCTCCCGCCGCACCCACTTCTTCGGCGGTCGTTTCGAGAACCTCTACCTGGATCGCGACCGCCTCCCCGAGCTGCAGACTGTCCTAGACCGGGCGGATGCCTGTGCGCGGCAGATTCTGGCCTGTGGGGTACGCCCTCTGCGCTGCGGCTTTTGGCTCAATGCCCAGGGTCCCGGTCACTCCACCTCCGAGCACACCCATGAAGAGATCGACGAGCTGCTGTCGGGTGTCTACTACCTGAAGGTGCCGGAGGGCTCGGGAGACATCGTCCTGACTGCAGGCCGCCTCACCACGCATGTAACGCCCGAAGCCGGGATGTTTCTCTTCTTTCCCCCGAGCCTCAGTCACCGGGTGGAGATCAACCGCAGTGGGGATCTGCGTTTGTCTTTGGCCTTCAACTTCGGGCCGGTGGATGAGGACGGGCGCGACTGATGCCCGAGCAATGTTCACCACCTGATCGGCCTCGCGATCGCCGCGCTGGCCAGGGCGAGTGATCTCCGCGGCGGTGGTGGCTCTGCGACGGTGCGAGTATTCTGGCCGGACGGCGGCGAGCGCAACCTGAATTTAGATAACGGGAAGCTCATTTCGTTCGACTCTTACCCAACGGAGAGAAGCCATGAAAAGTGCAATCGCAATCCCCTCCCTCGTGCTGGTGTTGACCGGCACCATGCTCGGCGGTATCGCGCTCGCCGAGCAGAAGTTGACATTGGAGGGAAGCTGTACCCTGACACATAAGGCATCGGTCCTTGCCGAGGGGCCCTGTACCGTCCTCCAGAAAGATGCCATCGTGACCATCGGAGGAACGATGGGGGAGAAGGGTGAGAAATATACCGTCGTAATCAACAACAGCAAAGACACGGGTACGCTTATCAGCGGAACCCTCACCCTTGCTGACGGCAAGCTCGAGAAGAACGAGCCGCAAGAGGTGCGTTGGCCGAATGACTATGTGCTGAAGCTCGAGGTGGAATAGATCACTGGTACGCCACTGGAGGGCAGCTCGAAAAGCTCGAGGTGCCCTCAGTGGTGTGAGCATCAATACACATCCAACCGTCGGTGCGTGCTCCGCGGTCCAGAGCCGGTTCGGAATCGCTGGACGAACGATCCTGTAAGCATCGTGTCGGTCTCTCAGCCCCCCTGAGTGTCGACGGTAACGTCGAACTGCTCCAACTCGACGACAGCGTCCTTGCCCTCGCCGAGGAGATGGAAGGAGAATGCCTGCCGGGGCAGTGTGTTTTCAAAGGAGAACTCGATCTCGCCTTCCTCCCGCGCGTGCAGGAGCGGAAAGCGGTCGTGCTGGATATCCGCGAGGGGATGCTCCCATTGCTTCAACGCCAGCCTGAGCTGGACACCTTCCTCCGGGGCCTGCACCACCTTTACCTTGATCGACACCCGTACCTTCGAGTGGGCGGGGAAGTCGAGGTACTGGGCGCCTACCAGGCTATCTGACCATTCGCTGTGGATCTTCTCCGGCAGACGGCGGATCTCGCCGTCGGCGAATTTGAGCACCTGCATGTTGCGCTCCGGAGTCAGCTTGTGGTTCAGCACCGCGGTGATGGGGAAGATCTCGGCCCCGGTGCCCTCCTCGTCCCGTCCGAACTCGGCGGGGGGTGGGCCCAGCAGGCTCTTGGCCTTGCCGACCCGGCAACGTCCGTCGCTGAGGCATTCATAGAGCAGATTGCCCGCCGTGTGCCAGCGCCGCTTGGAGGCGGTGGAGGAGACCATCTCCCTGGGCTCGGTGTAATCCCGGAAGAAGCTCCGCCCGATTACACTGGCGGGAATCGGCTGTCCCAGGTAGTCGAGGATCGATGCCTCTACGTCGACCAGGCCATAGGTGCCCTGTTTGAGCCGAGGGAGCTTTCCCGCCTCCGGGGCGAGCACCACACCCAGACCCCAGCTGCTGATCCAGTCACCCTTCTCGGAGCCATGGGATTCGTCCGAGGTGATCATGACCAGGGTATCCTCAAGCACCCCGTCCGCTCGCAGGTCCTTGATGAACTGTGCCACTGCGTGATCCAGCAGGTCCACCGTCGCATCCCGGCGACTCGGATAGCGCGTAGCGACCTCGTCTGGAACGGCATAGGGCTGATGGGTGCCGACGGTGAGCAGCGTGAGCATCCAGGGACGCGGTTGTTTGCGCAGCTCGGCGATGTAGTCCCTCGCTCCGCGAAAGAAGACCGAGTCGACGACTCCCCAGTTGAAGGGAAAGGGATTGGCCTCCTTGAACCATTCGGTGCCATGGACCTGCTGGAATCCGACCAGGGGCATGACACGATCCTTGCCCATAAAGGAAAGGCCGGCGGCCTGCAGATAATGGGTGCTCCACCCCTGTTTAGCCATCTGGGCGGGTAGGCAGTCCTTTGCTCGATCCGGATTGCTCTGGAGCTCGACTGCCTTGGGCGTCTCGGAGGAGAGCTTGCTGTAATCCCCGCAGAGCATGGCGTAGAGTCCGCGAATGGTCTGATGGCTGTGGGTCACGAAATCGGGGATCAGCATGGCCTGCTGCGTGCTCGCCGCGAGGGCGTCCATCGAGACGTTGTTCTGTGGCAGCCCCATGGCCGCGCGGATCTTCGGATAGTAAAGACCGGGTATCCCCTCCATCGCGATGATCAGGACGTTCTTGGCCCCCGTGCCCTTCGGCAAGAGCGCTCGACCGTCGAGATCCAGCTCGTTCAGCCCCTTGGGCAACGGGTATCGGGCAAGCTCCTCCGGCGTGAGGCGTGGCGGTGAGAGCAATGCATCCGTAACGAGCCAGTGCAGGGCATTGTGGCGGGCCGCCACGCTCTGGTCGTCGTTGGCAATGCTCAGATAGCTCTGGACCGAAAGGATGACTGCGGCGATCGCAAGTCCTGTCGGGAAAAGAGCCCTTCGCCTGGGTCTCGGGAACGGAAGGAAGATCACCAGCAGGGCGGATAGCAACATGGTCCAGACCAATGCAGGCGAAGAGACCTCGAGGCCAGCCGTACTGTTGCTTACGAAGGCCGGATCGGCCAGGTAATGCAGGTCCTCCCAGGTCGGCAGCCGTCGCATGGCCGTTACCAGCTCCTGGGAGCCGATCGAGAATACCGCCCAGAGCGTGGCCAGGATGACGCACAGCCAATGGGGGGCATACAGAAGGAGTACGAACAGAAGAATGCCTACCCCCGCATCCGACAAAAGCCCTATGGGCTCGCCGATACCCCTATGGACTAGACGCCAGAGAAAGGGCGCCATGGTCAGCAGGCCGAGGGCGAGGAGGGAGATTCTTGTCTTCACGGGCATGGGCGGCTCTGTCTGTCGGCGGGGGTAGGTGGCAGGTCCAACCGCTCAGAATACATCGAGTGTGCCCTGGTGACCAACATTGGCCGGCACCAGCAGCCACTGTCAAAGGCGCAGTAATCGGGAATCGAGCTGCTCAGGGTCCGGATGCCCGGTCCCTGCGGCCGAGTGCCGTCAGCCGTCAGCTCTCGGGAATGGTCAGCACTTGACCGACACGAATCTGATCGCCGTCGATCCGGTTGGCAGTGCGCAGGGAAGTCAGGCTCACGTGGAACTGTTGGGCGATCTCCCCGAGGGTGTCACCGGGGTTGATCACGTAGCGGTGTCCCTCACCCTTGGCGGCCGCCGCGAGCTTGGTCCCGGGTGGTGCATTTCGGGAGAAATACACCCGGATGCCCGCGAGTATCGCAGTAGCGAGCCGTGCCTGATGCTCGCTGCTGCGCAGGCGTTTTTCCTCCTCCGGGTTGGAGATGAAGGCGGTCTCGACCAGCATGGAAGGGATATCCGGCGCCTTGAGAACCACGAACCCGGCCTTCTGCACGCTGCCCTTGTGCACGGATCCCACCTTCTGGAGGTTGGCCAGCACCCTCTTTGCCGCCAGAGTGCTCTGCTCCAGGGTGGCGCTCTGGGTCATGTCCAGGAGCACGGTCTTGAGCGTGTCGTCGCCCTCGCTCAGGTCGATGCCGCCGATGAGATCAGCCTTGTTCTCCTTATCCGCCAGCCACTTGGCCGCCTCGCTGCTGGCGCCGCGCTGGGACAGGGTGTAGACGGACGAGCCTCGCACCCGTTGATTCCGATAGGCGTCCGCATGGATGGAAACAAACAGATCCGCCTTCTTCTTGCGCGCCAGATCGATACGCTTGCGCAGACGGATGAAATAGTCACCGTTGCGTGTCAGCACAGGGGTCATGCCCGGCTCCTTCTTCATCAGACGAGCGAGCCGGCGGGCAATCTGCAAGGTAACGTCTTTCTCCCGTGCGCCCGTGGCACCGATGGCGCCCGGGTCTGCACCTCCATGTCCGGCGTCGATGGCGACGATGATATTCCTCATGTGCGTGGAGTTGGAAGGGTGTCCCTTTGCGATCTTTGCCCGCTTCCCGGATGCCCCCTTTGCTGACGGCGTGAGGTCGACGACCAAGCGATGTCCGTATTTGCCCTTCGGCTCGAGCAGGAAGCTCTTGGCACGGGCCTTTTGCTTCAAATCCAGAACCAGACGCAGATCGTCGCCCTCGCGAATCCCGCTGCGAATACCGACCAGGAGGGGCTCGTCGGCCTTCACGGTGGGCAGCTTGCCCTCGAGTCTGGCGTCGGGAATGTCGATGACCAGGCGGTCTGGATCATCGAGGGAGAAGATCTTGTGCTCGACCGGCTTCGCGATGTCCCACACCAGGCGGGTTTGATCCGGCTCCGTCCAGATGCGCGCACCCTCGACTTCAACCTGTTGCGCTTGCAACGGAAGTGACAAAAAAAGCAAAAACAATGGAGTCAGCCTGTCCATCGCGGGCCTCGATTTGCAGGCATTTTCTGTAAAAGATGCTCTTAATGATAGCAAAGTTTCCTTTCTCTTCCCAAATTAAAACCGTGGATTAAATCAGTTTCTTAAACCCACATAGCGAGAATATGTGTCATATAAGGTACAAATTTCAGATGTCCAAACGACTTCGCCGGGCGGCTTCTCCAGGGAGTTTCCCGGTTCAGCCCTTCTCGCACAAACGCGCCACGAGCCCGGCACCGCGCAGTCCCTGAGGAGCCAGCTCCAGGATGCGAGCCTCGCCGGCATGAGCGATTCGAGTCCGCACATCCGGCGGCGGCAACATGTCCTCCCCCCGCTCCGCCCATTCCACGAACAGAATGGATTGTTCGTCCAGGAGGTCACGCAGACCCAGAAACTCGATTTCTTCCGGATCACCGAGCCGATAGAGATCCAAGTGGTAGATATGAACGCGCCCGATCTCGTAGGGCTCGAGCAGGGTATAGGTGGGGCTTCGAACCGCTCCCTCGTGGCCCAAGCCCCAAAGAACACCCCGCACCAGGGTGGTCTTCCCGGCCCCCAGATCGCCCTCCAGGTAGATCACGCAGGGGGGGGTTAGCTGCTCGGCCAGGCGTCGGCCAAAGGCGATTTGGGCCGCCTCGCCCTCCAGACGGATGCGCATCAGGGTGCAGTCGTCCCGTTGAGCAGAGGACGGATATTCGCGAGAAGGTCACTCGCCACAAGTCCCCGCTCTCCGTCTCGTGCCGCAGCATCGCCAGCCGCTGCGTGCAGGCAGACACCGACACAGGCGGCGTCCTCCAGCGAGAGTCCCTGGGCGATGAGCGCGGCGATCATGCCCGTGAGCACATCGCCGGTTCCCGCGGTCGCCATCCCCGGATTGCCGCCGTCGCAGACCCCTGGTGGCTTGTGCGAGCCGTCGTAGATCAGAGTCCCGGCCCCCTTCAGGATCGTGACACCTCCGAAGCGCTCCTGCAGACGGCGGATGCTCCCGAAGCGATCCGCCTGGATCTCCCCCGTCTCGACACCGAGTAGCCGGGCGGCCTCGCCCGGATGGGGCGTGAGCACCCAGTTGTCGTGCCGGCTCGGCGAGGCGGCAACCAGGTTGAGCGCGTCCGCATCGACCACCAGGGGAAGTCCGGATCCCAGGACCCATCCCAGCAGATGCTTGCCCCAGGAGTCCTTTCCGAGACCCGGCCCGACCGCGACGACTGTCGCCCTTTCGAGGAAGGGATTCAGCTCCGCCGGGCCTGCGATACCCGGACACATGAGCTCAGGGCGATTCAGGTTGAGATAGGCGGCATGCTGGGGATGGGTCGCAACCGTTACCAGCCCGGCTCCCGTGCGTAGGGCACCCTCCCCAGCCAGCCGCGGCGCACCGGAGTAGCCGGGTGCCCCACCCACGACCAGAACGTGCCCGAAGGTTCCCTTGTTTGCGGAGCGTGGCCGGCGGCCCAGGAGACCGCAGAGCTTGGCCCAGTCGAGCCGGCGGGCGGAGAGGATCTGCCCCGCGTAGACCATCGCAGGGACCTGGAGGGTATCGAAGCGGATCTCCCCGCAACAATCGGGCCCCACACCCGTGAACATGCCCTGCTTGAGCCCGATGAAGCTGATGGTGGCCTCGGCCCGAATCGCCGTACCCAGAATCCGCCCGAGGTCGGAGTGCAGACCGGAGGGGATGTCGATGGCCATCACCGGCGCGCGATGGGCGTTGATGGCATCGATGGCTTGGGCCCATTCCCCGGTAACTTCCCGCTCCAAGCCGGTGCCCAGGATGGCATCGACGATCAAGTCCGTGCGCTGGGGAAGCCCTGCGAAGGGCTCGACGGACCCGCCCGCATCCCGGAACCGGGTCGCCATCGTAAGGGCGTCGCCGCGCAATCGCTGCGCGTCTCCGAGCTGCAGGATGCGTACGGCGAGACCCTCGTCCAAGGCGTGGCGGGCGACCACATAGCCGTCGCCGCCATTGTTGCCGATCCCGCAGACGACGCTGATGTCGTTTGCCACCGGCCAGCGCCGGCGCAGCAGCTCGTAGGCGGCGCGACCGGCACGCTCCATGAGCTCGGCGCCCGTTATGCCCTGGTCCTCGATTGCCGACCGATCGAGCTCCCGCACCTGATCGGCGCGGTACAGGGCATGGGGCAAGCGGTCAGAGCTCTGTATGGGACGCTGCATCGGAAACTCCGGTGTCGACAGGTAGGATACGAGAATCGCGAGTCCCTGAATCCTAACAGCTTGCCGAGCATTTCGGATGATCGACGTGACCGAGTCGCCCGTATCCTCCAGCCCGCAGCCACAAATCGATTATGCGTCGCTGGCCCGGTGCATCAAGGTATGGGGACGCGAGCTGGGCTTCCAGAAGGTGGGTATCGCCGATACCGATTTGGCGCTCGCCGAGCGGCGTCTGGCGACATGGCTGCAGGAAGGCCGTCACGGCGAGATGGACTACATGGCGCGCCACGGACTCAGGCGCAGCCGACCCGCGCAGCTCATTCCGGGGACTGTGCGTGTAATCTCGGCACGCATGGATTACCTCCCAGAGCCCCGGGGGCGATCGGAGGTGGTGGTCTTGGACCCCGCGGCGGCCTTCATCTCGCGCTACGCCCTGGGCCGGGATTACCATAAGGTACTCCGCCGCCGCCTGCAGCGCCTGGCTGCCCGCATACGCGACGAGATCGGCGACTTTGCGCAGCGCGTATTCGTCGACTCGGCACCGGTGCTGGAGAAGCCCCTCGCCGAAAAGGCGGGTCTGGGCTGGATCGGCAAGCACACCAACCTGATCGACACCAGGGCCGGCTCCTGGTTCTTCCTGGGTGAGATCTACACCGACCTTCCTTTGCCACCGGACACCCCTGCCCGGGACCATTGCGGCACCTGCTGCGCCTGCATGGACGCCTGCCCGACCGGCGCCATCACCGCACCGTATGTGCTGGATGCGCGGCTGTGCATTTCCTATCTTACCATCGAACTCGATGGCGCGATCCCGCACGAGCTACGTCCGCTGATCGGGAACCGCATCTATGGCTGCGACGACTGTCAGCTGGTCTGTCCCTGGAACCGCTTCGCACGGCTCGGCTCGGAGGCCGACTTCGCGCCTCGCCAGGGGTTGGATCGCGCTGGCCTGTTGGCACTCTTCTCCTGGAGCGAGACCGAATATCTCGCGCGCACCCAGGGCTCGGCGATCCGCCGCATCGGGTACGTCGGCTGGCTGCGCAATCTGGCGGTGGCTCTCGGCAACGCCCCGTTCTCCCAGGCTGTCGTCACAGCGCTGGAGGGGCGCATGGATCATCCGAGCTCCCTGGTGCGCGAGCACGTCGCCTGGGCCCTAGGGTGTCAGATCCGCGGCAAGTGCTCCCGGTAACGGCGCAGCTCCTTGATGGACGCCTTGATACATTTCCCTTATACGGCGAGCCTGGGCGGCAACGGTGTATGCAGACTGCCCGCGATTGCGCGCAGGAGCTCGCTTTCGTAATCCGTTATTTTGCGATCGGCCAGGGCGGTGGTGGCGAGGGCGCCGAGCAGTCGTTCCTTGTCTTGCGGCTTGATCCGGTCTAGGCGATCGAGTGCTTGGTCCAGAGCGTCGATCCAGTTGGCCGGTAGTTGAAAAGCCGGCATGTCATCCTTGCTGTAGATCTTTCCCATGCCCGCCGCGAAAGCGCTTTCGGCGGCAAGGCGATCGGCCGATCCAGCACCGGCAAGCACCGACAGCACGACCGCGGTGTCATGACGGGCAGCGCCGAGGGAGAGCCGGGCTTCTTCCCGGCTCGGGCGGAAATATTCCTCGATCTGGATTTTCAAAAGCCGGGAGACGGCATATTCGTAGAGATCGATCTTGCCATCCAGGCCAATGAGCTCGTGTACGGTATCGAGCAATTTTCCGGCCGTGCTTTCGCCGCGCCGGCGCAAGGCGGGCATGGTCATCTCCAATAGCGGGAGCCGTTGATTGGCGTCGATCTGGGTCAGGGCTTCGGCTTGTATCTGCACGTCGGCGCGCGACTCGTGTCCGAAGGCAAGCTCGACGACATCGAGTTGAGCATATTTGGTGGCGGGGTCTCGGGCCAGCACCAAGGCCATCACCAGGCTCACGGCCTGCTCCGGTGCATGCGCCATCTTGGTCAGGGGATCCGGAATGCCCGCGATCAAGGCGCCGGCGCGCTCGATCTGCGTGGCCTCGACGGTGCCTGCCTGGGCGATCACTCGGGAGGCTACGTCACTGCCATCTCCAGCAAGACCTGCGGCCATCTCGGGTGACCTGGCCTCGGTTCGTGAGGGAATCGTGGCATCGAAGCCCATTTCCGGTCGCCAATTCGGCTCGACGCGCTGGATACGCTCGACCAGGGGCGGATGGGTGGCGAACATGCCCCTGAAACCCGCCAGACCGGAAGCGAACAGCATGTGGCTGACTTCCTCGGGATTGTGCCGGGTGAGAAAAGACCCTTGCTCGAAACCGCCGATCTTTTTCAGGGCGCCGCCGATGCCCTGCGGATTGCGCGTGAACTGCACTGCCGAGGCGTCGGCGAGAAATTCCCGCTGGCGCGAAACGGCGGACTTGATCAGGCGGCCGAAAAACAGCCCGATGCCGCCGACCACCAGCAGGGCCAGGCCGATAAAGACGATGGCGTTGCCCGAATCGCGACGGTTGCGTGAGCTGAAACCACTGAGATACCCGGCGTTGAGCAATTGCCGGCCGATCACGGCCAGGGCCAGAATGCCGAATAGAATGCCCATCAGGCGAATATTCAGACGCATGTCGCCATTCAGGATATGGCTGAATTCGTGGGCGATAACGCCTTGCAGCTGTTCGCGATCGAGCTTTTCGAGGGTACCCCGGGTGACCGTTACGGCGGCGTCGTTGACCGTATAACCGGCCGCAAAGGCGTTGATCGCATCCTCGTCCTCGATCACGTAAACCTCGGGCACGGGCACGCCCGAGGCCAGGGCCACTTCCTCGACGACGTTCAACAGTCTGCGGTGTATGAAATCCGTGGTATGGGGCTCGATGCGCACGCCGCCCATCGCTTGGGCGACCGAGCCGCCTCCGGCGCGCAATCCCGCCAGCCGCACCAGGCTTGCGATACCGATTACAGCCAGCGTGGCGAAGCTCGCAGTGACCAGGATGCGCCAGTCGATCCCTTGCCGGGGCAGGTCCGTTTGCTCGTGGTCGCTGAGGGCGAAGTAGGTGACCACATCGACCACGACGACGATAGCGATAACCGCCAACACGAACAAGAACACCAGATAGCGGGTGTTCTTACGCGCGCGGTCTTGATGGGCGAAGAAGTTCATCGCTCAATCCATGCAGGGCACATGAGCTTGGCCGCTATTCGCTCAGGTGAAGGATACCTTGGGTGCTTCGCGTTTCTTCTCGTCTTCGATCTTCAGCAACTCAGCCGCGATGAAGTGGAAGTTGTTGGCGAGCAGCGAAGCGGGGAAGCTCTCCCGCGCCGTGTTGTACTCCATCACGGAATCGTTGTAGGACTGACGGGCAAAGGCGACCTTGTTTTCCGTGGTGGTCAGCTCCTCGGAAAGCTGCATCATGTTCTGGTTTGCCTTGAGATCGGGATAGGACTCGGCCAACGCGAATAACCGTCCGAGCGCACCCGAGAGAGCAGCCTCGGCACCGCCGAGCTGTTGCATGACGGCCGCGTTCCCCGGATCGGCGGAAGCGGCCTCGAGGCCGGCCCTTGCCTGGTTGCGTGCCTGAATCACGGCTTCGAGGGTTTCCCTTTCGTGCTTCATGTAGCCCTTGGCGGTTTCCACCAGGTTGGGGATCAGGTCGTAGCGGCGCGTGAGCTGGACGTCGATCTGCGCGAAGGCGTTCTTATAGCGGTTGCGCATGGTCACCAAACGGTTGTATAGGGTGATGCCGTAAACGACGACCACCGCGACGATGCCGAGAAAAATCCAAAATTCCATGATCTACTCCCATTCGAACTACGAGGTTCCCTTGGTTTTTCGATTTCCAAGGGGTGTGCCCATACTACCTGATTTTTTCACCTGCTGAGTCGAGCCCCCGCCAGATATAGCCAGTCTTCATCGGTCCACGAAGAGGTGGAGCGCCGACAGCATCAGCATTGCTACGCGCAACGCCTGGACCAGCTACTGATCAACCGGGACATTGTGAGGTGGTCAAGCGAAAACTGACACTCCGTTAAGCGGCATTTGTCAGTCGGTCGTTCCTCTCGAAGTGGTCCGGACTCTGATAGCCCAAGTACGAGTGCAGACGTCGGCTATTGTAAAACATCGTAATGTACTCGACGATGTCGGCTCGTGCTTTCTCTCGGCTCTGGTAGCTACGCCAGTAGATCCGCTCCGAGCCCTGGGTACCCAAAACGCTCCCGAGCACCGCGCTATCCCAGCAATCTCCCTTGCGGCTCATGCTGCCCTCGATGCCGTGGGCCTTGAGCAGCCTTAGGAAGGCATCGCTGGCATACTGTATCCCCCGGTCGGAATGGAAAATCAATTGGCCCTTCGCCGGGCGGCGAAGCCACAGCGCCTCACAGACCAAGGCACAGGTCAGGCGTCGCCCCAACGACCAGCCGAGCACTTTGCGCGAGGACAGGTCGATGACAACCGCTAAATACAGCCAGCCTTCGCCGGTCCATACGGACAGGTGATATCGCCGGTCCAGACACGGTTTGGTGCGCTTGGCGCAAAATCGCGTTCTAGGCGGTTCGGGAACACCGCCGCATTCACCACGGTAATACTAACCTGCGCGGGGCGGATTATGTCTGGGAGCCGATGAGTCCGGCAGATTGGGCAGCTGCGGACCCATGGCGCCGGGCACTGTATCGCTTGTACCGCGGTCCCCTCGGCGCATTGCCTTACTACCTTATTGAGATGTGGGGCAAGAAGAACATTCTGCCGATTGCCCCGGAGACAAGACATGCGTGGCGGCAACACCTGCCGGACAGCCTGTTCGTTGTCACAGCCAACCTCGCACTGATTAGCCTGGTGGCAGCAGCCGGCAGTTGGCTTGAGCCTGAGCGCACCTCTTGGCTGGACGTGTTGCTCGGTTGGGGCTGGCCTTCTCTGATGTATTGTGCGGTCATTGGCTGGACCATCCTTGTGCATCATATACCTCATATAGATATAAACTCACATTTCTTGAATGTCTGAAAGTTCAGCGTGAGCAAAGAGTCCAACTCCTCCTTGTGCGTTGTGTGTGTTTGGTTAAGGCAATCGGTAATGGCGTTTCGGAAGTCGGAGAAATTGGCGTAGTATTTCGAGTAAAGGACCTTTTTCTTGACGAATTTCCAGAGCCTTTCGATGAGG